>Ga0209363_1000166_pt1 | contig 22295 bp, 18 predicted proteins | sample WorMetexBAHAMAS3_FD_187385 | JGI IMG/M metagenome (GOLD analysis project Ga0209363, IMG submission 187385) | Marine gutless worms symbiont microbial communities from Max Planck institute for Marine Microbiology, Germany - Inanidrilus exumae... | ecosystem: Host-associated > Annelida > Digestive... | reverse complement strand
ATTTCATGAAACGACTGAGTGAATTAGTTATTTCGCGTAATGTCTGAAATGTTCAGGCATTACGCGTAATGCCTGGTTTCACTATATGCCTGTAACATATATATATTTAGTAAACTGATGGTCAGAAATATTATCAGTCCAGTAGTGTCCTACTAATTGCATACAATTTTTCTACAATACTTGTACAATAAGCTCGGAGTAATAATTTTCATGGCATCCTCCTTGTACAATAATTGTCTCACTCTTTGGCAGTTGCTTTAATTTATGCAGTACGTTGGATCATGGCTAAAAAGTTTATATCATTTCCTTGTCAATCCTTGTAAGGTGTCATGGAGAACTCACAGCAAACTAATTGTGTGTTGTGCATAGTGATACTTAGGGCCCACAGTTTTCCGTGGCAAGCCTTTTGCCAAATTCCGCGGCTCACCGTGGAAAATTTTTGGAATTCCGCAGCTGACCGCGGCCGTCCATTTTAGAGTACACTGTGCCAACTTTGGCCCAGTTATATACTTTTTTAAATAATAAAAGGTAGCACTGCATGAGTCTACCACTGCATAAATATACAATATAATTGGAAGAATTAATTTCTCACGTTTCTTCACAAAAACGGTAATTCTGATGACAGAAGTGAGCAAAAACGGCCTCTCAACCGTAACGTGATATTAAAATGAGAAATGTTCAATTTTAATTCAACTGTTAACGGTAAAATCGATCATGAAATCAAAGTTGTAGGTTTCAAAGTTTGATGTGATCACTGATCAGTCATGTCAGTCACTAAAGTGAATAGTGATATCAGTAATATGATGTGATATCATCATATCAGTCATTGATAATATCAGTCATCACTCATTGGTCGATCGTGCTAATCACCAGTCATCTTCATCTACAAAGGTCCAGTAAGTAAAAACTTAAGTAAGTAAGCAAACTGAATGTGAAAACGCGTCACTGAAATCAACAGGCCTGTGTAGCTGTCTGAAGGGACTGCGTGTCATAATTACAACAGCAATACAGACATACGGAATTTGGCCGTTGCCGCGGAATTTCCGTGTTTACGTGGCATTCCGTGAAATTCCGCGGAAACACGGAAATTCCGCGGCAACTGCCGAATTCCGCGGCTCGGCTCGAAATTCCGCGGCTCGCGGAAAACTGTGGGCCCTAGTCATACTGTGCCTTGACCTCAAACTGTAGCCTTGTTGCCATATAGGACTGTATTTTCATTGCTTAATATTGAATTTGAGGAAGCTGACTGCTGTTTGCATTGCATTTGTCTATCACATGACATTTTCGCAGGTGAAAATTCATCCTATGATGTATGTGGCACTCACGTATGACCATCGGCTGGTTGACGGTAGAGAGGCGGTGACTTTCCTCCGCAAGATTAAAGCTATTCTCGAGGATCCACGAGTGATGCTCCTTGATGTCTAACACTCAGAATTGAATGATCACTTTAGTCATCCTTTGGTAGTCATTGCACCACTGCACATTGTCAGATTGTGAACGTGAAGTCGCTGCCAGTTTTTTACTAGATGTTCCTTTGGAAGGATGATCCTTGTGGGTAGTTGTATATGTTCATCAGAGTTACCACGTACGTATGTGAAAAGCGAAGTTTTGCTTCATCTGTGCATATTGGTATGTAGTGCATGTACTGTTCCTATGTCCATTTTAGTCTCGGATTGAATAACAACATCTCAGCTGTGGCCAAGTAGAGTATGTTAGCCGTTGATATTTGCATGTCCTTTATTACTGGCCCATCTACACAAAGTGTAAGAGAGGCAGACTAGTAATGGTCGCTGGCGTATGTTGTCTGTAACATTCGCGTATGCATCGTGACTCACAAGGGGCTGCACGCGACGGCGGGCCAGTAGTGTTACGCCACGTTAGGGCGACACCTCGTTTCAGTTGTTTCTGAGTAAATTATTCCTCTGAATGTACGATATGACTTAGATTGTGTTGATGCCGTCACACTCCAACCAACCAGCCACCAAACTCTGATGATTGTCTCAATACTCGGCTGCCAGAATGCACATTGTCATCAGTTGTCTTTACTTTAGCATTAATGCATTGATCAGTTATTTTTGTCATCTTACTTAATTTTTAGTGTGAAATATTTTAACTTGGCTGTTATTCTACATTCAGTCATGTTATGTTGTGTTGATGACTTATTGAGTTCATGGGGTGTTTAGATGTTTGTGTATTCTGGCATAGTGAGTACTGAGTAATATTATTATATTTACAATATAATATTCATTCAACATATGGTCTTGTAAAAACAAGTTGAATAGGATACAGTACAACCAAGCAACGAGACACAACGACAGTATTGATATTCTTCAGAGAAATGATTGTACTGAGGTTTGACATTGTCACTTATTTATCTCATTGGTATTTTTGAAATAATGCGATGCTCCAAAACTTCGCTTTATTATACTCTACTGTATCTACACCACACCCCTCTTATTAATGTATAGATCAAATCACAGGTTATATATTATTTACACTAATTTTTTGTTAATTGATCACCAAGACCCCAGAATGTTATATTTGTTAACAAATTATATACTACCGGTATATAGAACATACTGACAGAATGTATAGCTGACAGCCATTCTGTACAAACAGCAGAGACTTTTCAGTTACTCGACTTACAGAAATATAGGACTTTTATGTATTAAATGAATGAATCACACTGTGATAAATTATAATCTTGAAGATGCAATATAACATCAGTTGTGTCAAAAGTACTTAAATCGTAACCAACCGTCATAAATGACGTGCTAAGATATTTCCAGACGATTAATAACACAAGATATGAAGCAAGAGTAAAGGTGCCAGATCAAAATGTTTAGTTAGCATTTTTGCATTCTCTTTTGGTTTACTGCCAACTTAGAACAAATACTTGATAGAGGACAGGACATCGTATGTGCACACTGTTGAGCGTCAACCCTAATCTGTTTGGTGTTTGATCCTATGGCATATGGCTAGATTGACATTTTAGCTTGAAGATCACAGTTAAATTAAACATATTAATATATACACTGAAATTATCAGTCATTGACTTGAAAAATGATGTACAGTACTGGGTGAATTCTGTATTATTTCGTTGTTGCAAGATCCTGTAGAATTGTTCAAGTATTGACAATTGACAAGTATTAGGAATCTCCTAGCAAGTTATTGGCTGTAGTTTTCCACCGTGCATGATACTTCCAGTTGCCAGAATATGTAATGTGATTGTGTTGGGATGTTATGCATGAGTAGGTCTACTATATGTGTGTCTTCTGAACTCTACCAGTTAATTTATCATTAGTTGTTTAGGATGTACATGGGGTAAAAACCTGCAATTATGATTGCTTTAAAGATCATTTCAAAAACGACCCGTTTCACCAATCAAACGTTATCAATCGATTAAAAATTTATGCCTGACAATCTTGATGAACTAGCCAATGATCTCATCAATTCATCAAACTGATACGTGTGCACGTGAGTACGTATCAAGTAGTTTGATAACTACAGTGCTGATAATAATACATTAGTAACAAGGACCTGCAGCTCAAAATATGTCGAGTCAGTTTACTACTGTTTGCCTATGACGATAATAAATCTTGTGTTAAACTGTGACAGATATTAACACCATAATGCATCTATGTTAACACTGCCATTGTAACTAACTGCCATTGAATTTCACCTTTTTAATTAGCCAATACCGTACTGTAGAACCCTGGTTAAGCTAGTTCAATTATGAGCTATTTGTTACCATCTGCATTGGTTTGAAAGTGGAAGAAAATTTACGGGTGGCTTAACTGTAACTGCCAGTATTGCTCGTTTTGAGAATATCATTCTGTACGTTGATATGCTAGGATAATTGTCAACTTGTTTTATTCTTCTTCTGTGATGTGCACTTTGTACGATTATGTATTTATACTGTTTATACTCAAACTGCGTTGGTGTCTGAGCAAACTGAACATAAATTGCAAAAAGTTATGGAGAGGCAGAAAAACAACTTAGTAAACTAACGTGACGAAAATTCAGTCAAACAAGAAGCTCAGCTATCACAGACGGACTGTGTCTGTTCAAATCTTGTCAGTTGCTGTACAGCTGTATGGAAAATCACATTCGAAAAGGCTTGTAGTAGTTGAACAGCCTTGAAGGTGAAGGTCACTAAAGACTATTGGAAATGGTGCTATTCGATCGGCCATATATCACTTCCACTGATCTGTAGTATAACATCTCGTGCTCCATTTCCGAGATATAACCACATTTATGGTGCACATAACTGTCTCTGGCCTTAGTAAGTTTATGGACAGTAGTTGAAACTACAGGTTATCTACACTTTCCGATTTGTGCATAAACACATCGTAGTTAATACTCGACATTTTTAATCCCTTTAATTTGGCTGTCCTAACAGTTGGCGATTTTGCATGCAAAATTATTATGATGCCTTAAATTCAAGCGGCACAATTCCAACTCATGAGTAATGCCAATTAAAGTTGGTACAGTATCGATATTCACGCCCTTTAATTTCGCGGTTTTATTAAGCTCGCTCGCAAAATTAAGGGCACGCGAATACAAAAAGGGTTTACAGTATATTTCTGCGGTGTCCGAGTTGAGTGTGCCCAATTCAGGAATAATCTATCATGCGTATGCTAGTACTTGTCACGATCAATCTGCATACAACATTCACTGAAGCGACCATTTTCACCCATTCACAATTAAAGTTGGTACAGTATCGATATTCACGCCCTTTAATTTCGCGGTTTTATTAAGGTCGCGAAATTCGCAAAATTAAGGGCACGCGAATACAAAAAGGGTTTTACAGTATATTTCTGTGGTGTCCGAGTTGAGTGTGCCCAATTCAGGAATAATCTATCATGCATATGCTGGTACTTGTCACGATCAATCTGCATACAACATTCACTGAAGCGACCATTTTCACCCATTCACAAGATGCCATGTAGCCCAAAAATTTAAAAACGGGTATTTGGCAGTGAATATGCTAATTGGCAAATCCGTTTGGAGCTAAAATCACTTCTGTGGACAACGGTCGAGATTGTCAGTTGATGGACGTCAGAGAAAGTGGTTCCAAAAGAAAAGGGAAAAAAGTATAGCAGTTGATGGTCTATGTAATTAGCCCAATTTTTGCTCACACCAAGACTAAACCGCAGCACCAATTTTTATGTCGTGACATTCGTAGAATATCAATCCCAGGTTATAGGGCGTGTAAATAAACAAGGATCGTTTATCCCAAACCCACTTACTCGGTAAAATGCTAACTTTCAGTGCAGTACAAAACATTAATCATATAACATGGTTTTGTGTCGTTTAGCTTTGGTCTCCCTTCAGGCCAAGCGTTTGGCATCGACCTGGCGACTGCAGCCTTGGTCGAGACCAAAATTTTGACCTTGACACAGAGGCCAAGGTCAGAATGTCAAGCCCAATTTTTTTACTGGCCTCGGCCTCGCTGTCAGGGTCAAAATTTTGGCCTCTGCTCAGCCTCAATATCATATTTTTGGCCTCAACCTTAAGCTTACCTATGCTTTAATTTTGCAACATGAGCACAAATACATATTCCGTCACAGGTGATGATGATAAGTGTTGAAGCTTAAATGCAGGCACAGATAAATGGGTTTGTCCCCAATATTTCGAGCAAATTGACAGACTGGCTGGGAAGAACGTCTCCGAATTTACCTATTTCATATCAGACGGGATCGCACATCACTTCCCCTTTTCATAATTTATGAATTAATCTGCCGCTGCACTGCACGAATGTTTACTGACCGAGTCTTTGCTAAACAACTGTGCAAATACAAATCATGTTTGGTCATCACAACAGCTGCACTAACACTTTTAGGGCTGGTTTTTCCACCGCAAATTAATCTCCCATTAACGTTAATGGGATATTATATTAACTCCCATTAACTAATGGGAGTAAACATTTTTACAGCAGTGACGTATTCAATTAATTTTTTACATAATGCAATTTTCTACACAGTATATTAGACCATACTACTTGTACATCTACTTGCATCATATTGCTTTTTCACAGATTGATTACTAATTTGCCAAGGAAAGCAAGCCATGCATGCATGACAAGTGAATTATGATGTCAATCAAAATGCATATAGTTAGAAACGTACAGATTAACGTGGCATGAGTAAAAGTGCTTCTAGGACACGGTACACAAACTAAAATTCTGGGAACGACTTTGTGAAAAGTAATGTTTTTAACTGTCTTTTGAAGGAAGCCAGGGAAGTAGCTGTAGTGACACTGGTTGGAAGACTGTTCTATGCACAAGCAGCTGTCACACGGAAAGATCTGCCACTGATGGTTCGGAGTTGCATTCTAGGTATGATCAGGCACTGTTGAGAGCCGGACCGTAGTCATCGCAGCAACTCCGCTTCGTCAGTCCATTGAATATCGCAGAGGAGTTATGGTACAAATAATACAGACGTGAATGTGCACATTGATGGAGATTGTGATCACTGCATTCTACTTCACTCACATGGGATGCTGAGTCCAGTGACTTCGTAAATTGTCTTTGCCCTTTCTCCTACATCAGCGGTGAGATGTACGGCAGCAGCACGGATCAGTGTGCAGTCACACATGCGTCACTCCATCTTTGTGCTGTTCTTCCTTGGATGTTTTCCCATTTGCCACCCTAACGTTATCTGATTAACCAGTCTGCTGTCACTCATATGGCAGAAGTGACCAAGGAAGTTGTAAATGCCTGTGTTTGACAACGTCCGCAACCCTTTCTCATATATGAGTGCATTACTTGACATAGGCATTATGCTAGCAAACTTAACTAGAACTGCAAGCACTTGCAATATAACATCTCGCATTTCTCATTCTTGGACACGTGGTAGATCACTATAAAGTATCATGATTTGCATTTTACTATTCATGAATATGGCTGATAATGCAAGCCTAAAGAACTTTCAAGTTGCATGAGAGATCTGTATGGTCTCCCTTGGCTACATACAATGCATCACCGCGTTCGCAATTGTCTTCGTCCTCCGCTTCCTGAACAACTATTTGCTGAGCATCGTCATGAGATAGTTGTGTGAAATCCTTTGCATCACACTGTAGCAGCAGTTCGCCGTTCTCGGACACAAGGACAAGATGACCGGCTGTGGCACCATCTAAGCCATGCACGATTACTGACGACGATGGGTCAAGTAAATCCGGATTAATCACGTATCGTGGCTCCAGAGTGCCATCTCCAGCCTTGACGACATGTTTCCCTCTGCTGTCAACTGCCTTCTCTGCATCAGCTGCGTGAAGCTGATCAGACCTGATGTAACGGCTTGAGCCGCTGCTTCTTTTGGTTCGCTGGCGGTGGCGCATTGGAGGGACTAGTGAGCGGCAGTTAATCTTGGTTGCCTTGTTGAGTTCATCCGGCTTTATGTAATAGAGACCTGTCTGTAAGCCGAGGCAGTCGGCCAACTCCTGGCTGTCCAGCTGCAACACACAATAGCAATTGTTAGCCGTGTTATTCTCATTAATATGCATTCAACAATCATAGTTACACATCACTAATATACCAGGTGGTGCTTATAAAACGTCCCCAATTCCCACGATCCTCAAGAATTAGAACATTTTCAATGTCACTCCGCAGTTTAATTCTAAAGTGTATGTTACGTAACTGCATGCTTAGAATGACCTAATAGATGACATCATTGGTGTCATCCGCATTCAAAATTGCAAAATTTCGCAGCAGTTAGATATTTTGGCAAATTTGGAATGGTTTGAGTTACAAAGCTTTGTGGTTTGTTAGATTCATTCTCGTCATCATTTTCCCTTTTTTAATGAAACAAACATCCATTCCATTTACCATTGAATAAGAATAACAAAGTCAGATTTGTGCATATTTTGCAAGTGTGAAACGTTAAATACAGCAATAACAGTGACTGACATTTATTTAATCACTTATTGCTACAATAAAGCTGGGATTGCTTGGCTGCTGCAACAGCACCAGAAAATGCTCGAACAAACTGAAAACGTTGCATTCAAGCATTAGCTTAACAGTGAAATACAAGTAGAAACTTGAGTCTGTAGTAGCATTTATCAAGGTACTGAAAATGTCAAGACTTTTGTCAATATCAAGACCTAATACTCAAGACCAAGACCATTTTTCATGTTCTCAAGGCACCTTGAGACTCAGACCGTGATTTCAATGAGACTACGTCTCTGCAAAATATTTTAACTGCAGATAGTAGCTACAGCAAATATGAAAGTAAACGAACAAAATAGCAGAAGTTAGAACAACAAGTAATAATCAATAGATGAATATTTTACCATTACATGTTTGGAAGTGTCACTTTCTTCAGCCTTTATATTAACTTTTGCTGGTATCAGAACACTGTGGCTCACAGCTTTTACTTTCATGTGCACTTCAGTGAATTCTGTCAAAATTTCAGCGACTTTTGCCTGCTCGGCGTTTGCACGACCACAACCAAGTTTGAGCATCATGAACTCCCAGACTGTTAAAGATCTCGCCACATGGGACAGCGTTTCACTCGACAACTCCTTCTCATGCAGTATCTATGACACACACAAAGTGCAGTTCATGTTCAAAACTACGATGACACCGGTGGCCTATGCTGATTCTCCATCTGCCAATATAGTAAGTAGTAGCAATTTACAATCAATATTAATAAATACCACTGCTAGCTGGCACTAATTTAGCATTAACAACAGTCAAGGATACCAACGAATCATCCGCACAATCCAATGCTTCTGCCATACATCTCCAATCCTTACAACATCATAAAATTAACAACATAATTGCTCAAAACTGAACTTCCACAATGTGTATTGTCAAACAAGCACATCAGTACAGTTGTGTTAGCTGTACCGGTTGGCGGCGTGGCGTAGTGGTAAGGGCGTTGGTCGTATCAACGAAGTTACTCTACGTCGAGCCCGGTTAGTACTGGGATGGGTGACGTGTCTGGGTTCGACTCCCAGAGGCGGCACTTTATTTCGGTATGTAACAAGCCAACCAGGTCAACTCAGCCCTTCATCCTTTCGAGGTCGATAAATGAGTAGTAAGCTGCAATCGGATGTCTGCTTCCTCGCACAGATGGCGACGTCTGGTGAATGCTTACGGGGTGAAGGCCTAGTGTGGTTGATTGGAGCGGTGGTGTGTTTGCTAGCTGCATGCCGCGGGTCCAATTGTATGTTAACGCGTGCAATGGATGGCCGCAATTTGCGCTGCAGCATCATTGGCTCTTGCCAATCAACTGCCACTTCATACGATTGTACAGCGCGGCTGGTCGCGGCATTGCCGCTGTAAGTAGCGCTATAGAAGAATCCGACCTTTACCTTTACCTTTGTATATGAGCTTTCGATTGGTACCGGTGATCTTGAATGGCGAAATGGCCCTTATTTTGGTTATTTTACCGAATTTGGTAGCTTCCGGGGCGCATTGCGTAAAAGTGGTTGACAGAGAGATAACTGGACAAGCCGGCTTGTGACGGACAGTTCGGGTTAGACAGACACACGACAACAGCATATACCGCGCTAGCATAGCGTCGCGTGGTAAAAAATGTCCTGAACAGTTTCAACTCATACAGAGCGTCATGCAGCGCCATATTGCGCCAATATAACGGCCTCCCGCCTCTCTGTGCTGCGGTAACTGAGCCTCTTGTTTGAGTCAAACAATGTTTAAGAGTCTCTTTACATCAATACTTTGTCAACAGTGACTTTGCATCAACAATGCAATGAATTGGATGCGCTGCGCTGTTACTGCTTTCAAGAAGTTCAAGCGCGGCGCAAAAGCCGCGCAAGCGCCTGCCTCTCGCTCAATGGAGCTCTGCGTCGTGGGAACTTGCGGCCCAAACGCTCGCCAGTGCGGCGTTTCTCCCGGCAGGGCTACGAGCTTGCGAGGATTAATGTGCTATTTTTAGCCACTGTATGTGAGAAGGCGTGGTGCGTTCCGTTTGTTGACTGAGTTTAATAATAGAAATAGTTGTTAATTGTGCGTTTGTATGTGTTGAGGTCGGTTTCATGTGCCTTATCTTGTCGCAGGGCGCGCTTGGTGACCGTGAGAAGTGTTGCTCGGCCTCCAATTTCCTTTTTACCGCGCGACGCTATGATAGCGCGGTATATGCTGTCGTCGTTTTTCTGTCCGTCCGCACGCGGTCTGCCTAAAAATTGAAATCCACATAGTCCACGAAATCCACTCAAATGCGACTTCGGCTAAATATCGAAATCCATAAACTGTACGAAATCCAACTGCCAAAACATAGTAATCCACAACACTTGAGCATGCACAATCCACTGTCAAAAAGTCGAAATCAACAGGACTGATTTATGGCATATGATGAGGAAAAGTCGAAGTGTAGATGTGATTTTTATGCAATTCTATACGCGACTTTGTGACGTAAATATGATGACTGTCGTTAGATAAGTTAGTTGTTTAAATTGATTAATGTTTCAGGTTTTATACTTTGCCGTCGTTAGCTACGTCATTTAACCTAATCCAAGATATTAGATTAGTATGTTGTTAATGAAGCTGAAGAGAGCATCTTTCAGAATGAGATTGTCTCTCTTACTAATGTTGTCTTCAAATGGTGGTGCCAAAAGAATCCTGATTTTGTCACAAGCTGACCATGAGTTCTTTGTCGAAATACAGAAATCATCCAGAGTGAAATTAAGCTGGGTTCTGGCATGTGAATGTCTACTGCAGTAGAAAAGCATGTGCACAGTCTCCTCGTCCTCACCACACTCACACAAAGCTGTATCTGATGTTCCAGTTCTGTAACTGTCTTTGTTCAGCATTGTGTCATGGAGCAGCATTCTGCAATACGATATACCAATATCCCGACTCTTTGTACCAACAACTGGAATAAATTTGAAAGTGCCTCTTCCTTTGGTCTCTTCACTCCATCTGCGTTACCAAGACTTTTTTGCAATCTCCGTCGCCATCTGCCGTGCATCTAAAAAGATAGAACTCTTGGAGCTGAAATCTTTCCATTTAATATTTTCTGAGCATGTTCTTTGGCATTTTGATCTGCTAGTACATTTCCATGAATTACCTTGTGGCTCGGTATTTTGACTAATTTCACACAGCACGAGATGTCATAAAGTAGATAGCTAATATGGCGAATTTTCTGAAATATTTCTGGATGTCTATTAAATTCTGCTCTTTATGTAACAGTGTCTATAGCATTAATGCAGTCACTGAAGATGTATATAATCCCACTGTGACTTTTGGTGAATCTTTGTTTGAGATAATGTATGGCAATCTCCATATATTTCCCCCACCGACTTTAATCTTTGACCTTGAAATCTAGCACACGTGTAGAGACAGATGACAGACAGACTTATACTAACGCGTTTATTAAACGCTACAGAAAAACAGACACACATTATATCAATAACAAAACAATTCGGCCTAGGCTTGTTGGTTCATGGACTGCCAATGTAGATTTCGTACAGTCTGTGGATTTTGTGGATTTTGATATTTAGGCAGTTGGATTTCGTAGATTTTGTGGATTTTGTGTATTTCGATTTTTAGGCAGACCCTCTGCACGTCACAAGTGGGTATTGTATCAAAATGGCTAATCACAGAATCATGCAACCAACGCTGTATGATAGCTCAGGGATTCTAGTTTGTTGATGCCAAAGATCTCGGAGAACTCCAATGCGGTCATCACCAATGATGGCGCCAAATACTGATGGGGTGCGTGGAAATCGGCGATTTACGACTCAATATCTCGACCTGCCCATGTGACCCAGTGGTCTTAGGACTTGGGCGCTATGTGCAGTAGAGCGTGGCAAGCTCAGTGTCCGGGGTTCAAACTATATCCCGAGCGCATCCCGTACCAAAGAATTATTTCAAATAATTCCTATGTACTTGATGAACAGGGAGATAATCAACATTACAGTGAAGTGATGGCAGCATGTTGCTCACTGGACAGTACATTCATCACTTATGTGGTTTAAATTGTTTATCCTCATATTTACAGCATTTCAGCTGTACATAGTGATGACACGTATTATTTACAGAACTTACATGCAAGCAAACTGACCCGGCATGTACTCACGACGTCGACCTGGCATGTATTTTAAGCCCAACTACTATTTCAGGATTTCAGTACACAGTGCTTTCCATTTGAGGTGGTTGATCGATCGCTTGTGCTGTTCATGGTCACAGGTGGGAAAAAATTTACAATAGTTATAACAGAAGCCAAATATTATGTCAGCATTTGTATTGTCGCACAACAAGTGATCAGTGACATTAAATGAAGCCAAATACTTAAGGCTGAGGCTGAGTGCCTGAAGCCAAGCCTCTGAGACCAAGGCGCAAAGTTTGGCCTGGAGGCTGAATTCTAGGCAAATTTTGGCCTCGATGCCAGTTTAAAGCCAAAATTTTGGTGCTAAGGCTGAAGTCAGAAGGTTAAGGCTGAGCCTGAAGCCAAGGCCAATGTTTCAAAGTTGATGTCAAAATTTTTGCTTTGAGGCCAGTGTCGTCTTGAAGCTTTAACGTCTGTGAAAGTGATAGATATTGATGTCATTAATTAATCATTGATATTGCATTTTTACCGTTGGTGTTGTTGGTTGTTACTTCGCCTGCAACAGCAGTGGCGTAGTATTGTAATGAGCACATTTGTGTGTGTCTGTGTGTTTCTATCTGTCCGCGAGCACATCTCCTGAACCACATGCGCAATCTTTACCAAATTTTTTTGCATATTGCCTATCACCATGGCTCGGTCCTCCTCCAGCGGGGTGACGAAATCCCAGGAAAAGGGGCAATTTTGGGAGTTTTTTCACCACTGACAGTGCATTGTACATCATAGCATTTGGGACCCATACAAAAATGGATCAACCGATCAAGATGTTGTTTGGGTGAATGACTCGGGTGGGCCCTAGATGCCATGTGCCAGATGGGAGACCCAATCCCCCAAGGGGAAGGTGCAATTTTTGGGGTTGTCTGGGCCATTCTAAAGCATTGGCAATCTTCACTGTAATGGTTGCTGCAGCGTTAGTGTCGCGTTTGCTGCAAGCGGGATCATTCATTTGCCAATAATGTCATGCAGCAGACGGGACCATTCAGTATGCCAGGCAAGTGCAAATAGTATTTGGAAAATTTCTGGTGCATGCGATGTGGCTTATTGGCCGCAAAGGGGGTGGTGGGATTGCACAGCGCAGGCGAAGTCTGATGTCTATGATTGCCTTGTAAAATTTGTAGACAATGTCAGATTATGCTGCAGTCAAGGAAGAAGGAAACAAATGTTTCAATGAGAGTAAATATGGTGAAGCAGCTGCATGCTATACCAAAGCATTGTCTCTGAGCAACGTGACGGGAAATGACAAAGCTGTGCTGTTAAAAAATCGTGCTGCATGCTTTCTAAAACTGGATAAAAATAATGAAGCAATTGCAGACTGTACAGCAGGTTCATATCTACTTTTATTTTATTAGCTCTTTTCCAGGTAAACCTTGTCTCACTGGTTCCCTGTCAGATTTATTCCTCTGTTTTTTTTTCTGCGAAAAGAACCTTTGGGGATAAGTGATTGTAAATGTACACCTGTAAATTTTGACGTAATGATGATGAGACTTACATAGCATGAGGCATGAGACTAAACAGTAGCAGAGTGTTCGTTTGGAGTATGGTTAGTTATGGTCAGAGACTCAGAGTGAAGCACACTACATGCACAGCATTGTGGGCTAGTTGGCTGCTGGTGTCACAGTACTATGGCGATGTTGATGTGTTGTGTGCTGTACCAAATGGACGTGAGTTTTTGTTGTTTCACTGCTATGTTTAGGATTATAGGGTCTGGTTTAGGCATGTTAGGGTTATGGTTGGGATGCCCATACCAGAATGGACAAGGCGAACGGGTATGGGTACCTGTACCATATACATGGAAAAGAGCAATAGCTATATTGTAGCATGAGATTACTTCCATACAGGAATGAATTAAGCAGTATCTGTTGGTGTTAGTTGCTAACTGAATGTATTTAACAAGGCCTGTGGTTATTGGCAGCTTATTAGTTTAGTAGCAGACATTCACTGTTATTACAAACAATACAACAATGTACAGTATTTAAGGGAACTGGTCTTTTTCATTTTGCAGCTCTTGACATATGTCCTGTCGATACAAAAGCCCTGTATCGGCGCTGCTTGGCTCTGGAGCAGACAGAACGACATGAAGATGCATACAGAGATGCAAGAAAATTAGTTCAACTTGAACCAAAAAACGCAGCCATTCAGCCTGTTCTGAGGAGACTACATGCTATAATTCAGGATAAGGTATGAACCGTGGCAGTAGGTGTTATTTTAGGGGAGAGATCTTACTTTATAAGAAACTGTCATATGTGTTTGTTCTGCAAACATCTGCAGGCATGCTAAAAAGTCATATTTTATACTAGTCAATATGCCAAAGAAGCCTCGACTGATGTGAGCTTGTCTGACTCTTCAAACAGGCAAGTGTTGAAAGTGCATTTGGTAATAATGTTATCATGCTTTGTGCATTTGCAGATAGACCAGCAGCATAGCACAGACAATCGCGTCTCACAGATGTTTGATTTGACATTTCAAAACACGTCTGGTGACGAAGAGAAACGCAAACAGGTTCATAATTGCTGAAAAATACGTCACGTGATTGTTGTGAGATTTTTAAAATGTATTTTTTGTGCTGTGACGGTTTTGAAATCTAAACTGAAACCGCGGTTTTAATACAAAACCAAACCGAAACCTCCAAATTTTGCAGGCTAACTAACGGTTTTATTTAAGATACTCCACGGACCAAAATTCGCTTGTGTTAAGGCAGATCTACTGCGCCAATTAAAAGGCACTACAGTGTTCAATGCGTCGTGCCCGGCGGGTCTGCTGATTAACGCTAATTGGCCTTAATTGCCCGCCTGCTGTGCCATGTTGAGCTTTGCTGAAGGGACGTAGGTTTATATGCGCTGTGTAGGCAAGTTAAAGGCTGATTATACTTTTTATTAAAATTACTGCTGTGACGGTTTTGAAATCGAAACTGAAACCGCGGTTTTAATCCAAAACCGAACTGAAACCAAACCGATTGATGAAAATCCAGAACCGCCACAGCACTATGTATTTTATATGTCTCAGGCATGACATGTGGAATCAGAGTTGCATGTTACAACAACCATTTTGTGGTGATTATACAGATCCACCTGTGTTAGCCAGTACCCACCCACAGTTAAGAACTGAAGGATTTTTGTTCATACTTGCCCTTGCAAGTTGGCAACCAGCACATTTGGATTAGGGAGAAGATGCTAAAATTCTCGTCAATGTTGTTACAAACACTGTTTCTTTACTGATAATAGACTTGCTGTCACAGCTATGTTGAACTTATTAGGTGCGGTAACTAAGGTGTCATGCTGCATGTATCAAGAACTTTAATTTAATGTTTGCTCATTTGTATTATTTGCAGTGGCTCAGTGCATGATAAGAAACTATCAGTAAGCCAACACACACACATGCATCCATTTAACAGGCAGTTTCCAGGCGAACCTTGGTTTGCCAGTTTCCCCTTAATTTTCATTTTCCACTTCTTACAAAGGAGAACCTTTGGGGATAAATGGTGCAGGTGCTTTTTACACACCAAATGGCTTTCCTGTCACCCAGCTGACAGTGTCAAGATGATGAAGGTAATCCAAAGAGAACTGATCTCAACCGGGATAAATCAGCCATTGATATCATCCTTTGTTGATCCATTAGCTGACTCAACCTTTATACTGACTGTCTGATACCACAAGCCAGACAGCATTGTCATTAGTTTCAGCTGAGTCAATACAACACAGTAGCGGAAACAGAAGAACAAATGGCCAAAATTGCTTCTGTTGTCCAGAAAAAAATGAATGTAACTGTCTGTGGTTTTGTTGCAAAACGGCAGACTGATTGCAGAATAAAGGTTGTACAATTCTCACGTCTAAGTATTGTAGCTCATGTAGGTTTGCTGAATTTGAGTAACATGTTGCACAGCAGGAAGGAGGCATGGTTGACAGCCAGCAGCTAACAGTAGGCATTTGCAACAGCCGAGCCGCCACAACATTGGCTTTTGATAATCTTTATTCATCACAAATGGTAGCATAATGATGATAGTAGGAAAAACAGCTTAACTAAATCATAACTAAGTTACTCATATACAATTAGTTTGCTAAAGTTGTTGTTACAGCAGGATAGCAATATTTATAAGTAACTTGTTGAGTGTTGTCCTATTACTTTTGACTCACCAGTACCTTACTAGCAAGCAGTCTGCAGATACAATTCTTATAGGTACTGTATTTACACAGAAATCTAAGCTTTCTTCTAGTCAGTGTGTCAGCCACAGTTAAATATTATCCTGCAGTTATATGTAAGGTTGTGATATTTTATACAAAATATTTTTCTAAAGGCACCATCTATTGGAAAGTCCACAGAGATCGAACTTTTAGGAATTAAAGCAGTTTTTCATTCAAATTATCGTTTTCATCTGTGCCATCACTATGCTGTATAGGCTGCCAATAACCTAATTGTACTTGCCCGTGAGCCAGCCGGTGCGGAGAAAATATTTGCAAACAATGGTGTTGCAAGCCTTCTTCGCTTATTGGATACAGAAAGGGACAAAGAGTTGCAATTGACTTCTCTTCGTGTTCTTGCGTGCCTCTCAACTGATCACCATGACAGGGTTCGAGTTTTTTTCACAAAGCCTGTTACAGCTACTGTTGATGTAGTGACTCGCCAGTTTCTCTTTTGTTATTGATGTTGCTGAATTGATTTTGAAATAAGTAATACTTCGATATAGTGAACTTTTGGGATTGCTATAAAACATCTGTTGAATCCAAATTCCATATTGTACAAACTAGTCTATGTATGGTTCCATATGCGCCGACTGTATGGGGCAATTGTCCCCACTGCTAAAATCCTTTGGGGTGATGTCCCATAGGCATTAGACCTGACGATGTTTTGCAATAGCCGATTGAGCCCAATTTTGCATCGCGGTGTCTACTTCAACTGTGATGCAAGTAAACTAATTTTGTTACTTTGTTTGATTCATGGAAGCTGTAAAGGTTATGAGCTAGATATGTACTGGTAAATACACGTCCATTTAAGCACATACTTTAAAGGAACCAACAGTGTCAAAAATATGTGACTGTGTAACTTTTATAACAATAGTTGAATAAGTGAATTTGAGCTTTGTAATTAAAGAATGTACATGTTATGTTCGTAGGCCGTGTCAATCCTCGAACAGATGACATTAAAGAAGCTGTGTAGTATGATTGCATATGATCATGAAGAACTCTCCACGTCAGCTGCACATCTGATGAGAAAAATTATTGAGTCAGTTACAGACATTAACAACCTCAAAGTAGAACGTGAGAAATATGAAGCAAAGCGGAAGGCTGACCCTGCAGCAAAGATGAGACCATTTCCTTTTATTTGGGAGCAGATAGGTGTGTTTTGTGTTGAAATGTTATCTGCTTTTCATTATTAATGTCAGAGAAATATTATATAACTGTTATGTAACTAGTTACGTCATGTTAGGTTCTGCTGTATTGTACTTGGTGCTGTGATTATGTTTGCTTTTGTTGTGTTTGTTTTCGTTTTTTAGCACTATGCCAAGAGTTTGGCTGGGAAGAACGTCTCTGAAGTGACCTATTTTGTGTTGGGTGGGACTTAAAACCTTAACTTGATCAATCAATCATTTATCCGGACATATTATTACCACGATATCTCATGAATGTCTGGAACAATTTTCATAAAACTGACAGGGATATTTACTAGCCTCTGTGGATGGCCTGATAAGATTCTGGAGGTTAAAGGTCAAGGTCACAGCAGGCCGTTGAGGTGGAAAAGGCATCCACGTTGACGCTGGGGCATTAAAGTTTATCTCCTAGTTTTCAAACTAATTCAAAGTAAGACTACATATAAAACCAATAAAACAGGTAACGGACTAATGTTATACAAGTCTGCCAGTCAGTTATTGTAAAAGAAGGCTGGAATGGAATGGAAAATAGAATTTACCAAGATCTTTTGCATCAGTAACTAGAGTCCCTAGGCTACCATGCAGCATTGATGGAATTGTGATTGGTTCAGTTATTTGAACACAATACCTGCATGTGATGGACAGACAGAATTACTACATCAGTATTATGGTTTGTATAGCTGTGCTACACCAACGCATGGTGAAAATTGACGAAAAGGACAAAAGATTATAAATCTGATTAGGGCAGATTAGATTTTTTTAGTAAAGTTAAGTTGATAGGATCATTAATGGTAATTTGATGCTCCTCATAACAAACTTACTGCAGTTATTGAGTGAAATGTTGCAGTATTTCCATGCTGATAATTGTGTTGTAGCCCACAATGACTGTGGCATAGTTACTTTGCTCACGGGAGTGATTGAGAAGTATTGTAATGAGCGTGTCTGTGTGTGTGTGTCTGTGAGGATATCCCCATAGCAACATGCACAATCTTTTTTTGTGCATGTTGTTGATGGCCATGGCTTGATCCTCCTCTGTCAGGGTGACAAAATCCCAAAGGGAACGAAGCAATATTGGGGTTTTCTTTCCCATTGACTGCATTGCAGCGGTATGAATTTCGCTATGAAGGACCGATTTCGCTTAAATTTGGTTATTTACCATGAAGTCGGACAGAATTCAATTTCCTGTTATTAAAGGGTATAATTTTTGACTAAATTTTTTGAAATTACTTGCAAAATAAAGTAAAAGAGGAATTGAGAAATTTCACAGTTAATTGGAAGAATTACTGAAACTCTATTGTTACTATGGTAATGGTGAACGTTGGCGGAGAAACAAATATACTTTGATGCATGGATGTAAGAAAGCAAAGCTAATTTAGCATTAATGAGACTTGGGTTAATGAAGTATATAGAGTTACGGGAGAATTGAGAATTATGGTGGTCCAGATGCTGGCAGATGCTTTATTGCAAGCGTTTGACGAGTCTGTTATCGTCTGCGAAGGGGGGGGGGGTTATAGCTGCGATGGCTTTGTTTATAATGTATCAAGTTTGCTTTTTTGACCATTGGTGGTATGTGTTTGTGCATTACAGATTCTGATGCTATTGATTTGGTGGATACGATGTTGCCACCAATCATTCAGATGTTGGGCAGTTGCAAGGTGTCAGTGTATGGTCGTGACAACATGATGGAGCTCCTCATAAAGTTTGTGACTCGCAGGGACGGTGTGGGGTGGTCAAAGAAGCTTCTTGAGGCACAAGGTGTGAATTGTGATAAGTCTTTGTCTAGTGATTTATGAGACGGTGCTCTGGGTTGAATGAGAGTATTGACATCCAGCCTGTGAAAACTGTACTCTGCAAATCCCAGAGGTTCTATTTCAGGAGATACTAAGTACTAAGCTTTAGAATCGTTTGGCTCAACGACCATGCCCACTGAGGTGGGTAAATTTACCGCACGACACTATGCTAGTGCAGTATATGCTGTCATTATGTGTCTGGTTGTCTGTCCATCTGTCTGTTTGTCTGTCTGTCACAACTCGGAGTTCTACAAAAGTGGTTAAACCGAAGATCGCATAAACAGTGCCATACGATAGCCCAGGGATTCTAGTTTATGGATTTCAAAGATCTCGGCGAAGTTCCGACAGGGTCGCCCCCAACGGGGCGCCAAGTAGAGGAGGGGTAGGTTAAACTGTACGATTTTTGACCAGTATTTTGCTATACCTCAGAAACGGTGCAAGATAGGGACATAGTTACTATGGAACGTTAATAGGAACTTGTATGCATTGTATCAAATGTGTGATATGTCACGTGACCTACTTATATTTTGGTAAACAAGTGATAATATCTCGTCAATGGTGCAAGATAGAGACAAAATTTATTAACTTTATAGTTTAGGCCTTAAGTGATCAATTGATAAAAATTTAACATCAGCTACCATTGCAACTCCAGCACTGCAGCTCGACAAATTGCTATTCTCCATAGAAGTGGTCATTGAGTCAAATATATTTCTGTAGACTGTTTTGATCCAACTTAATCTCTTGGAGTTACTCTAGAAAGCTAAGTCAGATAAACAAAACCCCGAAAGAGTATATAGTAATAATAGCTCAGTGGTTGGAGTAATGGATTCTTAGTTTCTTTAGATATAAGTGAGTTTTTTTGTGAAATTGTGAAGGACAGTATTGTTCTGTTGCATTAGAAAAACTGCCAGTTTGCAGATGATCAAGTCCAGGCTTTCAGATGGGGAATGTTTGACGCTAAGTGGCATCTTATTATTAGTGAAGTTTTCATTTGTGACAGTTTGCTGACCGAGGATTATTTGAACATTATTTTATCTACCTCTGTTTCAATGATCGTTTTCCAGTTGAACCCGGGTTAAACAGTTCTCCCTCAGTTGTCTTCCTTTACTTGTTCTGGGACAGAATCTCTTGGAGTAAGTGGCACAGGTTTTGTAATGAGCCAAATGTCCTTCATGTCATCCGACCAACAATGTGAAAATACTGAAGCTGAAGGAATGTTGTCATTGTATCCATTTTAACTAATGACAGGTTTTTCAGTTTGCATTCTAACATCAGAGAGCTGAGGTAAAAGGGGTGACATAGTCATGTAAAAAAGGTAAAGGCTTCCCATACTCGTTACCGAGCATTGGGCCCGGAGCTGATCCCACTGTACAGGCAGTCAGCCCGCAGGTGACCTAAGTCATCCGCCCGGCGGTAGGCTGCCATTACTCTCTGCTAGGCCTACGGTTACCTTCCCAGTCACAGAGCATCACCGCCCTTTGACTGGTACCGTCCCATGGAGGGTAGAAGGCTGAGTCGACCTGTCAGGTACTGGGCGAGAAAAAGATGAGGTTCCACGAGTAATTCCCCATTTGGCATCAGAAGGGGTATTGTGACAAAAAATTTTCTGCCAGTCACCACAACCACAGTGATCACATGGGTTGACTGGCTCACCCACTTTCATGTGGAAAATGGCAGTAAAATCATTGTGTGTTTCTGTGTCCGCATGCATGCACACATTCCATATAAGTTCCTAAATTTATTTACTTTATGGATTTTCGACAGCATATGTGTGAATTTCTGTTTGTCAGGTGTACAGCAGCTATTGACTGTAGCGGGCACAATTCCAGAACATAAGACAATTCCAATCAGCCAGAACAGTCGTATGCATGTATCACTCTGTCTCTCAAAGATTCACGAAGATCTCGTCAGTGATCAGGAGAGAAATCTCTTCTTACAAGTCACAAATTCTTATTTTGAGTATGTAAAAATTTCTTACCAGTATTACTTCATAATCTGTTAATAAGGTGATAGTGTGTACTGTTCTTGTTGTATTAGTCCGTCGCATTTTTGTAGGTTGTTCTGAAAGCACCGTCAAAGTTCAGTCAACCAACCTTACGTTATTCTATGGCAGTAGTGACTGTAGATTGTTGGAATTAGACTGCTGCCCTTGTGAGTACCAGGATTCAGAATTATATATGAAGTGACCCATATTGCATTGAGTTTCAGGAGTTAGTAAGATCAGTTGGCATGCATAAATATCATGCTTTAGAGTGGTTGTAGCTTTACTTTTGTCTTTTCATTGCACCAAAGCTGTTGTCATCTATGTTCAATGGACAGGAAAGTTGATGTCACTTTTGACATTTTTTATAGCACTTGACCGTCACTATCACAGAGAATTTCACAGACTTGTCTTTTGTCATATAACCTAGCATTAATTTAATAGACTTTTCACACTATACAGATTGCTGTACATTATTTTTAGGCCACATCTTATACACTGCATGCAGGCGATAGTGTGGTCAGTGTGTTGGGCACTTGGGTGAGCTGTACAAAAACGGCTGAACCAGTCGAGATTCCGTTTGGTGGCTGACTTTTGTGGGTCCAAGTAACCATGTATTATATGGGGATCAAGATCGGACGAATCCATTCACAGCCATGAGAGGTACCAAGACAGCGATGCGACCTGTTGTCAAGTTACTTTGGACACTTGTTTTGGAAGCAGAAGTTGTAAATTTAATTCACGTGTTTGACTAATTCCATGTTTGAACTGTGTTTACAGTGATCTGCTGCGTGATGAAATTATGGAGTCAAAGTTAGAAGCAGTAATGGCTCTTGCTGCTCTGTTGCAGGTATTTTGCTTCATTGACTTATTGCGTACTTTTTATTTTAAGTTTGTTATATGCTACATAGTTTGTGGTTGTTGTAGATTTATTGTTGAAAATATATGATTGCTGCAAAACAGAATAACTGGAAACGTTTTGGGTGGATTTTTGTGGTATTTGGGGAGTAAGTTGTAAGTAAGTATGGACCAGAGAGTTGTCTATTAAATTTTGGAAGTGATCCGTAACATATTCTGGATATGTATTATAT
>Ga0209363_1000165_pt1 | contig 22455 bp, 10 predicted proteins | sample WorMetexBAHAMAS3_FD_187385 | JGI IMG/M metagenome (GOLD analysis project Ga0209363, IMG submission 187385) | Marine gutless worms symbiont microbial communities from Max Planck institute for Marine Microbiology, Germany - Inanidrilus exumae... | ecosystem: Host-associated > Annelida > Digestive... | reverse complement strand
AGATAGAAAATATCGAGGCGAGTCAAAGAAGACGTCGTAGGACGTCGTGGCGAGTCGCACGGACGACGGCCGGCGTGTCGTCATTTCGCTCTGATCAACCGATTCCGGTTTCATATCGATGGTCTGTTTTCACGGCCGGCCGGCTGGTCGACGGTGATTAATGGCGACCCGGACAGCGTCGTCGACTGACCGTGAACCAGGCGGTCGTCGCCGGTCGCCGAGCGTCCAATTGGCTGGGCGGAGTCGCCGTGTACACGCTCCGCCGCGAAATATGACGTCCATTTAAACGGACTCGCGGGAATTACCGTCGATGCGCCCAATAGCTTCCACGACCTCAGTGCTACCGTCGAAACTAGCCGTTTCAGTTGACTGCTCGCGCGTAAAACTGGCGCGCCGTTGATAATCATCCACAATGCCAGTAATGGGATATGTGGAATATTCGTCAAACTGCGTAAAACGACAGCAGTATGTATAATACAGTTAGTAGGAATTCGGGGAAAGTACTTTAAGTAGGCCTAAGTTGTCCAATCAAACAGTTGATGTGTCTTCACTGTGAAGATCACAGTACATAACAAGATGCTGCTTGTCAGCAGTAGGCCTATACGCACACGTAACGCGTAACGCATCTCCTTTGTTGCTAATATATATTCAACTTTATTCACCATTTCTGGTAGAGAGGAAAAAACAACAGGAAAATCCACATGCACACACACACACATACATACATATATACACACTTCATATTCATCGATTTAGTAGTCATGACTTCGGTAAAAGTAAACCGACTTTCGAAATTCTGTTACCGTCAGATTCCCAATTTTGTGTAAACATGGTAAATATTTTATACATTAACTTAAATGTGTTACTACACTATCTTGTGTAGCTTGAAACTTCCAAGAAGCTACGCTATAGCAGAGGGACCGCGCGACGCGTTATGTTAGTCAGTTCGTGCTATTTTTCACGAGGTATGGGAGCTAGAAAGGTTTGAGACCGAAAAGTGGCATTCAAGGTCATTTCAGGGCATTGACAATGGTGCCATTAGATAGGCCACATATGATTTCCTATATTAGTCTTCCATTCTAACTATGTCTCTATCTTGCACCGTTTTCGAGATATTATCACTCATTTCCCAAAATTTAAAGAGGTCACTTCCAGGGACGGTTTGCCATAATTATAATAAGAAGACAAAGAAGACAAAGAAGAAACAAAAGAAGAAGAAGAAGAAATTTGAAGTTTTTATTTCAACCCACTACGATGATATGAAAGGCAATATAAATATCGAAAATGGGATGGTTTCGGGTATATAGTTAGGGGTCACTCGAGGTCACTGGAAATAGAGCCATTCGATAGAGCGCATCGAGTTCCTATTAGCGTTCCATAGTAACTATGTCCCTACCTTTTACTGTTTTTACCGAGCGACGCTATGCTAGCGCCGTATATGCTGTCGTCGTATTTCGGCATTGTACCAAAACGGCTAAACCTAGGATCACGCAAACAAAGTCATACGATATCGCGTGCATTCTAGTTTTCTGTTGCCGAGGATTTCGGTGAAATTCCAACGGGGTTAACCCAACGTGGGCGCTAAATAGAGGTGGGGTAGGTTAAAATCGCCGATTTTCGACCTATATCTCGCTATCTCAGAAACGGTGCAAGATAAGGACATAGTTACTATGGAAGGCTAATAGAAACTCGCATGCACTCTATCGAATGGTGCTATTTTCAGTGACCTTGAGTGACCCTAACTGCCCTAAACCACCCCATTTTCGACATTTTGTATCGCCTTTCACATCTTCATAGTGAGTTGAGATAGAGACTTCAGATTTCGAAAGTAGGATGACGGTAGCAATTGGTAGCCCATCGCAAGGATGGCAAACCATCCCTGAAAGTGGCGTGGTTAGGTCACGTAAACCATTTAAATTTTGGTGGGCACCAACCATTTGTCTGGAACGGCTGATTATCTCAGGTGCTGTCAAAGCTTAGGTGGACGGTCAGTGTGGTAAACTGGTGACGGTCTCAGTCACCAGTTTATCACACTGACAGTCGTCATCTGTGTACAGCCCGATGGGCGCGAGGCACTGCGTCGCGGGTGTATGTCAGCGGCAGCGGAGACTTGTTGAGATATAGCGAGATATTGGTCGAAAATCGCCAATCTGAACCTACCCTAACTCTATTTGGCGCCCCCGTTGGGGATGACCCCGTTGAAATTTCGCCGGGATATTTGGCCTCCGAAAACCAGAGTCCCTTGACTATCGTACGGCGTTGTTTGGGTGATCCTACGTTCAGCCGTTTTGATACAATACCGGCGTGTGACAGACGGACGGACAGACAGAGAGACGGACACACGATGACAGCATACCACGCTAGCATAGCGTCGCGCGGTAAAAATCGGTCTACATTTGCCGAAGTTATGATCAAAAGTTAAGTGTCTTGTTTTACTAAGATATATAGATAGACCTACACTTTGGTTTATTAATTTCCTAATTTCATCCGTAAGTACATCATTGACGCTTATTAATCAAATTCATTACAATGTGATGTGGATGCTCGAAGTATCAGTTAAGATCAAGTAGAGTAGCGGCGAGATTCTATGAGGCGGCAGCGAAGCTAAACAGTGAGCCAATCTTACGATAGCTGCGGCGTCTGTGCGGCTGACTGCGTCATTCTGACAGGTCACTAGATTCGCATGGATGACGGATGATGAGCGAGTGATGCGCTGCAGCAGCAGCAGTAGTCTGATTAGAATCGCTGTAGCGAAACGGGAAGACGACGACGAATTACGAATCCGTTGCAGATCGCGATAAAGCGACAAAACCCGCCTCCAATTTATCGGCAGATAGAGCCCGGCACGATGTTGTGAGATGACGTGCTCGCTAGTGGACCGGCGAATGAACGTTGGGGCGGGTCGACCAGCGCGTCACACGCTGATCAACGCCGATATTTGTCAAGTCGAACGCACACTGCGTTCTGTCTATTCACAACGCGCTACTGCAGATTAAACGCGAACGAAATTCCTTATGCTTTTTATGGTTACCCGTTACGTTTTAGCTAGGCTGCACACAATGAGGTCTAAAAACTTCAGCATTTTTATTTTTCCAATAAATCAGTCAAAAAGCAACCGACTTATATAATTTTTGGTGCAGAATCCTAAGAAAATAAAAAGCAATCGTACACACCAGACTTCGCTTTCGGTGCCGCCACCTAGCACACTCGATCAAATATGGGCATACCCAAGGGGTCTGAAGGGACAGAAGCCCCCTCCACCGAAATGATGTGATTTGGGGTAGTTAGGGTCACTCAAGGTCACTGGAAATAGCGCCATTTGATAGAGCGCATACATGTTCCAATTAGTGTTCCATAGTAATTCCATAGTAACTATCTCCGTATCTTTCATCGTTTTTGAGATATTGCGAGATAATGGTCGAAAATCGCCGATCTGAACCTACCCCACCTCTGTTTGGCGCCCCTAAAGGGGGTGACGCCGTTAGAATTTCGACGAGATTTTTGGCATCAGAAAGCTAGTCCCTGGGCTATCGCACGGCGTTGTCTGCGTGATCTTACGTTTAGCCGTTCTGGTACAATACTGGCGTGTGACGGACGGACATACAGACGGACACACGACGACAGCATATACCGCGCTAGCATAGCGTCGCGCGGTAAAGCCGCATATCCGAATTTCATCACATTTTCTATGTATGTCACCTATATGTGGCCCTGGCTCGGTCCTCCTCTGACGGCAATGAATAAGTTATGTACTTCCGGTTCTGTGTATGATGTCATGTTTCACATAATGGAGCGAATGGGCCAGAATCAAAGACGATGCGTATGTTTCGTTGAGTTAGCCAGGTTGAACCATCGACGGCGAAGTCGCTGTCGACGACTGCAGGCTTGTTTGGCGTACGTTGATGCGTTCTCCCAGTGGATAGATGCCTATGCGTGGCCTATGTGAAAACATAACGTCATCCACAAAACCGGAAGTACATAACGTATTGCACTGTTGTCAGAATAGGACAGCCATGGCCATAATAAACATGTACAGAAAATTTTGTGCAGTTTTGGTGTGTGATTGTTGAGATACTTATGCGAGAGACAGTCGAACGTGACAGACAAAGGGACAAACAAGACACAGACACACTGATCGCAATACTTCACTCATCTACCGGGGTCAAAGTAATGACAAAATTGTCCATCTCACGGTTCTCACCTGTAAATCTAGCCACTTAGGTTACATTGAAAAATTCAAAAATCTCGCCTTTCAACAGTAGGTTGTCATTAGCATTCGCAACTGCAACTGTCGAAGCTTTCAATTTAGTTAGCCTACTTTTCAGATGCTAAGACGTTCACTCCATATGAACTCAAATGATCTGATACAAGAATGCATGTAGCAACTAAGAATCGTGACGTTAGCGCTAGCCGTCTTCTTCTGCGCTGCCATCTCACTGTCAGCAAGGCCGTATTTATGTCGGTTCGACCGCGGTATCACAACTTGGTTGTACCAACCTCATTTTCGTTGAAACTGGAGCGAAAATCGACGGATTGAGCTACCGCGAGGTACTGGTACTGCTGATACAACATCTGTCATCAGCGACCTGTTGCACTGCTGGCGACATGGTCGCATAGCAGCAAAGCAATGCACCACCGACACACTGCGCTTGTGACACAGTTGAGCTTGTCTGTCGCGAGACACGCCATTCATCCAGTCAAGCCTCTTGTGTGACCAGCCAAAAGTCCTGATTTAAGTACCGTGTCTAAGACATGATGCAGTAGCGTGTCTAGTGTCAATCCATAGGAGTCGTTGAGTTGTGGCTACGATTTGTTGCTGTACACTGTGCTGGAGCTAGCACCGTGTACAGCATGGTAAATGGTGATGGATTGATCAATGGCGAAAGGTTTGAAGGGTGTGTCAACGCAGACGATGGTCACTTTTGATCAATTTCAACGAGACTTATGGAGTTAAGGTTTTACGTCCCACTCGACACAAAATAGGTCATTTCGGAGACGTTCTTCTCAGCCAATCTGTTGGCTAAGTACGGAGAAAATAAAACCAACACAACAAATGCAAGCAATAGGCCTACAGGAATAAAATGACCTGGCACACAAAATTTGGCGACTCTCGCTTTAGCCGTTCCGAAAATTCAAAATATGATTGCGGGCGTCGAAATAGAAAATGGGTCAGGTGACCATAACCAGGCCTTTTAGGGGTGGTTTCTCATACAAAAGCTAAAATTTGATACAGTCTACCTGTATGCAAATTTTGATGATTCTAGCTTTAGCCGTTTCAGAGATATGACTGGGGGCCTCAGCATTTCAAGTTGGCCACGGTCCTTTTAAGGGTGATTTGTCATCCATATGCTGGGACTTTACACAGCCTAACAGTGTTCAAAATTTGACCACTCTAGCTTCAGTCGTTCCAGACATATGGATGGTGCCCACCAAAATTTAAATGGCTCACGTTACGTGACCACGCCCTTTCTTGCACATTTTGTCATCCGCGGGCCAGCACTTGCTACGAGAAACCTATATATCAAATTTGAAGTCTCTAACTGCACCCACACGAAGATACGATACAAAATGTCAAAATGGGGTGGTCTTGGGTAGTCACTCAGAGCCAATGGAATTAGCGCCATTCGATAGAACGCGTACGAGTTCTTATTGCCGCTACATAGTAACGGTGCCCTATCTTGCAGTTTCTGATCAGATATAGCGAGATATTGGTCGAAAATCGCCTATTGTAACCTACCCCACCTCTATTTGGCACCCCATTGGAAGTGACTCCGTTGGCATTTCGCCGAGATCTTTGGCAACAGAAAACTAGAGGCCCTGGGCTATCGTATGGCGTTGTTTACGTGATCCTATTCCTAGGTCTAGCTGTTTTGGTACAATACCGGCGTGTGACAGATGAACGGACACACGACAGCATATAATGCGCTAGCATAGCGTCGCGCGGTAATAACGTCGAATAACATGAATACTTAATCTCATCAACTATACGTGCCACCGTGTGCTTTTTTCGTGCAAGAAGTTCTTCTTAAACGTTCAATGTATTATTCCATATCGTGCAACAAGAAATCATACCACGATCACGTTCTGGTGCCAGGCAAAATCTACTCATAGCATACTGCACATCACATTCAGATATGAACATTCAATGATTCAAAAAATAGTAACTTATTTACGGCGTTCAACTTTCTGTAGTGTTTACAACAATGCATCCACTGCACTGGTAGCTCATTGATAAGCACAGTGCACGGTTGGTCCACTGCGCCATCACAAATCAAACTGTACTGCCTAAGTAACCACTGTATATCAGTAGCGTAAATCTGGCTGAAATTCTGGGAGAGACGCCGGGACGGATCCAGGCTTTGTTGGAGGCAACAGGTGGGGTGTGAGACAGGGGTACCCCTGGGCAGGGGTCTAAAAAGAGGGTCAGGCCCCTCCCCAGAAAAACGAATTTTCTACAAAAATGCCGTTTTGGTGCATTTTGAGCGGTATTTGTAGTCTGTGTCCTCGCCAGAAAAATGTTGAATTTTCCGCCCAAAGTAATTTGGGGGCGCTGAAAATACTTTTGGGAAATAGTAAATACTCTGTCACAGTCGTGGGGTTGGTAAGCTTTTACTGCATTGTAATGCAAGCAATCTGGTGCTTCAAATTTTGAAAAGCGACAAAATATTGGGGGACAATTTGCATTAGCGCCCTCCCACTCCAAATACTGCAGGACCCGTCCCACCCCCACGATTTATGCCCAAGCTGCACGTCTGCTGACCAGTCCATTCATTTGACCTTCCATCGACACTGGTTGGGCAAATGAGCACCATCAATAAGTAGGAAGGCAAAACGTTTCTACTTCAACACAACCTTTATAGACATGGGCAAAGAGAGTTGGGCAGAACAAATTTAGTCTGCAGTTTCTTTTATACGATGTCAATTACACGTTGTAAACAAAGAACCCTCCAGAATGTCACAATATTTGATTTTTTTGTGTGCCGGACCTGACAGTCACCTTTTTTGGGAAAAAGCAGGCATTTCTTTCCTGTTTGCTGTTCTTGTCATTTGTAGACTTTCATGCAAAAACATAGCAAGCGGTCAAAGAATTTTGACGAAAGGCAGCATCGCATGTTGTACCATTATTGAGTATGGAATGATCAATTTTGCTGCATGTCGTTATTGACAATTAAATTATCCCTTTTGTTGCATACATCACAGCAGAGACTCCCAATGCTTTTCAGTAGGCCGGACAACCCGTAAAATTGCCCTTCCCATGGGAGATCTCGACCCCATCTAATACACGGTTCCTTGGGCTCACAAGTCAGCTCCCCAAATGGCATCTCGATAAGTTCAGCTATTTTTGCACAGTACATCAGTGTGACCAACACACAGACACACAGACCACGCTACATGCGACTTCTGTCACAATAGGCCACATCTACGCTATGCATGCGATGTGGCCTCATAATACACGTAAGTAATATAAGTCGGGTAGAAATTAACAGAAAAAGCTACTGTCACAAACAAAAAAACAACTACAGTGCACTCGGATTTTAAATTCATTTTCACATATGGTTAAAGGTCCACAGCGCTGCTAATGTGTGTCAGACTCATGATCAGCACCAGCAGTGGTCTATAGTCTGTGAAGTGGCAAATGAAAGACACGAACTAATAATAACACGCTGCAGTATGTAGCCATCAACTGCCCCACATCAATGGACAACTCAACTGTTATGCATGAAGGTCTATATTCAATGTTAAATCCTGATACAAGTTCTGATTCTCCTTCTGTGAAGTCTAAAGGGGTCGATGGGTTTCTGATAAAATGGAGATTAATCAGGCTATAATTTATGGGATAGTTATTGGTAAAATAAAGGAGTATTGTATTGATTTCGTATGATATGTAATATATTTATTCTTATAAAGTAGGTAATAAAGCAGATTATAATTAGTGATATTCTTACTTCATATCATAAGAAATTGTGTGAGCAATTCCTCGTAGCACTCCTAATATTCCCCACTTTTGAGTTTATGCCTCAACGTACACCACACAACACTCGCCTCACAGCCTACAGTCCACTAGTAGATGAGCTGTTATTAATCATTTCTCATTACGCTGATGGTTGGAGGTCGAGTTGGCCAAAATGGTATATACTATTCCCACAAAGAGTTGCACACCTCAATACTAACGGGGCTAGACACAAGACTAAATCTGTTGATGTCTGCCACTCTGTTACCAACAAACCAAATAACAAACCAAATCATCACCACGGTGAATGCAATTCACAGCTCCACATGACGTGCTTTGTGATTCATTTTGTAACCGAATGCATAGGTGATTTTCACATTTCAGTCCCCTACTGTCGTACTGTAGGCTGTAGCCTATCGGAATATTTTTTTCATCGTTGTTTCATGTTGGAATAATTTGCCATCAGCTGTTACGAGTACCACTTCCTTGAAATAATTTCTAAACGCACTTGCACGAGTAGACTTAACAAATTACTTGCAGTACAGATTTTAACTTTAACTCGTTTTATGTTTATGTGTGTGTGTCTATATTGCGGCGTCATGTTAGCGGCGTTTTAATGCCCTGTGATCGTCGTAGAGTTCCATACGATTGTTATCTTAGTTTTTACATTGTATTATATGTTCTCCAAAGTTTTTAAATTTTAAATAACTAAATAAATGAATTTAACAAGCAATTTGACTGTCGGGTTGGTTGGTTGAAATTTAATGGCACTTCTAACACAATCTAACCGTTATACTTTTTAGTATTGCACTTTTTCCTACTGTCTGACATTCTGAAGGGTCTGGTTAACGTTAACGACACAGTAGTTTTAGTGCTATTAACTTACAAGTCAATTCACTACGACAATGCAACTGGTCTCACATCTCATGATGACACATGCATCAATGCCAATGCAGTAACACAATCACACCTATTTAATTCAAGTTCTTTTGGCCCGTGTTCATCCAGCCTAATTTTGTGAAGTCACTTCAGTAACACATAGGTCCATCAGCTGGAAACATGAGTATTGCTTTAACAGGTTGGATGACTTCACTATCACCAAATTAAACAGTGTCACAGCAATTTCTACTGGCTGCAAGGATGTCTATAAATAGCTATAGACCTCTGTGATTGGTTGGTGTGAGTCACATGATATCATGTTTACTATTTCGCCATCATCAGCATGGGCTAGCAGGCTGAGGGCGCCCTTACAAGTCACATCACACTGTCATGTTTGTAAACAAGCAGTATTCTAGTCATTTTTACTTACATACATTATACATGCAGATGCTCAACTTACTTCTTGCACCAACGTGCCTTTCAACACTTGAAATTATTCTTTAAAAATCGCTACTTATCTTTTAAGAGGCCAAAAATGGCTGCTTAATTTAAGCGGAGGCTTAAACAGAGATTAGTAGTTAAATGACAATGGTGCAACGCGTTTTGTGCTAACCACCACTGAAGTAGAGATTTAAGCACTACTTGAATTTAAGTATGGTTGGTGCAAGCGGCCCTAAATTAATTAATTTCACTTAGTTCTATTGACCAAACATCACTGCACTTGTACAGAACAATGAATGTACAATAATTTTGTGCTGAAATGATTGACAGCAGACAATGAGAAGGTAACCAAGTTCTATGTACAATGCTTACATTATCCGATTTCTTAACTTAATGCACCTACGAACCAACACTGTTTCAAGTACAACTGATTAGCAGCAGCAAACTACGCAGGCAGTGTGCACTATGGCGAGCCGTATCTAATATGCCAACAACGGACCAAATATTCATACATTAATGTTTGTATTACATGTCCTGACGAAACGGTGTATTAGTTTCTTCCATACAGTTTATGGAAACAATGAGTGTACAATTTACAACGTCTGAACAGACTGAATCTGCATTCATCGCATCGTATTCTAAAGTCCAGACATTTCTGAAATGCAGCGAGTGGCACAGAAGCTAGGACGGCAACAAGTTAATGTCGCCGCGGCTTGAAGATGATCTTTCTGCTCTTCAACACAGACCACTTGTGCCGATTGTAATACCATGAAATCAGAAATATAAACGGAGCAACCATCAGTATCTGACACAACCAGCAAACACCCCACAATTAGATTACTAATAATCACAAACACAATAAGCAGTATTTTCAAGCTAAAATTCCACAACAAAATTACTATGCAGATATTCACGGTGATACATCACTCGTCAGTATGGTATAAAAAGCTGAACATATCACAAGAACAAAGCCACATGATACCCCAGGAACTGGTGCCAAAGTCCTGGATAAATTCTACTTGGGTCACCCTAATGAGGGTGCCAAGACACAAGTGGAGTAGGTTAAAATTGGCAAGTTTCAACCACATCTCACTACATCTCACAAACGGTGCAAAATAGGGACATAGTTACTATGGACGGCTAAAAGAAACTTGTATGCACTCTATCAAATGGTGCTATTTCCAGTGACCTTGAATGACCCCTAACTACACCAAACCACCCCATTTTACAAGCTTTGTATCAACTTTCATATTTTCATAGTGGGTGAAAGTGAAGACTTCAGATTTGACAGGTAAGTTTATCGTAGCAAACCCCAGCCACAGATGGCAAACCATCATGTGAGCCATTTCATTTTTTGGGGGGGAAGGGCAGCAATTATATCTCTGGAATGGCTGAAGCTAGTCATCAAATTTTGTACACGGGTAGAGCATGTCAAGTGTTAGCCTTGGGATGACAAACTACCTCATAAAGGGCGTGGTCAGAGTCACATGATCCATTTTTTAATCTTTGGCCCCAATTATATCTTTGAAATTGCTGAAGCACGGAACTTTAGCTTTCTTGTGCTGATTCACACTGACAATTACTAATGCATCACAGATTAGCCCCAAAAGGATGTGTTCAGGATCATATGACCTCTTTAAATTTTGGACTACAGACCACTAATAGGAAGTGATATATGTCCTATCAGACAGCAGCAATTCAGAATTTGGGTGACCTTGAGTGACCTTCAAGGACATTCAACCACTGCAAGCCTTTCCAGATGTGATTTGTTCGTACAACTGTGCAGCAGTTAACAAGATTTCGACTGACATAGTGCACTGCACAGTACCTCTGCTACAACTGAGTTTATTCTGCTGTGCAATGTCTGTGACTACAACAGATAGCCAACAATGTCATACACACCTTGAGGCCAATACGTTTACGATCATCATGTTCCAGTTCTTGAGCCCATCGCAGAAATGTGCTTACATCCTTTGCCAACTGGCTGGCACTAGCTGGCGTTCCTGCAACGATCATCATCACGTTTGAGTCACAGCTACATGTGCTGACCTCGCAAAATGAACTGTACCCAGAAATGCTCAGACAGCTTGCATTACGTGAGGTGTAAAGAATTTCATTCAATCATTTATTTCCTTACAAGGCAGCGACGGCAGGTTCACTGTGCATCAATACAAATTCTACAAGCAGGTCACAGAAAAAGGTAAAATGGAAAAGAGATGGGAGAGGGATATAGGAAAGAAAGGGACATAAAAGGGTGAATCAAGAAGGATAGATGGGGAACGTAAGATGTTGCATTATTCGACAAAAAAAATTTGTCGAAATGGGCATGCTCTCTGAAAGCAGCATTCCCATTTAAAGTGCAGATATCAAGTGACATAAATAAAGACTGATGCTTGGTGTTCAACACTTTGACTGTCACACTGTTCATGATAGCATTCTCGTGATTAATTGCCAAAAACAACTGCAAAATCCTGAGTTTGGCATCAGTTAACATGGAATAGTACCTTTTAGAAACTCTAAGTCCATTTTAATTAACATAGTCTGACCAATTTTATCCCGACCAGCTCAATTCATCCAGCTGTTTAGGCATAACTCACAATAATTCAGCACTGGTTAAGACATTAACGTCCCATTTCAGCACAAAAACAGGCCACATCGGGGACAAGGTCTTGGGTGGAGATTTAGTTCTGCCAGATAAAGGATGGTAAACAATACAGTAACCCCCTGACCTCGTTGCCTTTTTGTTCAACGAATGACCAAAATAGGAAAGGATAGAGGAGGCTCATTTAAGTTGATATGCTAGTGCCTACAATAGGGTGAAAACTAACCAACCACCACAAAACCTGAGTTCAATATGATATCTTATGTAATTGCTGTTCTTCAGTTCCTATAAGTTAACATATCAGTGCCTAACGACTCTCATTGTATAATGTCTTTTCTATGTTGGTCTGGCTTTGGAATGCTCCTCTTAGGTAAAACCCAAAACCAGCATCCAGGGGACCTCCCGCTCACGGCACCAGACCTGCCCCCTCCACCCCTTATGTCGTCTGCAAGTCACTGACATTTAGCACAACATGACAAGTCCTGTAACATTGCCCGATTTCTGGAGAATCACACCAAAATCTAAAATTCCTAAACTGCAAATTTTGTGAAAAGCCATACATGAGTTTGTGAGTAATCCTACTCACACGCAGAGAAAACTGCACCAACTCATGACTGCCTTGCATCCACTGCAGAAGTGATGAATGCTTTTACAATGTCTGTTCCCACAGCTAAAAGTATTAGATAATATGAAACAGAACGAAGTGGAGAAGTTGAATCCACACTGTACTGCAGTGCACTGCAAAGAGGTCTTGTGTTGCACTACACATTGGCAGTGACAGGGATAGTAAATAGTTGTTAATCACAAAATCATCGTCATCACCATCATCAACACCAGTGCTGAAGTGCTGAAAACTAAGATTTGTCACAACCAAGAATAAACACAAGAAAAAGACCAGCACAAAGACGCTCTGTCCAAGTCCAAAGCAAGACTTTTCTTTATTTTGAGGTACCTCAAAACGAACATTGCGAGCATAAGCATTGGGAAGCATCAAAGCTCCTTGTTTTGTGAACAAAAACAGTTATTTCAAGAATGCCTTACACAACAGACTGAAAAGCTAAAAAACATCTGTGAGTATTCATAGCCTAATTACAAAAACCACATCTCAATGCACAACAAAAAACAACAACAACTATTTTATTATCAACCTGTGTTAGCCGACGTCACAAGTTAAGAAATGATGGATTTTGTTGCAGCGCAGTTTTACTGCCCACATGCTCACAGTGATTAGCACAGTTGGATTAGGAAAAGACTGCTAGAGTTCTACTTATTGATTGATGTCCCACTCGACACAAAATTGGTCATTTCAGAGACATTCATCCAACCTGCTTTCGTGGCCGAGTGGTTAACGCACTCGGCCGCCATGTGCAGTAGAGCGTGACGCGCTCAGTGGCCGGGGTTCGACTCGGCCCGGGCGCATCCGTCTACCAAAGAATTATTTCTAATGATTCCTATGCACATGATGAACAGGGAGATAATCCCGGGCAGGTAAGAGGGTTCAACAGTGTCCTCTATAAACTGTGACCGTTGCTGATGCCTTGATTAGCAACGTCAAGATATCAGTTGCCCCGACGTGAGAGCCAAAGCAGATAAATGTGGCTGAGCCCACTGGCTAGGCACTGAAGAAGTGCTGGTCAGGGCTGGCACTGAATAAGTGCCAGTCCGGCTTAGCCAGACAATAGGCCACGCCTAGAGGGGGCGCACTTAGAAATACCTGACAAGCTGCTCACGCCTACTCAACCTTTCCTCCACCCTACACAACTCGCACATACACCGCACACATCTACCAATTCCCCTCATCTCCCTGGGCTGGCGCACTGGACCGACATAAAGGTCTCAGTGCTGGGGTCCAGAGTAGGCTGGACCCCTGCCCGCAATAACGAATGAACGATAAGACATTCATCCCAGCCAATCTCTTGGCTAAGTACTGAAAAACCAAAACAAACACAACAAAGCATGCATGCATCCGTAACAAAATACAATACAAAATAAAATAAACCCAAAAAACTAAAGCCAGGTTTGGTCGCCTCCTACGACCTACGGCCCGGAAATGGAGAGAGCCTATTCTGGTTTTGGCGCTTCATAAATTTGTCACTTACTTACTTAATTAGACACTTACCCACTTACTTACAGCCCCAGGACCCAGTTCTCCTTAACCGTGTCACTGACACCATCTCCATACCATACAACATATGATGTGTGTGTATAGTAATAAATGTAAGTACTCCTAGTACAGTACTTGCAGTTTTACGTCCTTCCTGTTGACCAACCAGTGTCAAAGTACTAATGGAAACAATAAAATATGTTATCACAGTACAGAAATTGGGACAGCAACATCAGCAATACATACCATCCTCATACTCAACCACTTCATTGAACAATGCCTGAGCCATGCCAGTCTGGCTACCAGGAAAGTAAGGGTTGTAGTGCATTCCCTCGGCAACTTCCACTCCAGTTGGTGGATCACAGTATCCAGTTAACAGTGAAAATAGATAGTTCTACAAATCCATGCGACATATTAAAACCAACAACAACTCATAACATACACACTGTCAACTGAGCACTGCAGAGATAAATCTAGTTAAGTATCTCGAGCATGTTCTCAAACAAATCTACTCATATCTGGTCTGTACACTTCAGTCATATGAACCACAGAGCATTCGGTAGAGCACATACCTTTACAACAGTGTCATTACCAGCAAGCAGCAGGTGCATTAACCCTAATCCATAACCTTCCAAAATTCAATCAATTCTGCTCTGGTTCACAGTCTACCAATTCCCCAAATTTCATGAAAATTCGTTAACAAACAAACAGACACACATGGGTCAAAACATGATCCCCATCAACTTGTGGCAGAGGTAAATACGGAGAGTCACATAATGATTATATGTCCACCAATGACCCTATCAGTAATGACTACCTCTATGTGTAACTGTAACAAGCAGTGATGATCAGTGTCTAACACAACGTTCATGAGTAGTTAACATCATCATTAATCAGACCTCTTCACCATGCCGAGCTCCCGTAATGAATGTCAGATCTGGTGGCAGTGCACCGTTGTTCGCAAACTGTGCTGCCTCGTCATTTGGATATGGTTGCGGAAACCTGTCCGACAGTTTGCCTGGTCGTTCAAACATTTTCCCTTCCTCATCAGGACCATCAACAACCATTACCTGTTACAGACCACAACACACAGGCCTGCTGGACGGCACTAAATGACACATCATGTCATGACGGCACTGACGCTGCACATGTGCTGCATCCCTTGCCTCTGCAGTCAGTCTACGGATCAAGAAAGGATGAGTTCAGTGAGTCATTTTCACCAGTTGCTGTCAGCGCTCCGAGTTCTCTTCAGTGCTGACACTTCTGTTAAGTGATAGGAAGGCATCTGTGTTGTTTAAACCTGCCCCAAGGGTTCTTACATACAACACAACAAACAGTACCTCTGTAACAAAAGGCTCGTTAGACAAAAAGTAAAAAGCAGTTAGTTAGTTGGAGTTCAACGTCCCTTTTCAGCACAAATATGGCTATATCAAAGACGAAAGGTCAGAAGTGGAGAGCTATAACTACCCAGTAAAGGAATGCCAGCGATATATTAACCTCAACCCTGGCTGTCTTTTTGTTAAGCAGCCACCCAAAAAGGGAAAGGGATCGAGAGGCTCATTTAAATTATTATGCTAGCGCCTACAACAGGGGGAGACAACTATCACACCTCAAGACAAAACTAAACCAAATACGACAAAAACAAGCATGCGTCCTTAACTAAATAATACATATAACATAAAATCAACACAGAAAACTAAATCCAGGTTTAGTCACCTCCTACGACATCCTGTCTGGAAACAGAGTGGAACTATTCTAGTAGAATGGGAAGGGATGAAAAAGCAAGGAAACAGACGAATCGAGTAAAAAGGGAAAAAATAAAAGGTACTAAAAGATACAACACAAAGTTGGGAAGTGGGAAGTGAAGGGATAAGGGGGCAGGGGGGACTGCCCTGGGCCCACACGGGGCCAGTGAAAAGCAAACAAGTCTGACATGAGGCCTAACAACAAATAACAGCCGAAACACTAACACACACACACACTACCCACTCTTGTGAGTCATGTTTCACTTCATTATCTAAGCAGACCACAGCAGAAACACCGGTGAATACCAATAATATGATTCCGAATTCTGTTTGATTGACTGAGTTAAGGTTTTGCGTCCCATCTAACATAAAATAGGTCATTTCGGAGACGTTCTTCCCAGCCAATGTCTTGGCTTAGTACTAAAAAACGAAAAAACACAACAAAAGCAAACATGCATCCGTAACAAAATATACTACAATATAAAATAAAAACACAAAAATACTAAAGCCAGGTTTGGTCGCCTCCTACTACGTCCGGCTGGATTTTGCTTACATTAAATGTTCATTGTTCTGCTATTCACATATGCACTCACAAAGCCAATGTGACAATACCGCATGAAGGAAATGCATGGCATGGCTGCTAGAAATTTAGTTTCTGCAATACAAACTACCTGCAGTTCCTTCTTTTCCCAAAAATTCCACTTTCATATGCACAAATATATAAGTCCAGAGCAGAGGCTAAAAACATGGGACCAGCTGGATGCAGTAAAGTACAGACGCCATCTGACACATATTCACCATCAGTGTGCGTAATAGCCACCTATACCACTACATATGAATTAAATGACAGTTTTCATGCTAAAACAATGGCAGCTGTTGGCTTTGACACAAATAATGGTTAAAACTGGTGTTTGATAGCAGCTGGCAAAGCCCCTTCCATCATCAAAGGTCCAATGATGGACGAAGAAAGGATAAGGCCAGACCACTGTCTGGGGTCACTGCTTTATGTTTCCTTCAGTGCTTGGTAAGTGACAGGACTGCAGAAAACCCGTGCCACTTATGACAAGGGTTTTTCTCCAGAATAAAATGGCGAAAGAAAACCTAGCAGAACCAGCTAAACCAGGTTCACATGACAAAACAGATGGCGTGAGGCGGGCCGGGAGGTAGGTCTTAAAACTGCCGCAATAGCACTCAATACTGTAAGTGAACTAAACAGGCATGTGACAAAAACCGAAGTAAATAACTCACCTCTTCTGCTTCAGCTTTAGCCTCTTCTTCAGTCAAAATTGCACCAACCAGATTTCGGTAATACATAAACTTCATACTGTGACAAGCAGCACAGACCTGCTTGTATACCTGTACGTTGTTTCACAAACACATATTCACTGTTTACTAACCAACACAATGCCACGACAATTGCTATTAACTCGTGCAATGATACACTAGCGCAGTATATGCTATGGCCCGATGTCCGCCCGTCTGTAGCAAGCCGAAGTTCTATCGAAATGGCTCAAAGGACCAAGCTGGTTTCTGGCACAGAGGCTACCCTTCACTTATCCCACACTACATTTTAAGACGACTCAGGTATCTTCAAATATAATGGTACTTCTCTCAAGAACCTTGTCCCAAAGTCCAAACTTGGCCGACTATTTTTGCTTTTTTCTACAAGGCACGTCGACCGTTGCAACAAGTGTTGGCAACTTAGATCGCCCATCTCACGTTTGCAGCGTGTCCGCCTTTGTTCACAACATGACAGACGTAATGCGGAGCATTGTGTGAATCGTCTGTTTAATCAACTAACACACTTATGAGGCAAATGCATGTTCACACAATATGAGCATGCTCCCAAAAAGTGGACACAACAAATGGCCAGTTCATGAATTATTACCAGCAACAGAGCCACAATGTATATGTTGCAGTCATAAATATTGCAAGAAACTTTGCTATCGCAAACAGATAGTGCACCAGCAGCAGCTGTCAAACTGCTACACAACTGAATGACAAAATGCAGTCGAACGGTTTGCAATAGGTATGGTATTATAGGGTTTAACGTCCCACTTGACACATTATAGGTCATTTCGGAGACGATTTTACAGGTCAAATGACCCAACCAACAGTGTACTAGCACTGAAGGACGATAGTCTTCCAGGTAAAGGGCCGGTCCCACAATAGGTAAAGTAACCTTCACATGTCACTCAAGATCACTGGCAATGGCACTATGCAATAGAATATATTACTTGCTATTAGTGATCTGTAGAAACAATGTCTTGCATCATTTTCAAGATATTAAATGACTACTTGTGACCTTGACAGTCAGCTGCCGCCATGGGTCCTTCAGGTCTTAAAAAATAAAATTCCCACAAGTCCCGGCTTTTCCAGACAGCAATACAAAATACGTAATTTCTGAGACGTTCTTCCCAACTAATCTCTTGGCATAGCAGAGAAAACTAAATCTAACACAACAAAAGCAAACATGCATCCATAACAAAATATACTACAACACAAAATAACACAAAAAAACTTAAGCCAGGTTTGGTCCTTATGACCTCCAGCTTGGAACGGAACAGGCCTATTCCTAAGGAAGTAGATGAGTATGGAAATAAATAAGTAAGTAAGGAAAAAGGAAGGAAGGAAGTGGAGTAAGCAAGCAAATGATTTACATAGCATTGGTATCAACGAATTAGGATGCGTTACAGCCTCAGAGATCGTAATTCACAAACACTACTGGCCCCCAATTATATCTTTGGAATCCGTGAAGCTAGGAACTTAATTTCATGTGCTGATTCATACTAAAGAGTACTATTACACATGACAGATTACCCCCAAAAGGGGGTAATCTATCATGACCTGTTTAATTTTTGGGAAATAAGTTATTAATATCTCAGAAATGGTGCAAGATAGCGACGCAACAAAAGACTGACAGGAAATCGTATGTGGCCTATCATGTGGCACCATGACTTTAAATATCATTTTTGCTCTCTGCAACCTTTCAAACTCCCATACATTGGGAAATGTCGTATGTATTATCTGCAATATGTGTACAATGAACCAGAAAGCATATACGGCTTGTAATTTCAACTCCCTTTCCAAAAATAAAGAACTTGTCGAGGTCATACATCGTCAGTGAAAATGTGGTAGTATCTTATAAATGATGCAAGATGGAGTCTCTGTTATTATAGACCGCTAATAGGCAGTGATATATGCCCTATCAAATAGCGGCAATTCGGTTGACCCTGACAAACCTTTAAAGTCATTCATCTACTGCAAGCCTTTCCAAATGTGATTTTTCTGACAGCTGTGAAGCAGCTGACAAGACATCATCTGACATAGTGCGTTGCACCGTCTCTGTGTGATAGCTGAGCTTCTTGTAAGAACTTCAGCAATAATACTGGCTTTACAATATACAGGTTTAGTCACTTTCTGATTTCTTTATTCAAAACACAACGTTAACACTGGAGTGAAGCCAATCCTGACCTGGTATCCTCGGCGTGCGCTGGCATGGTCAAATGAATCAAACAATCCACTGTGACTCCAGGGAAACTTTGGCGGATGAACTTCACCAACTGCAGCTCCAACTGACAACTCCAGAGCCACTCCGAGACTGACTGCCCCGGCCGTCAGAGCACCGACTGCTCCATAGAACTGTTACACATGTTCATCATACCAAATTCACTGCAACAGCCTACACAGAAATGCTCAACTCTTCCACAGCTGACAACTAAATTTTTCACGGAACAAAAAATTTTAAATACTTTCATTTGCAAATTAATAATTCATGATTATTCATCTGAAATGCAGTACAATTGTCTTTCACTGCATGCAAGCCTCTCAAGAACAAAGCACGAGGAATAAAAAATGCACTATGGCTGTTGAATTAAAGCGTTAAAGAATTAATCGTGATTAAAAAATAGCCCCGTATGGGGACTAACAGTCAACTCTTCACAACTGACGTTTGTGCCAACTTCAAAGTCACGTGACATGCAAACTAGGCCGCATATCAATAAAATAGCCCCGCAAGGGAATCACGGTCAACTCCTCACAAGTGACGTTTCTGCCAACTTCAAAGTCATGTGACACACTCATGGACCTCTACCTACAAGCCAAACGAAGTAACTTTATGTGGACGAACGAATGTACATACATACGTATGGACATTTGAGACCAGCTTAATTAGGTCGACTCATGACGAAGAGTCGACCTTAAAATTATCGACACTAAGAGTCAATACAAACCTCAAGATGGTTGAACTTTACTCCTTTAATAATTAGCATATACTTTCCAGTTGCAGCACTACTGTAAATTTTGTTTGATTTTACTATTCTATAATGATATTTTCTGCTAATGCCATCTAATTTCTGTGCTAAGACATTAAACTAACTTAAAACAAGAAACTTAGCTAACACTAACAGATTGCACATTAGCATCAGGTGCAATCACTTCAAAGCCAGTTTTTATTCGGCAATCTGCAGAGCTATGTAGGCTCAACTGTCACATACCGAGCAGACAATATTCTATATCATGGTGACATGCTGTAAACTAAGGTGGGCAGTCACTTTTGACAAACTTTCAACAGTCGAACACTAACGACCACCCAACAGTATTGCTCCTCCAGTGCAGCGTCATTGATGTGGATCATCATGGTGCACGGACTCAGACAAACAATTCTCGTAAGTAGCCCTGCCCCTTTTAAGGGTCATTTGTAATCAGTATGCTGGGACTTGACATAGCCTGCGTATAAAATTTGAACAATGTGTAGCTTCAGCCGTTCCAGCAACATGGTTGGTGCCCACCAAAATTTAAACCTTTCAGGTGACCTACCCACGCCTTTTCAGAAACGATTTATCATCCGTGGGCTAGCCCTCACTACGATCAACCTACCTACCAAATTTGAACTCTCTATCTCCACACACTACGAAGACATAAAAAGAGATACAAAATATCAAAAATGTGGTGGTTTGAGATAATTAGGAGTCACTCAAGCTCACTGAAAATAATGCCGTTCGACAGAGCGCATATAAGTTCCTATTAGCATTCCATAGTAACTATATCACTATCTTGTACCGTTTTTGGCATACAGCAAGATGATAATGGTCAAAAATCGCGAATATAAACCTACCCCACCTCTATTTGGCGCCCCTCTTGGAGCCCGTCGGAATTCCACGGAGATCTTTTACATCAGAAAACTTAAAGAGTCCCTGGGCTATCGTATGGCGTTGTTTATGTGATCATGCATTTATCTGTTTTGGTACAATAAGGCGTGTGACAGAAGACAGACAGACACACACACATTTCCTTTGTGTTTTGTTACAGGTGTAGGCTGAAAGAGTGATAAATGAACAGAGATGTGCGGACAAGAATGTGAGCTAGCAGACATAGATGGCAGAACACTGACCTCAATTGTCGTCAATTGCACATACGGCACATGCTTAATGAACGTGGATTTCATGCAGTTTCGATTTTGGAATTAACTAACCATTCTATATAGACCTAATCTGTGTTAACTTGTAACATCACTCATTCCTTTCGCACTGAAGGTTTCTAGTCCATTACAGAACAGAGGACACTGCTGACATTGCTGCTGATATGACTAGATACCGACTGTCTGGAGAGTCGTTGGACAGCTGCGGATGCAGATGAAAGCGGACGTCTAAAGTTCCATGTCTGCACATCTCAGTGAAATGAATCTTGCTACTGGTGCGACTAGTTTGCGTTAAAAATTTTAGTGGCATTACTTTTTTAAACCACATATAATTCCTTAACACATTAACTAACGCGTTAATTCAACAGCCGTTATAAGTTGGGTCATATATATTGTGCAGTTTTAAATACTTCTGTCGTGTCATCACGTCTGTATTTCAATATGGGTAGGTTTAAGTGTACAAGTCTGTCTTTGTGTGATTCTTTTTAAAGTTTGTAACAAGTTTGGTTGCTCTTTTTTGAATTTTGAAACTGAAGCAGCTATGTATACCAAAACAACATTAAGCATCGTACCACAGAGTGTGATCGATAAGGTATTACATTATCTAAAATTAGTCCCGTACGGGGATTGATGGTCGACTTCCGCTAGGGCAGACTAGGGCAATTATCAGAAATCAGGCAGAACAAATTCATATATTGTGCAAGTGCTGTGCGGTTGTGGATTTTTATCAATCGGTTTGGTTTCGGTTCGGTTTTGGATTAAAACCGCGATTTCGGTTTCGATTTTAAAACCGTCACAGCACTACTTTTAATAAAAAAAGTATAATCAGCCTTTAACTTGCGTACGCAGCGCAAATAAAACTACGTCCCTTCAGCAAAGCTCAACATGGCACAGCAGGCAGGCAATTAAGGCCAATTAGCGTAAATCAGCAGACCTGCCGGTCACGACGCATTGAATGCCGTTACGCCATTTAATTGGTGCGGTAGATCTGCCTTAACACAACCAAATTTTGGTCCGTGGAGTATCGGAAATAAAACCATTAGTTAGCCTGCAAAATTTGGAGGTTTCGGTTCGGTTTTGGATAGGGATGTTAATACCCGGGTACGTTGAATCCTGAGACCCGAACCGTCAATCCCGGGTCCCGACCGGGACCCGAAAGGGCCGAAACAGACGCACTTACGGCGAGTAGGCTAAGCTAACGTACGGGTCTCACGGCGTCGGCAAATCACCAATATCGATTTTGTAAAATATAGTAAGCAGCGTGCAACGACATTTAAGTTAGATCCTTCGCCAGTCGCCGAGAAGACCACCCAC
>Ga0209363_1000164_pt1 | contig 22698 bp, 16 predicted proteins | sample WorMetexBAHAMAS3_FD_187385 | JGI IMG/M metagenome (GOLD analysis project Ga0209363, IMG submission 187385) | Marine gutless worms symbiont microbial communities from Max Planck institute for Marine Microbiology, Germany - Inanidrilus exumae... | ecosystem: Host-associated > Annelida > Digestive... | reverse complement strand
CTTTTTGGGTGGGGGGTTTGGGGCACATTTCCCCCAAATGATGTTACTCATCGTCCTAACCCCAAAAAGGACCGTCCTTGGGCTGAACCACGTCATTTGAGCCATAAAGCGCGAATATCGGTGGCGCGGTTCGAGCTGGGCGTGTGAACGAGAAAAAAGGACAGGACAGGACAGGACAGGAAAAGTCACAAAGGGGTTATATTTCACCTATTTGGGGAGAAGCCCCCACTGAAGCGATGTACATAAAAATTTGTTTAGTAGGTGATGTTCTCGACGTAATCACGTGTGTTAAGTTTCAAAATAAAATTTTCAGGGGTTACGATTTTATAGGGGGTCGAATTTTCCATTTTTCTATTGATTTTTGAATGGGCCTCACAACAGTGCAGCGCTACTGCGCTGCATGTTGATTGATTGATTAATTCGTCACTCGTGACGCGTCCGACCGTTTTATGAAATCTATACAATAGGAGCAATTGCAGAAAAAGCAGATACGCTTTTATTCAAGAAAATGATGTCTCGTAACCATTGTAGGCCTATTGATGTGATTATGTGATGTTGAAAATACGTTAAAAATCTGTAGTCAAAGAGTATACCTGTTAAAACATCTTCGGGACCAAGGCATCCCATGTCACTATTTGAATGCTGTTTTCGATGCACTGGTACTATCCAAATTACGATATGCCATCTGTGTTTGAAGTGGTTTCTTGTCGGCCGAACTGGCCAGGCAGATCAATGCATTTCTTAAGCGTGCATTTAATTGTGGCTTCTGTAATCTGTAGGCCTACTAAAATCTATACAATAGGAGCAATTGCAGAAAAAGCACATACGAATTTATTCAAGAAAATGATGTCTCGTAACCATTGTATTCATTTCTGTTGCCGTCTTTTAAGTCCAGCAGGTATTGCCTCAGAAATAAAGAACATCCATATGAGCTCCCCAGATGTGAATATGAATTACATAAAAATTCTTTTATTCTTCGAAATTGCAAAAGGTAAACATTGGATAGTTTTGTCTTTGTTCTGCTTTTAACTTGGTTTTATGTGTTTGTGTTAATATGTGTTCGTTTTTCCATGTTTTTTGGGTCTCCGATTCAATGCCACTATTGTTCTGTTCATTGCACGTACGTTTGTTACGTGCTGAATAGACATCACTCAATCAATCAATCGTATAACAGACAGCAGGCAAACTTTAGCACGTGTTATGTATATAGTGACACGAGCTTACAGTCCAGAACGACAAAATGCCAGGCGGACTCACGCTGGGCTTTGCCATGCATCTAGTTTGTTTTGTTTCTTTTTATCATAATTGTGCACGTTTATATGGAGACAGCAATGTTGGAATTAGGCTATGTTAACAGAAGTAAAACTACTTACTCTCGTGGTAGTGCATCTGCACTTTGGTCTCGTCCAGCTGCACCACTAGCTGTTCGTCTCTTTCTTCTCTTTCTGTAGTCCATCTCTGCTCATCTTTCTCCCTGTCTGCGGCTGTATCATTTGCCTTTCGAAGCTGAATTACTTCGTCTTTCTTCTTCTCCAACTGCGCTTGTAGCTGTTGTAGCTGCTGTTCTCTGTCTGCAGCAGCCTGTCTTAGCTCATCTTTTAGCCTTTCAGCGGCTGTATCATTTGCCTTTCGAAGTTGAATTACTTCATCTTCCTTCGTATTCTTCCTTCGTTGTTCTCTGTCTACAGCCTGTCTCAGCTCATCTTGTAGTCTTGTTGCTGTATCAGTCGCTTCCTTCAGCTGCTGACTAACTTCTTTCTCTCGCTCCGTCTCAACCCGCAGCACTGGCGGCCGAACCACTAGCAAACACGTGCAATTTTGATTTACACTCATAATGTACAATACCATATCGTATGTCTCATAATTATGTAATCAGTCACGCACATCAAACTGACGGACACACAGGCCTACGTAGTTACATTCACGTTCACTTTTTCTTCAGTATTATGCCATGATAATCAGCAGTTCAGCAACTGCTGGGATGGCAGACCGTGGCGCGATCTGGGGAGCTTTCTGTAGGCAGATCCGTACTGCCATCTAAGACAGACTCGCTGCGCACCGTCACACCAAAATCTAGCTCGATCCGTTTGGACACACGCACGCACGCACCCACACAAACCCATAACAAAGGCCGAACTATTACCGGCTAACAAATAATACATGTTTCTTTTAAACTGTCCATCGGCTCTGAGAGTAACAGACTATATAAAGTATACAGTAACAGACCAACATATATTACGTACATAACCAGTCTCCACAAAGGTGACTAAAAGTCGGGTTTTCCACCGCAAATTAACACTGGCCCTAAGTTAGCAACAAAGTACCTAAACTGATACGAATTTGTAAAGTTAGGCCTATATGGATTGTTCGGAAGTGAAACGTAAAAATAAAGCAAATGGAAAGAAGCTATAATAGTAAGATGTCAAATTATGACATACAAATACACTGTGTGTCAAAAAAAGCTTGTATAACTTCGGCAAATGTAGACGATACGATACATTATATTTACGTGCGCTCATAAGCTAACGAGATGGCCAGCCTAATTTAGCGCACGGCACAGAAACAAAAAAATAAGGAAAACTGAAAACAACAATAACTCATCAGGAGAACGTGAACTTTTTACGACGATATCGCACACGTACTTCAAAATACCAAAAAAGAAAACCTACTTCGCTTAACGAATTAGACGATAGCTAGGCAAGTACTGCGCATTAAGTCTTGAATTTATGAATCTGCTACAGACTTTCCACCTTGTAGTTATAGAATATTTATACCGTGGGCGTCGCGCGATCCCTTTGCAGACGTTTACTACTAGACATAGCAATCGTTAATTGTTCATGGCTTTGTCAACCACTTTTACGCAATGCGCCCCAGAAACTACCAAATTCCTTAAAATAACGCAAAATAAGGCTATTTCGCCGTTCAAGGTCATTCAAGGTCACCGATTTTGGTACCAATCAAAAGTTCATATACGACTTCTTATATGAAGACGATAGCTAGGCAAGTACTGCGCATTAAGTCTTGAATGTATGAATCTGCTAGAAATTTATATTACAAGCGACGCGAGGTCCCTCTGCAGACCTTTAATACTAGACAAAGCAATCGTAAATTGTCCATAGTTATGGCTTTGTCAATCACTTTTACACAATGAGCCCCGAAAACTACCAAATTCGGTAAAATAACGCAAAAAGGGGCCATTTCGCCTTTTAAGATCATTCAAGGTCACCGATTTTGGAACCAATCAAAAGTTCATATACGACTTCCTATCAGTGATTAATACTAACGTACCTGCTATCTTGCACCGTTTGCGAGATATAACCTTCTAAATGTTTTGAAGTATATTTGGCTACCCCTCTTGCGTTTAAACCCCCAGACGGAGGGGTTCCCCTGGGTCGATCTCTATAAATTTTTCAGTAAATGTCAATGGATGACCAAAGTACCAAACGACGAAAAAAAATTGCGGAAAATTGCAACCGGCTAAGTTGGGTGCACGAGCGTTACAGATGACAGACAGACAGACGGACGGGCGATAGCATATAGCGAACGTGAACGTGAGTTCACGTTCGCTAAAAACCGAGTGGCTCAGAAGAAACGGTTCGGGCAATAGTCCGTGAAGGCAGTCCGGGAGGAAGAAGTGAAACTAAGGGGGGAAGAACTTGTGAAACAGGTATGTTTTAAGCAGGCAGTGTCAGTGAAAGTGAGAGGGAGTTATGGATGAGTAGAGTGGTGAATCAAAAGATGAAGAAGTGATGGGTAAAGGAGTAGTTAAATAGAAAATGGAGGAACTGGTACCAGAATGAGGTTGACAAAGAGATAAAGGGAGTTGGTTTCAGATACAATTAGGTGAAGCATAACGAAAGGAGCGATCTGTTATTATAAGAGAGGATGATATCGGTGGCCGAGCAAAAGTAACGACGGATGAAGAGCGAGTACTGCGAGGACGCTTCGCTGAACAGAGATGAGGTTATAAAGGTATGGAGGTTGGGTAGCTCTGAGAACTTTGTACGTAAGTGAGAGTAGCTTGTATTTGATGCATTCAGTGATCCTCAGCCAGTGAAGAGAGCATGGGATAGGAGTGATATGACAGGACTTAGAAGCTTTAACGACAGTACGAGCAAGAGTTCCGGATCTGCTGGAGACGGGGATAATTGAGACTTAGGGAGTTTATAGTAAAGATAATTACAGTAATGAAGCTTGGAGTGAACGATAGAGGTAGTAATGGTACAGGCAGTTGACAAATCGAGGTTAGGCCGGATCCAGCGAAGTAGTAACAGGCTTTGGAGAGAGATGTAATTTGGTCAGAGAAGGTAAGATGTTCGTCAAAGATGAAGCCAAGATTTCGAGCACAGTGGGAGGTTATCATTTGAACAAATAAATCAATCAGTCAATCAGTGTCAAGCAAAGCGTTGTGTATTGTGGCAAGTTGTTTTTTGACGAGCGAATTCTCCATTGTCAGAATGTGACAGTAATGTTGTAATGCCTACTACAGTCCACCTACTTGATAAATAGTCTGACAGCATAGGAGGCACCACGCCAAAATTTTTGGGTGGGCCAAATCTGCTACCCACTTGACGATGACTGACGTAGGCCTACTACAAGCGATAGGTGGCCTAAAAGCCACAACATTTAGAGATACTGTTTTATCTCCGATGTATGTAATCACTGAAGCTGTTTTTGGCACCAGATCAGTAATAATTAACTTCGTTTGTGTAGTTTCACACCGGAACAGATTTTATGGCACGTGTAACCAGCTACTCGTTTGACATATGCCTTCAGTGCATGCAGCAAGACCCCACAGCAAGGGAAGCCACTACGTAGACTAGCTTAGATCAACACATCAGGAAACATTCGGTCGGATTCAGCTTCAATTAGTTTCGATGGGTAAGGTGGTAGTGGAAATCTCCATCATCATCATGGTCGGCTAAGCCCGCCCAAGGCAGTAAACTGCACCACAAGAGATGCTAACCTGACTGTAGCGTCTGATCCAGGTTTTGTCAGCAGAACCATAAATACAGTAAACATTAAATAACAGGCCTAAGAAAAATGGGGTAACACTTAAAGTGTCTCATCATTTGTCCAACAGACTTGTTTACCAAACGTAGTACTGCCGTCATTAGACACGGCCCACCGCAGCCTGGATCTTAGGCCCACGGAGTTGGCCTTGTTAAACTACTACTTTTAGGGGTAGAGTTAACGAACGTACAGGCCAATTATTGGTGGGGCCTAATGCATTGTGGCCCACCCAACCAAAATTTTGGGTGGGCCATGGCACACGCGGCGTGGGCAATGGCCCACCCGGTCCGCGCTGTAGCGTCCTCCATGTCTGAAAGTTAACGGAAGTAGGCCTACTTGAAACGTAAACGTCCGTCTCTGGTACAAACAAGCTCGCAGATTTACGCCGTTCACCGGTGCAAGCTTCGTCAATGGCTGTCTGCTCCAGCCCATGTTACACGTCAATCATCCACTGCTTCCGTTCGCTGAAATCATGCATCCTCTTCCAACGAAGCACTGCTGCATTGTTTTCCAGATTTTATAGTCATATGATTCAGATCTGAGTTATTAAGGCGGCGCCATATCTTGCTAAACGAATTCTAAGGTCTCGCGTGCAATACACCACTGAAATCGGCAGCAAATGTAATTTTAAAGTTTCACAAGGTAGTGTAGAAACACAGTTAAGGTGAGGTGGAGAATCTTGACAATGGTGTTTTACAAAATTTCCTTAGCAATCTGACAGCGAAAGAATTTTGTGAATCGGTCTACATTTGCCGAAGTTATGAACAAAAGTCCAGTGTACTGTTTTTAGATGTGCTGCACATATTAAGTAATATAACCAGTACCTGGCTGCGTTTCATCCTGGATATTAACTTCTCCAATCAAATTCAGATGTTTCACCTGAGTGACGTCAGCAGGTGTGAAGGTCACGTGAGGTGGGCAGTACTGGACAGAAGTGACATCACTGTCCAGCAGTTCTGTCACTCTCTTGTGTAATTGACTGGCAGCCCGTGTGATGTCACTCGGTCTGCCTTTGTCCAGAAGTTCATATGCATATGTGTGAAAGCATTGCATCGCTGCTAACGCCGTCTGATAACGCTCTTCCAGCATGTAATATGCTGTTTTCGAATCTTCTGACGTAATCGTATCTACCTTGTCCAATTGCACAGCAACCTGATTCGCAACTATTTCATTAATTTGATCTGCTACTGCTTTGATTTCACTTTTAACTTTGTCAGCTTGTCTGAGAAATACATTCCTTATCTTGTCGTTTTGCGGTGTCTTTTCCCGAACATCACGGATCATCAACCAAACCTGCTGGGCGTCAGAATTAATCTGTTCCGTAAAGGCTTTAGCAGCTTCTGGAATTTCGGCGCTCTTGTGCTGACTGTGATTAACTGCAAAGCATAAGACGCAGATGTTCTCGTTGCACTCGTAGCAGTACAACTCAACCTGTTTATCTTTGTGCTTTTCACAGTAACTTCGTTGCAGCTGGATCAATTCTTCCTCTGAGTCAGCTTCTAGAGGTCTCAGTTGATGAGCTCCGCTTCTCATTCTCCTGTGAGGTCTACTACACCGATCACACAACTTCTGGTCACAGTCGACGCAGTAGATCGCTGCTGCTGGAATACTGTCTGCACATTCGCCACTTTCTTGCACGCACACTTCACACGGCGTTTCCTGAGTCTCTTTCCCGGAAGCCTCGTGAGCATCCATAAGTTGCTGGACAACAAAATGGCACCGAAGGCCGTCGAGTCCCTCTGATGGAATATGAAACTTCGTGTTACACATGGGACACAGTACTTCATCGCTAGGGCACTTGTCTTGGCAGTGACCTCGAAGACATTTGAAACAGAAGGTGTGATTACATGGCAGCGACTTTGGGTTGTTGAACACTTCCAGACAAATGGAGCACGTCATCAGTTCTTTGATCTTTAATGACATGGTTGTGTCGCGACGTTAACTTCAGCTAAGTGCAAAAACACATTTACTGCCGTATAGGTCACGTGAAAAATACACTGTGTTGCAATAACGTATACCACCCATCCTTCAACAGTAGTTACAATAATAGTTGTCCGATTGCAGTAATTTCTGGCACAGTTATTAATAAGAATGGGTTTCGTTATTTTAGGTTGGTTGGTTGGGGTTTAATGACGCTTTCAGCACAATTCAGGTCATATCTCGCCTTTAAGGTAGAGCTGTATTGTAAATATTAATATTTAATGGGTATTAATTCTTGGAGTAAAATGAGATGACTGAAAAAGGAAAATGTAACAATAACGGTAGATTTTAATAGATTCAATGAGTAAATTGTAATTAGGTAAATTAATTAAATGAACAAGAGGCGCAGCTATCACCGAGAGACCCGCGCGACGCTTTGTGTCAGTTAAAATATTGGCCTACTGTTGTAAACTGTGAGACTGTGTCAGACTGAGGAGCACTTTCAGAAACTGTCACTTTTTGTTTCGCTACCTGCATAGTTTTGTACACACATCGTTGCACTAAGCACAATTATCGCACAGCGAGCATGTAATGTCGTGTGTGTCATCAACAGACTTATATCCAACCGATCTTGTTGATTTCAACTGGACCGTAACTGTGATCAACCAACATCGAATGTCACCAATGTTGTTGACAACACCGCGTACTACTCCCCCAGCACACCGTCGTGGACGCGAAACATCGTGACGGATGTACACAAAGGTTTCAAATAGCAAGGTCACAAAAGGTCACCCGTAATGGTGTCATTCGATAGGCCACCTACGATTTCCTATTAGTCTTTAATTGCAACGATTTGTCTATCTTGCACCGTTTCTAAGATATTAACATTTATTTACCAAAATTTAAAGAGTTTACGTGACCCTGAACGCATCCCTTTCGGGGGTAGTCTACCATGCGTGCACTAATTAGACGATGCAATAACATCGTAGCCAAGAATTAAAGGGGATGCTACTAGCATTAATCTTAATTTAAGTATTGCGAGTAGGGCTGAATTTTGGCGACCCCTTGAGAATTAAGGAAAAGCAGAATGGATCAAATATTAGTATCAGTGTGCTGTCCTCCTCAGAGTAAACACATAAACAGCAAAAAAGTTGCAAATAGTCATGTCGGAGTTATTTTAAAGACGTCAAAAACGCCCAAAAATTCATGTTCTTCTTCTTCTTCTCCATCTTCTTCGTCACACCTTTTTTGTCCAGGCAGTTTTTCAGGAACTACTATAGATACCAACAGAATTAATACACCGCTAGAACCGCTATAACCCGTAGATTCAACCTTGGTTGATTCTGTGTCCCAACTAGGGGTCAAATCCCCAAAAACCACCCAAAAAGGGGCATGAATAGGCATTTTAAGCCAAAGTTGCAAAACATTAAAACTCACATATTATCAAAACTACTGCACCGATTCCAACCAAATTTTGCACAGTGACAAAGACCAACAAATACTCTTCGTAGGTGGTCTAAATACACGTAAAACGAACCCAAGATGGCGGACGGCCGCCATCTTGAAAAATTGAAAATCGGCCATATCGCCGCAACATTTCGACCAATCGGCACGAAATTTAACTTGCTGACTCACATTGGCCCTACGAACTGGATTGACAGCTGAAATTTCGAACCTTTTAAAATCCAACATGGCGAACGGCCGCCATTTTGAAAAATCGAAAAACGGCCATATCTCCGCAACGGTTCAAGCAATCAACACCAAATTTGACACGTTTATGCATATTGACCATCCAGCAGTTTAAATTTCCAACGTTTAAAAATCCAAGACCGCTGACGCTGCCATCTTGAAAGATTGAAAAACGGCCATGTCTCCGCAGTGGTTCAAGCAATAACACGAAATTTGGCATGTTGATGCATATTGGCTCTCCCAATAGGTCCAGCAGTTACAATTTATAACTTTTAAAAATCCAAGATGGCTGACGCCGCCATCTTTAAATATTGAAAAAACGGCCATGTCTCCGCAACGGTTCGACCAATCGGCACGAAATTTGGCTTGCTGAGGCATATTGGCCCTCCGAACCGGACGGGCAGTTAAAATTTCGAACTTTTTAAAATTCAAGATGTCGGACGGCTGCCATTTGAAACTGAAAGCCGTTAATTCGGAATATCTCGGCAACTGTAGACAGTGTAGACCGGTCGCCAGGAAATATGGCATTTTTGCATGTATGTAATCTGGAAGAAAATATTATTTTCCACTTTAATTCTTGGCTCATTTTTCAGCGACTATGTCGTCTTTTACCTGAATAATGTATTGGTCCCCAACTTTTTGGCCTTAGTTTTGAAAAAGCAAGAAATTTCACAGCAAGTAATGTTTCATAATTTCCATTTAATTGGCTTTTTTGGTTCTAACAACCAAGGACGCAACCACTGCAGAAAAGTTGAAATTTTGGAACTTAGCCATTTGTCATTTGCTCGGATATACACGTCCTAGACCTAGAGAGCCCACTAATGAGCGTAGTAGTCACCAGAATGCAGGATTTCAGGAGTTAGCATACAAGTTTTCAAAAGATTTTCGGGGATCATATCTCCGGACCCCAACAGCGGGAGGGGACGACCCCTCCCACACCCAACCCGTGGGGCGCAAGCGCTCCGATGTTGGGACCCAAACTTTGGTTCCCTCAACTTTTCAACCGTGGTTGCGCCCCCTGTGTCACGTGACCCTGACGTGGCGTAAGCCGTTCCAGAGATATTTTAGGGGGACTAAAAAGTTAAAATGGGTTACGTGACGTGACCACGCTCATTTCAGGGACGGTTTGTCATCTGTAGGCTGGGACTTGCTATGTTCAACCCACATACGAAATGTCTACGATCACCTGCAACGAAGATATGAAAGACAACGCCAAATGTAAAAATTCTCGCTTTGAGCCGTTTTGTTTTGTTGAATATGGCATTCAATACGGCGTTAAATAACATGATGGTCATAAAGTCCTGCAATAATTTCTTAGTTAGTGCAGGCATATAAATGTTTGCATTTGATGACACCTTTTTAAAAAATTGAGATAGCTGTGTGGTGATATGGAAATGGATATCTTGCAATTCTGTTTGGCAGCAAGAAGTTTCGATTGTTCTTCATTCAAGTAGTACACAGTGTTGTTATCAAGTATGGTTACATTGACAATTCTACATTTTGTAATATAGTTAGTTAATGCCTTTGGGCTTTGGCTAGTTTGAATGGACTTAACTTTGTTAAATGAGCATTTTCATCCTCCGATTTGGCCATTAGATATTTTGGCCAACTTGGAATAGTTTGCGTTACGCTGGTCTTCGACCGGCGAACTTTCCCAGTCCCACCGCGGACCCGCGCTCGACCTGCAGCTGACGGGTGACCACTTATGTGGGTAAGCCGTCCGCTATAGGTCAGCCAACTATGCCAACTCAGTCTTTCATCATTTTGGGGTCGATAAATTGAGTAGTGAGCTACTTTATCGGATGTGTGCTGGTCGCGCCATCTGGTAAATGTTCACGAGGTTAAGCCGGTGCTGTTGATCAACCGCTGTGCGCCGTATGTGGTAGCAGTTAAGCCGTGCTTAACCCTTCTGTATATAGTGCTGGCCTGCACCGCGGCTGTTGTATCCAGCTCTGCTTGGAGGATGTTATTACTATAATAATTGCACTTTATGTCTGCAATTAAATAAACGAAGATTATCATTATTATTATTGGCTAGGGTTGAGTATATAAATGTAACAAGAAGTGACAGAATATTCTAACACTTAGTACAGTTTACGACCAGGAAACTTACCAAATTGATGTGAAAGCTACACTGTACACCTCCAGTTTCAGTTCCGGGTGAGAGCATTGACGCGTGAAGTTCAAAGTTCAGAGTACCACAATGTGATTCAACGGGCGCAGGCAGATCCTCTCTGCCTGCATTGCAGAGAACATCACGTACAAATCAGTAGACCTCGGGTTCCTGTTAGCTCACAGTTATTATAGTTAAAACGACATCTTCGTTAATCCAGTATTTATCGTCTTAAAGGTGTTAATAGACTCCGCTTCCATTACAATTTGGCAACCTATTCCAGCTATTAGCAAGTGGTCAAAGAATTTTGACGAAAGGCCGCACCACACGCGGATGCTAATGGATTCGTCCGATCTTAATCCAGTCTAACACATTGTTCCTTGGACTGACAAACGGCATCTCGACCGGTTCAACCTGAACCCGCAAAATCGTATGGTTTACAATGCATTTCAATGGGCTGGATAAACCCCCATAATTGGCCCTACGTGAGGGAGATCTCGACACCATACATGGTTCTTTGGCCCCACTCGAGTTACCCGCCCAAACGTTTTTCGTCAACGTCAAAACATTTCTTTTTTGTTAGTCAACTTAGTCTTTTCCCGATATAGTACTGTGACTGTACTATGCCTCTAGTCTCTGGACTTCATAATAGCTCTTGCTATTTTAGCCACAGTAAAATTTTTTGATTGGCATTGACATTGACAGTTTTACCTGCCACCGACACGTTGATATCCATGAATGGAATGAGCCATCCTGCCTTTACTCCCCAGCCGCAGAGCATCACCGCACTTTGGCCGGTAATCATTTCCCGTCCCGCTGAGGGGAGAAGGCTGAGTTGGCTTGGGTGACTGGTTCATACCAAAGTGGTATGCCCGCCTAAAGATGGTCACCCATCCTATAACCGGGCTCGACGTAGAGTAACTTACAGTTGATACGCAGAACGACGTTACAGCTACGCCAAACCGCACATTTGATGCTTTCTCGTGCTTTCTCGAGTTAGTTAGTTTGCTGAAAACCAAAAAAACTTACAGAACTGACTACAAATCCCTACGTTATGCTGATTCACTTGGTCAGTACCATTAGAGGTTTCCGAACGATGATCAGTTTATCAGCACTCTCAACGTCTGACTCAAGTGCTGTAATTATTATGACAACTGGAAACAAACAGTGTTGGAAACGCTCTGATTCGTGTTTTTCGCGACCTGTGCGCTATATAAATTTTATAGCAGCAGTAGTACTATGACTAGCGTGAATTACGGAAGCTGTATTACACACTTGGAACATTGTATTAAACTGAACGTCAACAATAAAACAACACAAATAAGTAAGTAACAACAGCCGCGAATTCAGGAAAATATATCAACGCAAGACGACGACGACGACGACAACGAAAACGTGACTTATGTAGATGTGTCGATACGAGCTGTGGTCTTTTTCTCTATCGCTCTCTCGTCATCTACAGGACAGAAAGTTGAATTCAGCTGAAAAGCCGTCATTAGTTGAATCGTCAGCCAAGATTTCAATCAAAATCCAACAGTCAGGTAAATTTTACTTCTTGGAAGAGCACAAAATGTGTAATTTAAACTGTGAAACGGTTCAGATTCTGACAGCAACAACTCCAGATGCCGTTTTCCAGGGCTCAGGAGCATCCATGGCACCGTACCCCTCATCAGAAGCTCTTCCACTGGACCCCGCTGATGGGGGTTCAGCCTCCGGACCATGCAGTCTGCTCTTCCATCTCCCATTTTCCCCGACTGTTGTTCATAGAGACGAAGTGAGGCATACCACGGCTATCGCGCGAAACTTCCTCCAACAGAGTTGGCAGACGCACCGAGATACTAACTGACAGATCTATCATGCAAACGTTTAACAGCTAAATCTATATATCCAGCATACAGGATTAAGACCAAATTGGGCTTGATGCTGCAGCCCAGAAAAGCGCCTATTTTTCTCAGCATTTGTGTACCGTGGGCCTCTGTGGCGTATGTTCATTCGACACTCACCAGTCACCACAGACAAAAAGGCCTAGCTTGCAATACCACCAGGCTTCACTGAACACGGTAACCGGTTACATACATATATAACGACATATATAATATGACTACGACATATACAGTAACGATCCGACTAAAACTCGAAATTGTAGCCTACCAACCAGAGAAATCACAACCAAAATGGAGCAGTCTTCATTTTCTCGTCGGTGGCAGTAGGCCTATTTCTTTAATGGGCCTAATGCTGCAGCATCAACAGCATCCACCTTAATTCGGCATGCGTTTACTAGGCCGTTCACTACAGTTCAAGTAGCACCAGCAAATGGTTCTGAGCAACACGGCTACGCTTCCCACACGATCAGGCGAACAGGTTCAACGCGGCTTGAATCGCTACTAACTACCGACGCGACGTAGATGTTCTTCGTACGGCAAGAAATAACGAGGACGACGGTTGAGTCGGCACGCAGAAATATATCAAGACAACGGTGCGAGACAACGGCTTGGCGGCACGAGGACGACGTCCAGTAAGCAAGTGGTTAGTCAGTTGGAGTTTAACGTCCCCTTTCAGCACAAATATGGCTATATCAGAGACAAAATGTCGGGTGGACAGCTATCCCTACCCAGTGAAGGAAGGCCAGCGATATATTAACCTCAACACTGGCCGCCTTTTTGTTCAGCAGCCAGCCAAGAAGGAAAAGGGATCGAGAGGCTCATAAAAAGTTAAAATTATTACGCTAGCGCATGAAACGGGAAGACAACTATCAAACCGCAAGACTAAACTAAACCAAATACAACAAAAACACCAGAATAAATCTTAACTAAGCAATACAGATAACACAATCATAAACATAACAAACTAAACCCAGGTTCAGTCGCCTCCTACGACCTCTCGCCTGAAAACGGAGTGAGACGATTGTGGTAGAAAGGGATGGGATGGACAATAGAAGAAAATAAGTAAAGTGAAGTAAGCAAGTATTTATCCATCCACTCGACACGTACTTGGCAATCGTACAGCTACAGGGGATCAATTGAGTTCAGGCCGTCGACTTCCAGGGATAACAACAGAATAAGAACGCGACAACCAAACGAAACTCACTAACGACGGTGTGTGAACAACATGGACTACTGCAACTTTGTATACGCCAGACAGACTGAAACATTTTGCTATTAATTTTGAACTAGAAGATTGACTTCAATGATTCAGCTTTAACGTAGACGCCTTAGCCGGCACATTCTTGAACCAAGACATGACCTTGACCTTTGACCTCCAACATTTAACCAGGTCATCAGTGGGGACTAGCAGTTATTCCCTATAAGTTTCATCGAGATTGCTCAAGTAGCTCACGAAATATGGTGCTGACAGAATTTGACCTCGACGGCCTGCTGTGACCTTGATCTTTGACCTCCAGAATCTAATCAGGTCATTAGTAGGGGTCAGTGAAAATATTCCCTGTCAGTTTTATGAAAATTGTTCCAAGCCGTTCATGAGATATCGTGGTAACAATATCTCACCAGACGAACGGGACAGCCTGAAAACATGATGGCTTTAAGTAAGAAAGTAATCCTTTTGCCAACACTGTCAGGTGGTGAATGCATGATAATGGATCTATGAGTGTGCTTCAAGCCTATTTGGCAGGCTACGATGCTTGTAGGCCCTAATGGTGTATCTATGACCATGACCCTAATGCCGTATGGTATGGTATGATATTGTAGGGTTTAGCGTCCCACTCGACACATTTAGGTCATTTCGGAGTCGATTTTACAGGTCAGATGACCCAACTAACACTGTAATAGCACTGAAGGATGATAGTCTTCCAGGTCGAGGGCCAAACCCTAGGACCCTAGTGCCGAACCCCCACAGTAATAACTAAGCTATTAACAGTAGGTCATTCTGGAGAATAGTCGTTGTAGGCAATCAACTGCATTGGTACAGACGACCAAACTCGCGACGACCGAAACAACACTACGCACTGACAAAAACTAAACCCTAACACAAGCAGACTGACCCTTGCTAACAAAAAGACACAAAAATCTAAACCTAAATCTGGAGTGAATCTGGACACGCAGACCTTCTAAATACAACTAGAAATACTAATATGCTAATACACTCAAACAGTTAATAACAACATTTGGGTCATTCGGAGCTGGTTTTGACGACAGTCGTTTCAGCTAACTGCAGAAATAAAAGAACAAAAAATACGCATCACAGAATACGCAAACAACAAGATGTCAAACTATAACAATTAAACAAAATCTAACAAACATTATGCACATAGCCAGTGAATACAACAACAGCCGTCCCGGAAATGAATCCGGTACCGTATAGTGGCGACAATGCAGCGGTAACACTGGGGTCCATTGCCTGTAAGCTATCTCTCTCTCTCTGGGAGCCCAGCTGTCAAACGTTTCTGATGCTCTAAGCTACTGTCATTCTAGAGTATATTCACCACATGAAACAGAACAAAGACAGACTAATTATTAGGGCTTTATCCTCACGAAACACTGACTTTACAGGCTCTGGGACACAGGTGTCACCTTCGTGAGAGGCTGGGAAGGCGTCACCTAAATATTAACATTGTGATAACCTGATATCAATATTGGGGTGACAGTAGGGATATTGAGGACCCCCCCCCCCAATATATGTATTTGATGTCCCGGAGGCTTCGTATCATGTGATATAGTCCACAAACAAACCGGCTTGCCCACTGAACACTGATCGTAAACGATAGACAATTAAATGTGGGACACCAACACTATACATTACACTCTGCACTATGCTAACATCAATCAGCAAGAATCTCAGACAAAGACTCCACATCAAGTAGTAAACACACGGGACAGTGGCTCTATTACATTAGGCACACCAAACAGATCACCCGCCCAAGCCACATTCCATCACACCATTACGCGCCTCTGATTCGCCTGCGACGTAGGGCGCTATATAAATTCGTTTTGATTGATTGATTGATTGTCACAAGCCCACGCACATATTAGCCACATTTATCTCATACAGCAGTAAGTAGCATGAACTTGAAGGGTCGCACACAATGGCTACAGCTCTGTTTTTCATTGTCAGACCGAGTAACTAGGGTCTAATGGTAGAGGCGAAGTGCTTAATTATGAAACCCATCTCTAAAGTAATTAGCCTGGACCATGGGTAACGAAGTTGTCAGAGGAAACCAATCATATCATGAAAAACGCATCCCTTGGTTGTTCATCGAAATACAATCCTAATATAGGCAGAGGATTGACAATGAAAAACGAAGCTTCAGTACAAAGAACAGGAATCGGTTTCTAGATGGTATGGTATTGTAGGGTTTAACGTCCCACTCGACACATTGTAGGTCATTTCGGAGACGATTTTACAGGTCAAATGACCCAACCAACAGTGTAATAGCACTGAAGGATGATAGTCTTCCAGGTCAAGGGCCAATCCCACAGGCTCAGCAGATTAAAAGGTAAAGAAAAGGATGTAATCAGTTTCTAGGATTAACGTGTGGTCGGCAGACGGCAGAGCAAGTGTGTATCTTGTACATACGGCATTGACAACTACTGCAGTAGATCATCTTAATGAAGGCAGTACACGGAAACTTTGGGAGGCATAGCACCCTGCCCCCACTCGGGGTACCAGGGTACACAACATGCAAACGCCAAATTTGCTTTGGACAGCAAGCACAAAATCCAGTTAGATTGAAAGCATGATGAACATACATCTGCACGCAATCATGTCAAATATATTATGTTAGAGAAAACATACTCTGCATCTCCGAACACCGTTATTTCAGCGCCTCTGTATCTTCAGACCCCACAATGCTATACAACTACTTATTCTTGGAGTTTAACGTCCCCTTTCAGCACAAATATGGCTATATCAGAGAAAAAAGCTCAGGGGTGGACAGCTATCCCTACCCAGTGAAGGAAGGCAGGCGATATATTAACCTCAACCCTGGCCACCTTTTTGTTCAGCAGCTTATTCTTCATGTTACTATTATTAGGCCTTATCGCCTGCACTCAGATGCGGCCGACTGCTACAGATGTCGCACGTAGCGTGGTCTGCGTGTCTGTGTGTTGGGAACACGAGTGAGCGGTGCAAAAACGGCTGAACCGATCCAGATACCGTTTTGGGCTCTGACTCACGTGGGTCCAAGGAACCATGTATTAGAGGGAGGTCAAGATTGGACGAATCCATTCGCAGCCGTGAGGGGTGACAAGACGGCAATGTGTGTGGCCTTCTGCCAAATGTCTTTGGACACTTGTCATTATTTTCACGAATCCAGGATCGAGAAACAGTCTACGTAAAATTGTTGAGAATTCCAGCATCTTGTGCTGGTTGCTATAAGCAAGCGTAAAACGTTGCTGCAATAAAATCCTAGTTGTTAACTGGAGCTGCCAACCAACGCACATTGACCCGCATAACGACCGTAAAGCAGTTTCTGTTTGTGTTCTGAGAAACCTCTTTAGACTACACGTAAGTGGAATATACATTATAGGTCATTTCGGAGACGTTTTTACATGTCAAGATGACCCAACCAACAGTGTAATAGCACTGAAGGACTGTAATTACAAAACAAATTATTCACACTATTAAAACAGGTAAGAATCTTTTCTAACAGCTTTCTAACAGATCACGACTAGCTAATTGCTGATATCAAATAACAAACAATCCATAAAAACAAATAAACAGTTTGGATCATTTCATGTATGCCGTATTCCATACTTAAACGTAACTTAAACAAACGAGTTTTTATCACGTAATGAACATCACAGGAAGACAAAATACATGAAATGTTTTATACAGACTTCAGTTTTTGCTGCCTATGATTGATTGGATCATTGAGTTACGGTTTTACGTCCCACCCGACACAAAATAGGTCATTTCAGAGACATGATTCCACGCCAATCTGTTGGCTTAGTACTGAAAAACTGAAACAAACGCAACAAAAGCAAACATGCATCCATAACAAAATATATACTACAACATAAAGTTAACACAAAAAAACAAAAGCCAGGTTTGGTCGCCTCCTACAACCTCTGGCCTGGAAACGGAACGGGTCTATTCTGGAAGCAGCAGATAGATAAGTCAGGAAGTAAACGAGTAAGGAAGTAAATACATAAGAAAGAAAGCATGAGGAAAGAAGAAAGTAAGAAAGGAAGCAAGTGAGGAAGGCAGTTAAGTAAGCACACAAACAAACAATTTATATAGCACCAAATTCAACACATGAATCACGGCGCATTACTGCCCCGGAGCCCGTACGGGGCCTTAAAAACATGAAATTGATGGAAACCGTTTTAACAGCTCGCCGTCAAAGAGAATTAACGTTAATGATGTGTTAGTAAGCAAATTCAAGTCACTAAAAACTCTCAATCGCTTAAATATTTTAATAGGTAATGGTGCACACATGTCCAGCCCAAATTATTAATGTCAGCAGTACACCATGCCACAGCAGCTTCCAAACATGATAGACTATCAGCTCCATACTTACATGATTCATACATATATTGCAAAATTGACATCACATCTGCAATTTCGTCATGCAATTTTGTCACGCAACCTTATCATGTGATTGATTGAGTCGTGGTTTTACATCCCACTGGACACAGGATAAGTCATTTCGGAGACGTTCTTCCCAGCCAATCTCTAGGCTTGGTACTAAATAAACTAAAGCCAGCACAACAAAAACAAGCAACACAGGAATAAACTGATATAAGCTAACATAACAACACATATAATGTTCAAACAAAACAAATACACAAAAACGAAATCTAAACCTAAACCAATGCACAAATTGAAGAACTGTCCACATGTGTATCACTGTTCACAAGTGTCATACATAACACAGCATAGAACAGTTCTGATTATTTTCTCTCCTAATCTTCAGACAATCACCACCGCTCTGATGCTGTCTTTTGGAGGGAGGGGGACCCCTTATCACGTGACAAAATCGCCGCAAGCAACAGCGCACGTTGTATTTGCAACAAATCACAAACAAACGTGGCTTCTAGTGACTCTGATAATGGTATTCTTGAGAGCAGTTTAGTTTCAGAAAGCACTGTTGTAAATCAAAAAGATCATGTTCAATCGAAGAACTTCAAAAAAAAGACAAACACGGGAAGTTTTACAGTTAGCACATTCAGTTTGTCAAGGAAGATTTTAAAAGGCAATAGAGTGATAGAGTGGTGTAAAAACCGTGTGTGCTGCATGCGGGATTTTGTCACGCAATACGCTTGCATGACAAAATCGCATGACTAAACTGCATGTGTGACATCGGTGTAAAACACATAAAGATTATCCAGATAAAAACATGACGTAAATACGTATTCTCTGGCTTACACGGACACAGCGACACACACACAGACACACACACGCATACATACAAGCTGGAATGCTGAAATTACCTCCTTTTTCCAAGGTGACTGGAAAAAATGAAGCAAGCTGCACTTATCAACAGTAAAGATATCAATTATTGGCCTTAGGTTTCATATCGCAATGACGACAACAACATAACAGTATGTACACTAGGAACTTCGTCATTTAACCAGATATTCAAAATATCTGACAGCTCTATCTACAAAAAATTCGCTCCATTTTCTACTTATACGCTGTTGGAAATTTGTCGCACGAGCTATCCAGTGGCTGGAATGTCCGCTCAAAAAACAACACCGAATCGGAATAAATAAAATACTTATCTAAAAATATACGTCGCAAACGTACAACAATGCAACACTGGGAATGAACAATATCGATAGCAGCAAACGATACAACAGCGGAATTAGCTTACAAGGCTGCACATTAGACGGGAGACTTCCACAAACTTCAAATGACACACTGACAGACGGTTGGCTGGTTGGTACTTTTGTCGAATAAATGTGGTAACAACACGTGAGATACCAAGCAAGATGCCGGAAACCAGCCTAGAACCTTGCCAGGTTCTTAAACAGGCCGGCAAGCCTGTTAATCGGAGAGCTATCTCGCTGGTGGTCTGTCGTCGGATTGGTGGCTTGGATTCGAAAGCCGGGACCTCGACTGTCCACCGATCGGGACCCATCGCCGTCCATCGTCATTTCCTGGCGATCCGGAACATCTCGGACAGAAGTATATCTCTTGACTGGCGAAGGCTTGTGATCCGATACTGCCTGGCTTGTGGAATGGGGTTGGCTGTGTGGCTCTGGCACTGACGAAGAATGCTGGAAGATGGATTCAGCAGCAGAAGTGAAATGGTTCACTTCCACCGTCTGGTCGCCATCCGAGTGTTTCGTTACACCCTGCTGCATCATTGGCCCGTTCTCCGCGGCAGCACCACTACTGCCCGTACTCCTCGCCTGGTTTTCCGGGCTCGTCACGTCGGTGTCACTCGACAGCAAGTCCGGAGTCGCGACGTAGAATCTGCCGCTGGCGCTGCGACCATCTCGCGGTTCGTGAACCGGAGTTGTCGACTGCGAACTTTGTGCACTGGCGAACAATAGCAGCATATACAATGAATCTCTGTAAAGAACCTGTAGAGTTAGATAGCTGGAGTTTAACGTCCCCTTTCAGCACAAAAGTTCAGGGGTGGAGAGCTATCCCTACCCAGTGAAGGAAGGCCAGTGATATATTAACCTCAATCGTGGTTGCCTTTTTCTCAGCAGCCACCTAAAAAGGGAAAGGGATCGAGAGGCTCATTTAAATCATTACGCTAGCGCCTACAACAGGGGAAGACAACTATCGCACTGTAAGACTAAACTAACCCAAGTACAAAAAACACCAAAATAAATCTTAACTAAGCAATACAGATAACACAAAATGAATGGAACAAACTAAACCCGGGTTCGATTGCCTCCTACGACCTCCGGCCTGGAAACGAAGTGGTGACTATTCTGGTAGAAAAGAAGTAGACAAGGTAGTGTAGACACATTAGTTAGGTGAGGTAAACAACTAAGCTGTCATGCGATGTCAAATTATGTGAGGAATTTTGGTGTCAAAAATTATTAAAATCGGACAACTATTCCTCAACTTATAGCCAATAATATGAGTGGATGTTTTTTTTTCGGAAACACGGTGTAAATACTTTACTTTCGTTTTCCTTTACCACCATTACTGTTACTACTACTGATGCTGGTTCTGCTACTACTGACCTGTGGGCACTGCCCTCAGAGAACTGTCGTTTCACTGCGGTGGCCAATGCTGAGGCATTCAACCAACTGTAGCCAGCCAACTCACTCTCCGTGTCCGACAAACACGTCGGCTTCAGAGCACCTTTCAGTACGTCACGCACCTGTCGACGACCACACACGACGACGTCTCACTTGCCACGTGACTCAACTCAACTCAGCTTCAGTGCTGAATTCAGCACTACCGGATGACTCGGTGGGTGGTCTACTGGATAGAGCACTGAGCTTGCGACTCAATGGTCGTAACTCGCGAGTTCGATCCCCGGCCGCTGTACTATATGTCAGTTGGCACTGGGATGGGTGACCGTCCTTGGGTGGGCATACCGCCTCTGTATGCAACCAGCCACCCAGGCCAACTCAGCCTCCTAACCTCTGTGGGAAGGAAAAATGAGTACTGGTCAAAGTGGGGTAATGTGCTGCATCTGGAAGTAAAGGCAGGATGGTTCATTCCATTTGTGGATAAAGGTGTGGGTAGAAGGTAACATTATGTGATCCCTCGTTAACACGTGCCATTCTGAGCACTTTAAAAGTGAGTTTCATAATTAAGCACTATACAAATCTATGCCTTTACTTTTTTAGTTTACTTCCACAATCTCATCTTCCACGTTACCGACAATCACAAACCACTCCCAGACTAAAACAGCCACTGCACACCCGGTCACAAAAAGTGTGGCCTTGCAAAAAACTGTGACAAATGACGCACAATGCCCTGTATCATCAGCAGCTGGCCGACAATGTTGATGTCAGAACACAACACGGCTTGTGAAAGTACATGACAACAAGGGCAACAGTTTTCTAAAAGTTTTAAAACGAAACCTAGTTCTGCATTTCACAACGTTGATTGATTAAGGTTTTATGTTCCACCCTACACAAAATCGGTCATTTTGGAGACATTCTTTCCAGCCAGTCTCTTGGCTTAGCACTGAAAAACTACATCTAACACAAAAAAGCTAACATGCATCCATAACAAAACATAATATCACACAAAATAAACACAAAAAACTAAAGCCAGGTTTGGTCATCAGCTCTTACTACCTCCAGCCTGGACACAGAACGGATCTATTCTTAAGGCAGTAAGTAAGTAAGTAAGTAAGTGATTTTTATAGTGCCGAAATAATCAACTGACTCATAGCATATTGCAGCCCAGGAGCCCGTACAGAGTGCATTTCGCAACACAGTGTAGCGAAGGTTCTCAAAGGCAGTGAACAATGACCGCTTTTGCCATATTTTATCAGAATTCCATGTACCAATAATTAAAGAATCGGTTTATTTTTGACAGAGCTACTAAAAAACAAGAAATACGTTCTGTGGAACATGGTATCTGCCCCATAGCCGAGTTCACAAGTCCATGACTGAATTATGCCCATAGTAACAAAATACCGTATCCTCTATTCTGTTGATGTCGTGATGTACATGTATTGCTTAAAAATATTAAGTGAATACTGAACAATCACTAGGTTGATTTTAACTTGATGCCCGTAGCCGTGGATTTTTGGAAATTTCAAATTTTTAATTTTATTACTAGGTTGTTCACACCGTTGCCGAAATATCGTAATTTTTAAATTGTTAAGATACCACCATCTTGGATTTCTTTAGATCTCAAATTTGTAACGGACGAAACAGTCGCGAAGGCCGAACTGCGTCACCGTGCCAAATTTCGTTTAAATCACTGAAACTGTGGCCGAGCTATGGCGATTTTTCGGTTTCTCAAAATGGCGGCCGCAGCCATCTTGGATTTTTGAAATTTTCACATTTTTAACGGTCGGGACGGTCAAAAGGGGCGAACTGCATCATCATGCTAAATTTCGTCGAAATCGCTCAAAC
>Ga0209363_1000161_pt1 | contig 23193 bp, 19 predicted proteins | sample WorMetexBAHAMAS3_FD_187385 | JGI IMG/M metagenome (GOLD analysis project Ga0209363, IMG submission 187385) | Marine gutless worms symbiont microbial communities from Max Planck institute for Marine Microbiology, Germany - Inanidrilus exumae... | ecosystem: Host-associated > Annelida > Digestive... | reverse complement strand
GTGCCCCACGTAACAACCAAAATGGGCCGTTCTGCGTAAGCTCTAACGCAAAATGTGATCGGTCTCGAAGACAAAAGTATCAAAGAACAAAATTAAACCCAGTCGGGGTCTAATGCGACACAGTCTGCTGCGCCGGAATGACGTAATATATATCCGACCCATAAATTGGATCGGCTTTATACAATGGCCTACGGGCTATAGCAGCATACCCCCCGACAACTCGATTCGCTGGCCACTGACCCAACCGGCCTCATCAGAACAGAGAAAGGCCACTACGGCGCCGATGTCATTGGCATCACCAATTCGGCCCAATGCGGTCAGGGATATCATCATCTCCACCATTTGAGGATTTTCCTTAAACCTTTCCTTGTTCATATCCGTGGCCACCGGCCCCGGAGCTACGACGTTTGCAGTGATCTTCCGATCTCCAAGTTCCTTGGCCAGATACCGAGTAAATACTTCAACAGCTCCCTTCATACAGGCGTAGGCCGAGAATCCCGGGAATGAAAAGCGGGCCAGACCCGAGGAAAAATTCACAACCCGCCCGCCATCCGCCATTTTGGACATGAGTTTCTGCGTGAGAAAAAAGACGCCTTTGAAATGGATATTCATGAGTTGATCGAAAGTCTCTTCGGATGTTTCAGCGATCATTTCATGGGCGATAATTCCGGCATTGTTCACCAGTATATCAATATTATTTCTGCTCCATTGCTCGGATACCGCCTGTGAAACCTGCGCCACAAACGTGTCCAGGGCATCGATATCGCCGACATCCAATTGCAAAGCCGTTGCCTTGTTTCCCATTCCAGTGATTTCCGAAACGACGTTTTGGGCGGCCTCCTTTTCTTTCCGGTATGTAATGATGACATCACTGCCATTTTGTGCCAGGCGAAGCGCGGTATTCTTTCCCAGCCCCCGGCTTCCCCCGGTGACCAGTGCGATTTTTTCGTTCAGGCTCATGATGACTCCTTCCTATTCGTGTGATTGCTATTTCCGGTGGCTTGTTTTTGGATAAAGCCCTTTTTATATGGTAGAATAATACTGTTTTGTTGAACGGAAACCATGTTGGTTACGTAGCAACAGAATCGATTAAAATTCGGGAAGACGATGAACGCCAAATTGCGACACATCATGTTGCCGGCCATTTTCCCGGCTCTTTTTGTGATTTTCGCGGCTATCCCTGTGGATGTGATCGGATGCCGGAATCGGGGATTGGCCGTTGCCTTGATCGCCTTTGCCGGTGGACTTCTCGGCATCGCCACCGCCATCAAGGCCCTGGTGGGAAAAGTCCGTGGACAGCCGGATGCCCCTTGGTGGATGGCCAGCGCCCTGATTCTGGCCATTCCGCTTGTCGCCGTGGTCGTCCTGGCTGGATGAATCCTTCTTTTGCGATTCCATTCACTTCTGAGCCTCATCGGTCGTCTCTTTCTTTTTAGTATCCATCATCGAGTTCCCTTAATCCCCATTTTCGCAAATGGGACAATTTCCACGAAAAAAAACCTTGCAGGGAAATCCTTTCTTGAGTACTCTACTCGGAAAAGTATTTTCCATACCCTAATCCTCGATTTACCTTGAATTCTACCGTCGGCTGCACCTCCGACACCATCTCTCCCTGACTGGCGTGTGTTGATACTGCAATCTCGTCCAACCTGATCCGATACGATCCGCGCCTTCGTTACGCTCCGGCGCAACGGTTCTGAATCATATAACTACCGTCAACTTTGACCGATTTTCAGTTTCTAGTGATGCGCCCGGTCAGGTGGTAGTCTCTGATTTCATACGAATCTTAACCCGTTGGTGAGCAAAGGAGGATGACATGACCGTCAGGCTATTGATGTCGATCGTCATCGCGTTTGCATCTCTAGGGCTTGCGGCCTGCTCCACCGAGCAGCCCGTGGACATTCAGGCGGTTCTGAGCCAGGAAAAGGCGTTTGTCGGGTCGGATACCTGCAAAATGTGCCATCTGGAGCATTACGACTCGTGGAAGATGACCCTTCACAGCCGGATGACCCAGGATGCCCAGAAGAATCGCGATGTGATCATCGTACCCATTGACGAAAAGCGGATCCGGGAAGATCTCGCCAAGAAGGAGGCGAAGCTGAAAGTGCCGTCGGACCAGATCTGGATACCGAAGGTGGAGGATATCCTTTACACCATCGGAAGCCAGTGGAAGCAGCGCTTTATTATTGAAAGGGACGGCGATCTGTTTATTTCTCCCATCCAGTACAATGCCGACTCGGACCGGTGGGTGAACTATCACGAACACGATTATCTGAAGCGGCCCTGGTTGAAAAAGTGCGGCGGCTGCCACGCTACGGGCGTCGACCTGGAAAAGAAGACCTTTTCGGAGCTCGGCGTGTCCTGTGAGGCCTGCCACGGTAAGGGATCCTGGCATGCGGCCCTGCCCAAGACGGCTGTCTTTGAAAAGCGGCAGACGATCATCAATCCCGCCAAGCTGACCATGGGGGTGGCCGTCCAAATCTGCGGGTCCTGCCACAACCGGGGCAAGGCCACCAAGGTTAAAGGGGCTGGCTGGCCGGTGGGATACGAGCCCGGACAGGCGCTGGAGGCGTATTATCGATCCGTTTCTTTTGCAGCCGGCAAGGTCAAGTACGTATACGCAAACGAATTTTCCAAGGGGCACCACCAGCAGTACATCGACTGGAAGCAGTCCAAGCACGCCAAGGAAGGGGTGACCTGTACCTCCTGTCATTACGTGCACCGGGTCGGGGTTCCGCCGACACGATCCCAGACGCTGTCTGCCGGGTCCAAGCAGTGCTTTGAATGTCACGTTCAGACCAATCGAAACATGGCCCATTCCATCCATTCGTTTGCCAACTGTATCGGCTGTCACATGCCCAGAATCGCAAAGAGCGCGGAATCAGGCGATATTCACAGCCATGTGTTTGTCGCGCTGCTGCCGGAAGACACCCTGAACAATCCGAAACTTCCCAATTCGTGCCAGACCTGCCACCATCATAAAGGCCAGGATCTGGAGCAGCTTCATGCAAACTGGGAAGCGTTGGCCGTATTGCCCGGACCGATCGGAAAACCCATCCAAGGGGTCGGCTACCAATACAGTCGATAAACGTATCAGGAGCAGCCCATGCTGAAACTTTCTCTAAGGTTCATGCTGGCCTCCGTAATCGCGTTGGGGGGGCTGATGCTTCCGGTCCCGGAAGGACTCTGCCAGGAGGAGGTGGCTTCGTCACTTCGCCGGTACAAAGACCGGGAGGCCAGCACGGGATATTACGAGGAATATGAAGTCCGTCCCCGCCGGCAGCGGCCCTTTGTGGAAATCCCGGGGGTCCAGGAGGGCCTTTTCCCGTACAGCCCAACGGCGGCCAGCGTCCGAATCCGGACCCGGCTGGCGGATTCCCACCAGGGCATCCGATTCTATGAAGGGCGGCGCTGCGAAGACTGCCACCCTCAGGAAGCCCTTGATATTCACACCGTTCGGGCGAACCTGACCTGCCGCCAGTGCCACGGGGGAGAGCCGATCGCCAGCATCGCGCATTATTATTCACCCATGAACCCGATCCGGCGGCACGCCTACGTCTGCTCCAAATGCCATCCGGGGGCCAACGCCTCCTACGCCGGTTATGTTATCCATGAACCCAATCCAGCCCTGGCCAGCACGTTCAGAGATTTTCCGGTTCTGGCCTGGGCGTTCTGGATCATGGTGGCCATTGCCGCTGGGACATTTGCCCTGTTCCTCCCCCACACGATACTTTGGGGGATCCGGGAGGCGTTTTCAAAAAAGGAGAAAAAGGCCAGTGACACAGACGAAGCCCATGAAGCTTAAACGTTTCACCCCGGTTCAGCGGCTGTTTCATCTGCTGCTGATGGTGTCGTTCCTGATACAAAGCGCCACAGGACTGGCCCGCATGTTTGGTGGGACCGGATGGGGGCGAGGCCTGGGATCCCTTTTCGGCGGGTATGACAATGCCCGCACTATTCACATCTATGTCGGCATCTTCATGCTGTGCGGTCTTGCGGTTCATGTGATTTACATGCTGTCGAAAATCGATTGGCGTCGGTTCCCAGCCAGCCTGTTCGGTCCGGATTCATTGATCCCGCGGGGGGAAGACATCAAGCAGTTTTTCCAGCATCTTGCATGGCTCTTTGGCGTTAGAAAACCTCCGGAGTTTGACCGGTGGGGGTATTGGGAGAAGTTTGATTACTGGGCCGTATTCTGGGGAATGACGATTATCGGGATCACGGGCCTGATGATGGCCTACCCGTTCACATCAACCAAGTGGATGCCCGGATGGGGGCTGAACGTGGCCTTCTGGATTCATCGCATCGAAGCCATTTTGGCCATGGCCCACATCTTTATCATTCATTTTTTTATCGGGCATCTTCGACGACACAATTTCCCCATGGATCATGCCATGTTTGACGGGAGTGTCGATCTGGAAGCGGTGCGGGAAGAGCGCCCCGCGTGGGTTGGCCGTCTGGAAGAGTCCGGGCAGCTGGAAGGGGCCTTGGTAACCGGAGTTCAGCCAGGGCTTAAAACACTATATTATGTTGTTGGATTTGTCGCCATTGCCATCGGTGTCTTCATGCTCATCGGCGCTCTGGCAAATGCTCCTCTTGTGATCTGGTAGACACCATTTCCTGCAACAGGGGTAACTCTTGGAGTTTTCACAATTCAAGACTTACCCCTGTTTTATTTCCTGCTCGTCCAGCAAGTGACTAACGATATCCCTAAGAGCAGTCTCCACCCAAACACGTTTTGGCTGAAGTAGAATACCTTCCTTGATACAAACCTTTCGGCTGTCTTCAAATATACCATTCAGCAGCTTGATGGCATTTTTAATTTCCTTGTGGATCAGATGAAAATCGGCTGTGTGCTTTTTCAAGACATAATCAAGCCCTGCTGGCACTTTGACAGTCTTTCCATCAATTTTTTTAAACTGGCAAAAGCGAATAATGTCGGACATGATCTTCTCCTTTTTGGTGCGCTACAGAAATCGATATCATACAGATTTACTTATTCTCCAATACCTGATAGCCCTTTTGACAAATACCAAATACCAAATACCAAATACCTGACATCTGACATCTGACATCTGACATCTGACATCCGACATCCGACATCTGACATCAAAGACAGGATACTCAGTATCATGACTGCCATCCCGGACTTACTTGAAGGACTGAAACGATCCCACAGCATTCTATCAGAATTTGTCCATTCCATACCAGATGATCGGCTGTTTAAAAAAAGAGGCGATGAATTCTGGAGTGTCGCCGAACATTTAGATCACCTGGCCGATGTTCAACCCATGCTTGGAGATCGGATACGGCGGTTTCTTGAAGAGGATCGACCTGAGTTTATTCCCTTTTTCCCTGATGAGGACGAAGCCCCACCTCAAAAGATTCAGATCGATGTGGCATCTGTATTGGCGGAGTTTGAAAAGGGAAGAAAGTATCAGCTGGATCTGATTCACAGAGCAACGCCCGGTGACTGGGAAAAGACAGCGATCCATCCTGAGTACGAAGAGTATTCTCTGATGATTCTTGTCCGCCATATTCTCATGCACGATCACTGGCACATGTATCGGATGGAGGAGCTGTGGCTGACCCGGGATGAATATCTTACAAATTTAGAGGGTTGAGACCCGCGGCAGTTCCATGGCCCGGGGTGTTACCTTGCGTTTTTCAAAATAGCCATAAAGACATCTACAGGATATCACGTTTCTTTCTTATGACTACTAACGTCTTCCAATTCCTCACCACGGACCTCTGGCGGATACGCTTGGGTGATCTCCCGCCATTAAACGCATTTCTAATCAGACATCTGCGGATTATCGTGTTGACGTTGCGGGGCTTTATCGTGGACAAGTCCCAGTTAAGGGCCTCGTCTCTGACCCTGTTCTCATTACTTTCAATCGGACCGCTGATTGCCCTCGCATTCGGCCTTGCCAAAGGGTTCGACATGGAAGAGCTTTTGGAGACGCAGGTCATCAATAGAATTCCTGCCCAGGAAGAGATCCTCACCCAGATAACGGAATATGCGAAGGCCTTGCTGCTCAACACTAGAGGAGACGTCATTGCCGGATTTGGGATTTTGTTGCTCATCTGGTCTGTTTTGAAAGTATTGAACAATATCGAAACATCGTTGAACGAGATATGGCACGTCGAAAAATCCCGCTCCTGGAGGCGCAAAGTTAGCAACTATCTCGCTTTCTTGCTCATCGCCCCCTTCCTGCTGGTCATTTACACCAGCATCCCGGCATTCCTGTCGACCCAGATCACGTTATTCGCCGGAAAAACAGACCTCGTCCTGAAAATTAGCCCCATGCTGTTCTGGCTTTTGAAGCTGGCCCCCTATGCGATCATTTTTGTAATATTCGCCTTTATCTACATACTTATTCCCAACACCCACGTGAAGTTCGTATCCGGGATGCTTGGCGGTATCATTGCCGGCACGATCTTCCATTTGGTGCAATGGATCTACATTAATTTTCAGGTGGGCATCGCCCGCTACAATCCGATTTACGGAAGCTTGGCAGCCCTACCGCTGCTGTTAATCTGGCTTTATCTGGGCTGGAACATTCTACTTCTCGGTGCTGAATATGCTTATGCGCACCAAAATGTTGACAACTATGAGCTTGAACCGGACTTTGCGAACATCAGTCCCCGGTTTCGAAAACTTCTGGCCCTTCAGATCCTCCAGCTCCTGGCACGCCGGTTTTCAATGAGCGATCCTCCACTGGAGGCGGCCGAGATTTCCCACGAATTGGAAATTCCCATCCGTCATGTGACGGAGATACTATCCGATCTTGTCAAATGCGGTTTGGTGTCCGACGTACACCGTCCGGACTCGGATACATTGGTCTTCCAGCCGGCCAACGACATTCACCTCTGGACACTCAATTATACCCTCACGGTCATGGAAAAAAATGGTGTGAACCAGATTCCGGTCGGCAAATCTCAGGAGCTGCAAAGGCTGATGGAAGCTCTGGAGGAAGTCGGCGATGTCGTTGAAAAATCATCGGTGAACAAATTAATAACTGATATTTAAACCGGTCATGGCACCTATAAAAGAAATTCGGAAGCTTACCGCTATTCTTATCGCCGATGTTCAGGGTTACAGCCGGCTCATGGGAGAGGATGCATCCCATACCGTTCGTATGCTGACCCGATGTCGGGAAGTATTCTCCGATGATATCCGGAGACATGGCGAGCGTCTCGTAAACGCCCCGGGGGATTCCATCCTTGCCGAGTTTCAGAGTGTGGTGGATGCGATACAGTGCGCACTGGAAATTCAGGATCATCTGTACGTAGAAAACAAGCCTCTGCCGGAGCATCGTAAGATGCTGTTCCGCATCGGCATCAATCTTGGTGAGGTCATTCAGCGGGGAGACGATATTTTCGGAGACGGGGTGAATCTGGCCGCCCGCGTCCAGACCCTGGCAGACGGGGGTGGTATCTGCGCGACGGGCTCCGTTTTTGACCAGGTAAAGAACCGTCTGGACGGGGTGGTCTACCAGGATATCGGCACCCATCGTGTTAAAAACATTACCGAACCGGTCCGGGTGTATAAGGTGCTGACCAAGGCCAGCTCAGCGGGTCAAATCGATGCCGAAGCCGCCTCTGAGGCGGCAGAAGAAATGCCTTCCCGCGCCACAACGATAGCCGTACTACCGTTTGACAATCTTTCCGACAATCAGGAATATGGCTATTTCGCGCGCGGTTTCGTTGAAGACCTGATCACCGATCTGGCACACTTTCCAAACCTGCAAGTCATTTCTTCTTACACCGCTCGAAAGATCGGAGCAGAGAGCCGGGACGCCCAGGAAGCTGCCCGATCCCTTGGTATCCACTACCTCCTGAAGGGCAATTTGCGCCGACAGGGCGGGCAGATACGGATTACCGCCCAACTGCTGAGCGCAGACGATGGACGCATCCTCTGGGCGGAACGGTATGACGCTTCCCTGGAAACAATATTCGATATCCAGGACGATATTGTGGAACGGGCCGTTGGTGCCATTTCCGCACAAATCGACAAAATCCTTCTTGCCGCAGCCCGGAAAAAACCTTTGACCAGCCTGGCTGCCTATGACTGCTGGTTACGCGGGATGGATCTTATCCGGCAGGGGACTCCCGAGGCAGACCAGGAGGCTCGGAAAATATTTAAACAGGCCCTGGAGTTTGATCCAGGCTTCAGCCGAGCCTGTGCCGGTCTGTCTCTGTCATCATTTAATGACTGGAGTTGCCAGATTTGGGAAAACTGGGAAAAGACCGAGCAAAAGGCCTATGATTACGCTCTGGAGGCGAATCGGCTGGATGATACCGATTATATGGTGCAAATGATATTGGGACGGATTCTTCTGTTCCGTGGCCAGTACGATCTGGCCGAGCAGCACATCGACCGATCGCTGGCCCTTAATTCCAATGATGCCGACTGCATCGCTCAGATATCGACCAGCAAAACATTTCTCGGAAAACCCGAAGAGGGCGTGGAGCTTTTTCTGAAAGCCCAACGACTCAATCCCTACCGCAACGTGTGGTACAACACGTACGGTGCATTTAACTACTTCGGTCTACGCCGCTATAACAAGTGCATTGAAACGGCCCTGAAGGGACCCCTTACCGATGTCTGGGTGGATATTTCTGCATTTATCGCCGCTGCATACGCGTATATCGGAGATGATCAGGAGGCGGCACGCTATCTTCAGTTATTTAAAGACACGTTTCAAAAGCATATCAGTTTGGGGCGGGTGCCCGACCCCGGCGAGATCATCCAATGGATGACGGTCGCCAATCCGTTCAAGCACGATGGCGATACCCGACATATGATCGACGGGCTGGTTCTTGCCGGTCTGCACGACGTCCCAGACCAAGTAACCGCCAAGCCGGAGACCCCTGCATCACCGCCTGAATCTCCCCCGGCGGCCGATACCTTCAGGGAAGAGAACGGGTTGTGGCAACTGACCTTCGGCGGGTTGACAGTGCAACTCCCCGAAGTCAAAGGATTCCATGATCTGGCCCGCCTGTTGAGCCAGCCGGAGACGGAATTGCATTGCACGGAATTGACGGGAACACCGGCAGGAGGCGGTCCCCAGGATTCCGTTATTGATGAAAAAGCCAGGATTTCATACCAGGAGCGGATCCGGGATCTCCAGGAAGACATCGCCGAAGCCGAGGGGATGAATGATCTGGGCAGAGCAGAGAAGTTAAAGGGCGAGCTTGAACAGCTGACGGATTATCTCATGAAGGACCTGGGCATTGGAGGGCGATCACGAAAACTAGACCCAACCGTTGAGCGCACCCGTGCGGCCGTCACATGGCGAATCCGGAGTGCCATTCGGAAAATTGATGCGGCCCATCCGGCCTTGGGCCGCCACCTGACCAACTCCATCCGAACCGGCACCTTCTGCTGCTATTCCCCGGAAGAAGAACACCAGTGGATAACATAAAGAAAATTCGCAATTCGAATTCTTGCCCGCCGCCGGCGGGTGAATTTCGAGCTTCGGGTTTCGATATTCGGATTTTCTAAATCTTGGTCCTTGACCCCTTGACCCCTCGAATCCTTGGATCCTTATGTTAAGCTGCCATATACCCCTTCCTCGCCATATGCAGCGTCAGCAGACTGTCCATCACGTTAAAGACGATGATCAGGATACCTGCAGCAATCAGGGTTTCCGTGGCCGGTGATAGCAGAAGAGAAATCAAAAATGCCCATAAACCGATGGAAACAAGGAGCTCCATCCCGCCGAGGAATCGATGGCCCAGATACAGGTCACCCCAACCCGGCAGCAGCAACGATTTCAGAAAAGCGGTTCTGGGGACCTTGAATCCGGTCTGACAATGCGTGCAGGTTTTGAGGCCTTTTTCCAGTGGCACATAACAGGAGGGGCACAAATCATCGAAAAGCGCCTTGAGTTTCCCGGCAGGTTTCGGTCCCTCGATTTGAGCGGTGACAAATTCGGAGATCTCTTTCATGCTGAATCGATCCACGTAATTGAAAATCCTCTTTTTGCCCAATTTGCGAATAAACGTGAGATGGGTGAAAATAAATCCCCGCTTCACCTTTTCAATATACTGGTACGGAAGTTGGAACAGGTAGTGGGCGGGCCGTTTCATACTGTAAGTCGTGTTGATCATCAGCACCCGTCGATCCGTGCAGAGAATGGCATACCGGTTGTAGAGCAGGGTCAGCGCACCGTTGCCCAGGAAAACTTCCAGAGGATAGTTTGCAATCCCCCGGCCCACTTTTTTTACGACTTCATCATTTTCAAGGACATCTTCAAGGACCGGCGCGACGCTGGCGATGATTTTAATCTTGATCTTGTTTTTCCCGTTTTTGTATCCGCCCTTTTTGTTGACGGTAAGAATTTCATCAAGATCCAGCCTCGGCGATGCCACGTCGCGTAGGCTGGGATAATCGGTAAAGGACGGATGATCCACCGCTGATTTCCCGGTTTTTGGGGTGGCCGGTGTCGACTGTTTTGGTGTTTGGGACGGCTCTGCAGGAGGGGCGGCCGGTATTGGTTTCGACGTCGGCGTGATGGGTTCCTGTTGAACGGCTGCCGCCGGCTTGATCATAATTTTACCATTGCAGCGTTTGCACGTTGCCTGGGCACCATTGGCCGGGATTCGCGATTCCGGGATATTATAATCGGCATTGCAGCTGGGGCATATCACCTTCATTATGTCCTCCTTAGGTTCGGCAGAGTCTTGATGTGGCCTTTCAATGCGGCCTTTTTGTCGTTTAAATTGTCTGAAGCGTCATTTTGCTGCCGATAGTCGGATGTCGGTACACTGGCCATTCCTGAGTAGACCGTTCCCATGAAGGTTTTAGTGTTTCCGACGGAATATTTTTTTACATTAATATCAGCCTGTTAAAACTAACCTGGAGAAACCGGATACCGGGCTTGCACCCGAGCGATCCACTTGTTGTTTTTACGCCTCACCAGAATTCATGAGATCGGTGGAAATTATATTAGTGATGATTAGCAGCTTTCATGCCACAGCTTGCTGGCAAGAGCGGAATGATTAAATTCGTGTGTTGAACGTCTTTTATCCATTGGCTGAATTGCATAGAAGAAGCCAGTTTGAAATACCTGACACAGTCACAATCTGACTGAAAATCCATTCTCAAACCGCGTGCAAAGACTGAAATTCTATTCTAAGGAGGGTGTATGGACTTGAAGGAGTGGAGCAGTGATGAGGTCACGATCAAGGTGGATTACGAGGCCTGTGCCGGGCATGCCGACTGTGAAGATGTATGCCCATCGGAAGTCTATGAAATTCGGGACGGAAAAGCCGTTCCGGCTAACATCGAGGATTGTGTCCAATGCTGTGCCTGTGTGGAGGCTTGCCCGGTGGTGGCAATTCAGCACAGTGCATGTGACTGATCTGAATCAACGTGACACAGTAACGACATATCATAACGTTTCCCTGAAACCCGTCACGATGAACTAAAGGAGGGAGCCTATGTTTTGTTATCAATGTGAACAAACTGCGAAAGGAACAGGGTGCACCGTGCTTGGGGTTTGCGGCAAAAAGCCTGAGGTGGCCGCTCTTCAGGATCTGTTGATGTATGCCCTCATGGGCCTTTCCCAGGTGGCCGTAGAGGGCCGGAAGGTGGGCGTCACGGATCCTGAAACCAATGTATTCACGGTAAAGGCTGCGTTTTCAACGCTAACCAATGTGGATTTCGACCCGGAGCGCTTTGTCTCTCTCATCCACGAAGGGGCTCGGCGGAGGGATGAACTGAAACAGGCGGTTAAGGATGCCGGCGGCAATGTTGATTTTTCCGGAGATCCTGCATCGTTTATTCCAAAAGACACCGTCGATGAGTTGGTGGAGCAGGGGGGCGACGTTGGGCTCAAGTCCTACCCTGCCGAAAGTGAGGACATTCTTTCCCTCAAGCACACGGTCCTTTTTGGGATTAAAGGGGTCGCCGCCTATGCGGATCACGCCCAAATCCTGGGACAGGAGGATGACAAGGTATATGCTTTTGTCCATGAAGGGCTCGCCGCCATTCAACGGGACGACCTCAGTCTGGACGATTGGGTCGGCCTCGCCCTCCGATGCGGTGAAGCTGCTGTAGATGCCATGGCACTTCTGGATGCCGGTAACACGGGTGTCTATGGGCATCCGGTTCCAACCCAGGTCCCCCTTGGCTATAAAAAGGGTAAGGCCATCCTGGTGTCCGGACATGATCTGCAGGACCTGGAAGAGCTGCTCAAGCAGACCGAGGGGAAGGGGATCTATGTGTATACCCATGGTGAAATGCTGCCCACCCACGGTTATCCCCGGCTGAAGCAATACGATCACTTTTACGGTCATTACGGAACCGCCTGGCAGAATCAAATGAAAGAGTTCAGCAAATTTCCCGGCTCCATTCTCATGACGACCAACTGTATCATGAGGCCCAAGAAGGAATATACGGAAAACATATTTACCAGCGGCATGGTCGGCTGGCCGGACATTCCCCATATTTCAGACCAGAACTTTCAGCCGGTGATCGATCGGGCTCTGGCACTCCCGGGGTTTCCTGAAGATAAAAACGGCCAGGAAGTCACCGTGGGATTTGCCAGGAATGCCGTCCTGGGGGTGGCCGACAAAGTCATCGAAGCGGTTAAATCGGGTGCTGTACGGCATTTTTTTCTCGTGGCCGGCTGCGACGGAGCCAAACCAGGCCGCAATTACTATACCGAGTTTGTGGAAAAAACTCCGAAGGATACCATTGTGCTTACCCTGGCCTGTGGGAAATTTCGATTCTTCGATCAACAGCTCGGAGACATTGGCGGTATCCCCAGACTGCTGGATATCGGTCAGTGTAATGACTCTTATTCCGCCGTCCAGATCGCAACAGCCCTGGCCGGTGCTTTCAATGTCGGGGTGAACGAACTGCCCCTGTCGATGATTATCTCCTGGTACGAGCAAAAGGCGGTGTGTGTACTGCTCGCCTTGCTTCACCTTGGAATTAAAGGGATCCGCCTGGGGCCGTCTTTACCGGCATTTATTACCCCGAATGTTCTCGATGTGCTGGTGAAAAATTTTGACATCAAGCCCATCGGCACCGCGGATGGCGACCTTGCCGAAATTTTAGGTTAAGTTGCCTCAACGTTCATGGTTCGGCGCCGGAGCGGTTTTCCGGCGCCGCATGCCATATCCCCTTAAACGTCGGCCGTTAGGGATATGGGACGGCGACCCATGGTCGACATCAATGATATGTGTAACGCATTGCAGACTCGAACATAAATCGTTACATGAAATCATTCCCATGTGTATCCTGCTGCTCCTACCCTCAACGCTGACCGTCCCGGAGTTTTCGCCATGACATTAAAAATGCGCGTAATGACCGAAAAACCCCTGAATGCCGAAACTCCGACGGAGCGACTCCGATCGTGGATCACGGCCAACGAAGTGTTTTTCGATCGGAACCAGGGCCAGATACCGGAAACTCCGGTGTCCCTGAAAGCGTATCGGCTGGTTGTGGAAGGCGATGTTAAAAAACCGCTGGCGCTTTCCTTCGGGCGGATTCTCGAGATGCCGAAGGCCATTGTGTCAAATACCCTGGAGTGTTCCGGAAACAGCCGTTCCCTGCTCGAGAAAAAAGCCTCCGGTAATCCCTGGACCATCGGGGGTGTCGGTCATGCGGTCTATGGGGGGATTTGGCTAAAAGACCTTCTTCAAATCGCCGGCTTAACCGAGCAGGCCCGTCACGTTGCTTTTGAAGGCATGGACAAAGGCCTTGGACGTTCGGGCATTTCCTTTATCCGCAGCATCCCTATAGAGAAAGCCGTGTCTTCAACACTTCTGGCCTACGAAATGAACGGAGAACCCCTGCCGATCAAACATGGTTTCCCGATAAGGGGTCTGGCCCTTGGATGGACCGGCGCCAACTGTGTAAAGTGGCTGCATCGTATCCGGGTGCTGAACAAACCCCACGAAGGATTTTTCATGGACAAGGTCTACCGGGTTTTTCAGAAAGGGCAGGATCCCAAAGACGGTGAAGTCGTCACCGGGCTGAGGCTCAAATCGATTATCACCCAGCCTCTGGGGAACCAAAACCGGTCCACCGGGAAGATAACCGTTCTCGGCGCTGCCTACGCTGGGGAAGAGCGGATTGGGCGGGTGGACATATCCACCGATGGCGGCGCCAACTGGCATCTTGCTGATTTTTTAGGTCCTGATGAGCCCTTTTCCTGGCGTCAGTGGCAGTACATCTGGGATGCTGTTGAGCCGGGAGAGTATCTCATCATGGCGCGGGCCACGGATGTAAAGGGCCGGCAGCAACCGATGGACGCCACCTGGAATGTGCTTGGCTACGGAAACAACGGCGTTCGTGAGCACGCGGTCCGTGTCCATGTGAGCCCGGAGGGCAATTAAGCTCCCATCATCTCCATGCAACATCATTAAATTTAAGGTTCTTCTCCAGATTAGTTGGAGAAGAGGGTCCAGGAATCCCAGGGGTCAAGGGTCCAAGGGTTTGTTTTCTAACGATTTAATGAGTGCTCTCAGTATTCTTCGGATCTCTGTCACATCTTTTTTGGTCCACGGAATTGACCGTCCTCAATGCTGTTATTCTATATATTTTCGGCAGAACTGGTATGACCTCTGCCGAACATGCAACTCTTTATATTCTCTATCATTTCACTCGAATCCTTGACCCCTTGGACCCTCTAGTTCACATCGAATCAAGAGCAATGAACAGCAGCTTATCATCACAAAGCTACAACTGATCGGGAGATGATCCTTATTTAATAACCTTCCTTACTGCCAAATCCCCCAATGATCAGAGGTGGTTAAAGGTTCAAGAACCACCCCCATGGGGATTCTTACCACGCATCTTTCTTTTTTTTGACATAGATCAATTTCTTTTATGGACAAAAGGTATAGTAAGAGTCAAAAAGGGGCAGTGCCGTCAGACCACACCATGACCCGCTACTCCGATTGAGAAATCCACCTGTCTTCGGCCTGAACTACGCCTATTTCCTCAATATTAGGACGGCTCTTGCTCCCAGCGTATTTCGAACGAATCTATCTGCCAGTTTTGGTCTGTTTCTCCAGATAGTTCAATAAGACACAACCCTGACAAGGAGGTGCCCGATGAAGGAGAAATCCCTGTTCTCTTCCCTGCGATTTTTCCGTCCCAGGGGAGAAAAGCACGGGTGCCGAGAAGAGCGAACCGCCGACGGCTGGTCCGAAATCCGCTGCGGCCAGCGGGAATGGGAGGACTTTTATCGGCGCCGATGGCAGTACGATAAAAAGGTCCGTTCCACCCACGGCGTGAACTGCACCGGCTCCTGTTCCTGGGATGTCTATGTCAAAAACGGGATTCTGGTCTGGGAAACCCAGCGGACCGATTATCCGGCCTGCGGGGAGGGATATCCGAATCACGAACCACGGGGATGCCCCAGGGGAGCGACTTGCTCATGGTATACCTACAGCCCGGTTCGTCTCAAACATCCGTTGATACGTTCAACCCTCATGGACTTGTGGCGGGATGCCCTTAAAGATCTCGGTGATCCGGTCATCGCCTGGGATAGCATCGTCTCTGACCCCGAGAAGCGGAAAACCTATCAACGTCTCCGGGGAAAGGGCGGATTTATCCGTGCTTCCTGGGATGATGCCGCCACCATGATTGCCGCTTCGCTGATCCATACGATTAAAACCTACGGTCCGGACCGCATCTTCGGATTTACCCCGATACCGGCTATGTCGATGGTGTGCTACGCCTCGGGAGCCCGATTCCTCTCCCTCATCGGAGGTTCCTTGATCAGTTTTTACGACTGGTACTGCGATTTGCCCCCGGCATCTCCTCAGATTTGGGGAGAACAAACGGATGTCCCCGAAAGTGCGGATTGGTACGGGTCAACCTACATGATCGTATGGGGCAGCAATCTGCCCATGACCCGGTCGCCCGACGCTCACTTTTTTACCGAAGTGCGTTATCGCGGTGCGAAGGTGGCAGCCGTGGCACCGGATTACGCAGAATACGTTAAGTTTGCAGACCACTGGCTTCCGGCAAAGGCGGGCACCGATGCCGCCCTGGCCATGGCCATGAGCCATGTGATCGTCAAAGAGTATTACATCGATCGACAGGTCGATTACTTCACCGACTACGCAAAAACCTACACAGATCTTCCTTTTGCGGTTGTCCTGCAGCCCCGGGGGGAGGAGGTCGTTGCAGAGCGGCTTTTAAGGGCATCGGACCTCGGTTTTGAAACAGAAAATGCCCAGTGGAAGACGATACTTTACGACACCGCAGAAGAGCGCTTTTCCGTTCCCAATGGCAGCATCGGTTTCCGATGGAGCGACGAGGGCTGCTGGAATCTCGAACTGGAGGAGGACGGCCGGCCGGTCAATCCCCTTCTCAGCTATGCGGAGGGGACGTCCGACTGGAAGTCCGTATTGTTTCCCCGATTCGATACCGGTGAAGCAGGGACCCGTAACGGCCTTGTGCCCATTAAAAAAGTCACCACCTCCTCCAGCGAACTTTGGGTAACCACGGTGTTTGATCTCATGGCGGCCCATCTGGGTATCGCCAGGCCCGAGTCGCCGGTGCCGTCGCCCGATGAAGCCGCGGATTTCGACGATCCGAAGCCGTACACCCCGGCCTGGCAGGAGGCCATTACCGGAGTCCCCGCTGCCGATGTCATCCGTGTGGCCAGGGAGTTTGCCGATAACGCGGAAAAGACCCGCGGGAAATCCTTGATCTTTCTCGGAGCCGGGACCAACCACTGGTACCACAGTGATATGATCTATCGGGCCATTATTAATCTGACCACCCTTTGCGGATGCCAGGGCGTCAATGGTGGCGGGTGGGCACACTACGTGGGCCAGGAAAAGGTCCGGACCCAGGCGTCGTGGGGCCAGGTGGCATTTGCGCTGGATTGGCGCCGCCCCCCCCGGCAGCAAAATGGAACGTCATTTTACTACTTTGCCACCGACCAGTGGCGCTATGACAACTTCAGTGCTCAGCGAATCCTGTCACCGTTTTGTGAAAATGAGCACCCGAAACATATGGCCGATTACAACGCCATTGCCGCCCGCCTCGGCTGGCTGCCGTCCTATCCTCAGTTCAATCAGAATCCCATAGATATCTGCCGGGAGGCCGTGGAATCCGGAGCCGGTTCCGACGCCGAAATTATCGACTACGCCGTCGAGAAACTGAAAACCGGAGAGCTCCAATTCGCCATCGAAGATCCGGAGAACCCGGTGAACTTTCCACGCATGATGTTTCTCTGGCGGGCAAATCTTCTGGGCGCCAGCGGCAAGGGCCACGAGTACTTTCTCAAGCACCTGCTGGGTGTCGAAAACGCTGTGTTTAATACCGACGGCGATCTAAGGCCGGAGCAGGTTAGGTGGCGCGAGCAGGCACCTGAGGGCAAACTGGACCTGCTGGTAACCCTCGAGCTGCGCATGTCCACCAGCGCTCTGTATGCGGATATCGCCCTACCTGCGGCTGGCTGGTACGAGATGCACGACCTGAACACTACCGACATGCACCCGTTCATCCATCCATTCAACCCGGCCATCGATCCGCCCTGGGAAACACGTACCAACTGGGAACAGTTCAAGACCATCGCCAGAAAATTTTCCGAACTGGCGGACGGACATCTGGACGGGGCCAAGGATCTGGTCGCAACTCCGCTCCTGCATGACAGCCCCGGAGAGATCGCCCAACCGGAAGTTCTGGATTGGCGCACCGGGGAGACTGAGCCGATACCGGGGAAAACACTTCCGGTCCTGACAGTGGTCAACCGGGATTTTAAAAATGCGTATAACATGATGACGGCCCTGGGACCGCTTGCCGCAACGGTCGGTGTTGGCTCCAAAGGTATCATGTGGAAAGCGGAGGAAGAAGTGGCCCTGTTGAAAGAAGCTCTCGGAACGGTTGCCGCGCCGGGCATTAGCCAGGGGATGCCGTCACTGGAAACCGGAAAGCAGGTCGCTGAAACCATCCTCGCTCTGGCTCCTGAAACCAACGGTGAGACCGCCGTCAAATCATGGGAGGGGCTCGAGAAGAAAACCGGACTGGCGCTTCGGCATCTCAGTCAGCGGCGGCAGGGGGAACGGTTCCGTTTCGACGATTTGTCCGCCCAACCTAGAAAAATAATCACCTCACCCATATGGAGCGGTATCGAGTCTGAGGAACGGAGTTATTCGCCCTTTGTCATCAACATCGAGGAAAAGGTTCCTTTCCGTACATTGACGGGTCGGGCACAGTTCTACCAGGATCATCCGTGGATGCGTGACTTCGGTGAGCAGCTGCCGCTGTACCGGCCGCCACTGGACATGCTGTCCTTGGGATCGACGGCCGTGGATCGCGAACCGGGGAAAGAACTGGTCCTGAATTACCTGACACCCCATTCCAAATGGTCGATTCACAGCACCTATTCGGACACGTTAATCATGCTGACCCTCTTTCGAGGCGGAGAAGCCATATGGATCAACGATGAAGACGCCCGAAGCATCGATGTCAAAGACAACGATTGGATTGAATGCTTCAATGTAAATGGCGTCGTGATGGCAAAAGCGGTGGTCAGCCCGCGCATTCCGGCCGGGAAGGCCTTTATGTACCATGCCCAGGAACGAATGATAAATACGCCCGGATCAGAGCTGTCCGGCCAGCGAGGCGGGACGCATAACAGTGTGACGCGGATCATGGTTAAACCCACCCACATGATCGGCGGGTATGCTCAGCTCAGTTATGGTTTTAACTATTACGGCCCGATCGGTTCCCAGCGCGACGAGATGATCGTGGTCCGCAAGGCAGGGGAGGTGGACTGGTATGAAGATTAAGGCACAAACGGCCATGGTCCTGAACCTGGACAAGTGTATCGGGTGCCACACCTGCAGCATCCCGTGCAAGAACGTATGGACCACTCGTAAGGGTGCCGAATACATGTGGTTCAACAACGTGGAGTGCAAACCGGGTATCGGCTATCCGAAGAAGTGGGAGAATCAGGAGATTCACCAGGGCGGGTGGCAGTTGAAAAACGGCCGGCTGGAGTTGAAAGCCGGCGGACGCCTCCACAAAGGGCTCAATATCTTTCATAATCCGGATCTACCGACCATTGACGAGTATTACGAACCCTGGAGTTATGACTACGAAAAACTGGTCAGCAGCCCCAAGCGTCGGCATCAACCTTCGTTACGCCCACGGTCCCAACTGACCGGAGAGCCCATGGACCTGAACTGGGGACCAAACTGGGAAGACGATCTGGCCGGCGCTTCTGAAACCGCGGTCGGAGATGTCAATTTCAAAGATCTCGACCATAAACTCTACCTGCAGTTTCGCAATGTGTTTATGTTCTACCTGCCCCGCCTGTGTGAGCACTGTCTGAATCCGGCCTGTGTGGCGTCCTGCCCGTCGGGGGCTCTCTACAAACGTGACGAGGACGGCATCGTGCTGGTCGACCAGGAGCGTTGCCGCGGCTGGCGATACTGCGTTTCCGGATGCCCTTAAAAGAAAGTCTACTTTAACTGGAAAACCGGCAGGGCGGAGAAATGTATTTTCTGTTACCCGCGGGTCGAGGCTGGAATGACCACCCTTTGTGCGCATACCTGTGTCGGACGGATACGGTATGTGGGGCTGTTCCTCTACGACGCGGATCGTATTGCCGAAGTTGCCTCCGTTGGAGGGGATACCGAAGTATACCCGGCCCATCTGGACCTTTTGCTCGATCCGGAAGATCCGGAGGTCAGGGATCGGGCTGCCGCCGACGGGATATCTCCAAACGTGATCGATGCGGCGATTCGATCACCGGTCTTCAAGCTGGCCAAGGCCTGGAAGCTGGCCCTGCCGCTTCACCCCGAGTTTCGGACCCTGCCGATGGTCTGGTACATTCCTCCCCTGAGCCCGATCCGCGAATATGCCGATCCGGGGCAGGAGGGCGACCTGATTGACCGGCTGCGGATCCCCGTACGTTTTCTGGCCAATCTGCTAACTGCCGGAGACGAAGCGCCGGTCCGGCTGGCACTCCATCGATTGTCCGCCATCCGGCAATACATGCGCTCGGTTCGCGTCGAGGGCAAAGGGGACGATGCACCGCTGCAAGCAGTGGGATTGGACCGTGTCGCCGCAGAGTCTGTCTACCGGTTGCTGGCCCTGGCCCGATTTGAAGAGCGGTACGTCTTGCCCGCCAACCGGCCTGGTGATGCAACACTACACGAACTCCAAGGCCGATGTGGATTCACTCCGGATGCGGTGTATGTTCATTCGGCATCACTGAGAAGGATTGAGCCCAATGCAGATACAAGAGCGATATCTAAAGTTATTATCAGTGCTTCTCGAATATCCCGACGAAAGACTGTTGAACTGTCTACCGGAGGTGGACCGGGCTGTGGGGTGCCTGCCGGAAGGGGATCTAAAAACCAGTCTGGAAGCATTCCTGCGGGATATGGACAGTCTTTCCCCCATCCGCGCCCAGGAGAGATACACCACGACATTTGATATGACACCGCCCAATACGCTGAACATGACCTATCACCGTTTCGGAGACGGAGAAAAACGGGCCGGTATGTTGGCATATCTGCAGGAGATCTATTGCAGATCAGGCTATGCACCAAATACTGGAGACCTGCCGGATTACCTGCCGCTGATGCTGGAATTTTTGTCACAGTGTCCGGATGCCCCGGGAGGGGAGGCCATCTGGGACTGTCTTGAGCCACTGGGAAAATTGATCCACCGGCTCAGGGAAGTGGCCCCACCGTATGCCCAGCTGCTTGTGCCGCTGGAGGACATACGGAAGAGGATGACCGATGCTTCGGGACGTCCGGAAAATGGGAACCGGGGCCAATGATACTGCATCACAGCATGAGATGCCATGCAGGGCGCCCTCAGGGGGTGGATAGGAGTCGATCATGGATCTGACCTATGTCCTATCATTCACGGTGTTTCCCTACCTGTGCCTGACCGTATTCGTGTTGGGACACACCTATCGCTACGTGACCGATCGCTATGAGTGGAATGCACGGTCCAGCGAGTTTCTGGAAAAAAAGTCTCTTTTCTGGGGATCCGTGTTGTTCCACACAGGGATTATCCTGACTTTTGTGGGTCATGCGGGAGGGCTCCTGATTCCCCAGACCTATTACGACATGTTCGGCATTGATAGCGATATGCACCTGGCCATCGCACACTGGTCGGGGCTGGTCGTGGGCATTGCCGCCCTGGTCGGCTGCTTGCTCCTGCTGTGGCGGAGAGTCACGAATCGTCGGGTTCAGGCAGCCGGCACAACCAACGACCTTGTCACCCTGGGCGCTCTGGCAGTTGTCATCGGGACAGGGGTGTTCAACGTGGTTTTCGGGGGTTACAACGTCCTTTATACTGTGGCGCCATGGATCCGGGGAATCGTCACATTCACCCCCGAGCCTGAACTGATGCGACCTGTACCACTCAGTTTCAAAATCCATATCCTGGCGGCCTGGGCACTCCTGGGGTTCTCGCCGTTCAGCCGACTGGTCCATATCTGGAGCGTACCGTTGCTCTATTTTATCCGGCGCCGTATCTTGTTTCGCCGTCTCCCGGCCGCCGAGGCCGGCCCTTTGTCCCTCCGGGCCATAGAGCCGGGCAGGAAGGAGGGATGACATGAGTGAAGAAAATGTCTGCTACGCGCAGTCGAGCCGCGGGGCGGCCCTGTTCTGGACGACCCTTGCCTTTTTCGGTGGATTTGCCGGAGTTTCGGCCTTCGGGCCGATCGTGTCCAAACTTAAGGATGCTTTGGCTTTAAGCCCCTTGCTGATGGGATTGATGGCGGCCAGCCCGGCGTTGACCGGGTCGTTGCTCCGGATTCCCTTCGGTGCCATGGTCGATCGGATGGGGGGTAAAAAGCCGGTTCTCATCCTTTTAGTGCTGGCTGCATTGGGGATTGCCGGGATAACAATGATGTTCTGGATGTACCCTGTGCCCAGCCCCTCTCAGTACCCGCTTTTCCTGATCTTTGGTATGCTCTGCGGATCGGGCATCGCTGTTTTTTCGGTCGGTATTCCAACTGTCTCCTATTGGTACCCCCAGAAAATCCAAGGGTCGGCTCTTGTGATCTACGCCGGGCTGGGTAACCTGGCGCCTGGTTTGTTCGCCCTTCTGCTCCCGTTTCTGGTCGTTTCCCTGGGTTTTACCGCATCCTACGTCATCTGGTTTGTCTTATTGGTGGCTCTCGTTATTCTCATCCTTCTGTTTATGAAAGACGCACCCTATTTTCAGTACCGCGAAATGGGTATCGAAATCGATCCCGACGCCCTGCTAATCGCCTGCGGAGAGGAACTGGTACCGTCCGGTACCGCTATGGAATCGATCCGAAAGGCCGGATCCGACTGGCGGACCTGGATTCTCACGTATTTTTATTTTGTCACCTTCGGCGGTTTCATCGCTTTGACGGTATGGTTTCCGACTTACTGGTTCCAATTACATCATATGAGCCTGATTAAAGCCGGCGGGCTAACAGCCCTCTATTCTCTTTCCGCAAGCCTGCTCCGTGTCCTGGGAGGCTATGCCTCGGACCGGATCGGGGGTGAGAAAGTAACGTTCCTGTCATTTATCGTGGTCGGCGTCGGGGCAATGTTGATGGTCCTTTCGGCCACCTCGGCAGAGTTGGCAACAGCCGGGCTGATGATATTGGCACTGGGTATGGGTTTTGCGAATGCAGCGGTGTTCAAACTGGTTCCAAAGTACAGCCCGGCGGCTGTCGGCGGAGCTGCCGGGATTGTGGGTGGCCTCGGGGCTTTCGGAGGGTTTGTTATTCCGCCCTTGATGGGTCTGTTTGTGAAATTCAATGGCCCGCCCGGGTATTCCCATGGTTTTTATGTCTTTCTCGGGCTTTCAGTGATGGCCCTCCTGCTGTTCAGTGTACTGCATCGCGCCAATATCGAGCCAGAGAAGGTAGCTGCTGCCGTCCCATGAATGAGTGTCACCGGAATCACTCAAGTGGCAAGATTTTAATGGAATCTTTTCAACATCTGGCCATAAAAGCCGACCTTTGGTGCAATGTCTGGAATAGCCCGTCCGAGCATCCTTCTTATTCTTTTCATATCGTCTACAAGATTTGACATTCCTCTTAACGTTTCTAATGTTTTTTCAATCATATTACTGCTGTCCCATTAAAATTTGAAAAAACTTTATAACCAACTGTTTAAATTGAATATATTAACCAAAATGGGCGTAATCGATTTGAAATTTGGTTCAAATGGCTGATATCCATCCGTCGGGACTTCAATTGA
>Ga0209363_1000160_pt1 | contig 23230 bp, 22 predicted proteins | sample WorMetexBAHAMAS3_FD_187385 | JGI IMG/M metagenome (GOLD analysis project Ga0209363, IMG submission 187385) | Marine gutless worms symbiont microbial communities from Max Planck institute for Marine Microbiology, Germany - Inanidrilus exumae... | ecosystem: Host-associated > Annelida > Digestive... | reverse complement strand
GCGGCACGAACCATCCCCGATCTCTGGGACGCCATCGCCGACGCCATCGAAACCTTCGAATCCGACGAATGCCTCAACTACTTCGTCAATACAGGTTATGACCCGGTATAAATTGAACCCGCTCTAGCGGCGGTCTTGGTCATGGTGGCGGCGATGGGCTTGGCTTCCACCGCCGTCAGCGTCTTGGCCAGCAGCAGTTCCACCCACGAGAACATAAAGCAGAAGAACGCGGCGACGCCGATGCCGGAGGTGATATTCGGCATGAAGATGCGAAAGAAGAAACGCGGGAACGAGTAGCCGTCCACATAGGCGGTCTCGTCGAGCTCCTTCGGCACGCCGGACATGAACCCTTCAAGGATCCACACCGCCAGCGGGATGTTGAACAAACAGTGCGACAGCGCCACGGCGATGTGGGTGTCGAAGAGCTGCACAGCCGAGTAAAGCTGGAAGAACGGCAGCGCGAACACCGCCGGCGGCGCCATGCGATTGGTGAGAAGCCAGAAGAACAGGTGCTTGTCACCGAGGAACCGGTAGCGGGAGAACGCATAGGCCGCCGGCAGCGCCGCCGCCACTGAGATGGTCGTGTTGATGGAGACGTAGATCAGCGAATTGATGTAGCCCCAGTACCACGTGGGATCGACGAAGATGGTCCGGTAGTTGTCGAGGGTGAACTCCTGCGGCCACAACGAGAAGGCGCCGAGGATCTCGTTCGTGGTCTTGAACGACATCGCCAGCAGCCAATAGATCGGCAGCATCAGGAACAGGATGTAGAGGGTCGGCGCGAGTGGTTTGAGGCGTTTCATCGGTGCGCGGTCATTTCACGTCGTGCCGGGTCATCAGGGTGTAGAAGATCCACGACACCAAGAGGGTGATGAGGAAATAGATCAGCGACATGGCCGCCGCCGGCCCGAGGTCGAACTGTCCAAGCGCCATCTTCACCAAGTCGATGGACAACAGCGTCGTCGAGTTGCCGGGGCCGCCGCCGGTCAGGACGAACGGCTCGGTATAGATCATGAAGCTGTCCATGAACCGCAGCAGCACGGCGATGGTCAGCACCCGCCGCATCTTTGGCAGCTGGATGTGACGGAACACCGCCCACGGCCGTGCGCCGTCGATCTTGGCCGCCTGGTAGTAGGCGTCGGGGATCGAGCTCAGTCCGGCATAGGCCAGCAAAGCAACCAGCGACGTCCAGTGCCAGACGTCCATCAGCACCATGGTGAACCAGGCCGCGAACGGCTGCTGGGTCATGTTGTACTCGATGCCGAGGCTGTTGATCAGGCGGCCTAGCAGGCCGATGTCGGGCAGCGCGAAGATATTCCACATGGCGCCGACCACGTTCCAGGGGATCAGCAACGGCAACGCCATCAGCACCAGGCACACCGACGCCCAGAACCCTTTGCGCGGCATGGTGAGCGCGATGGCCACCCCCAGCGGAACCTCGATCGCCAAGATGGTGGCGGTGAACAGCAGTTGCCGGCCGAGCGCTGCATGGAAGCGCTCCGACCGCAGCACGTCCTGGAACCAGCCGACCCCGTGCCAGAAGAACAGGTTGTTGCCGAAGGTCTCCTGGACCGCATAGTTCACCACCGTCATCAGCGGTACCAGGGCGTTGAACGCCACCAGCACCACCACCGGGATGACGAACACCCACGCCCACTGATTTTCGGTCTTCGACGGCATCGTTCAGTTCCTTCCCGGACCTTCCGCCAACCACCCGTCGGCGTAGAGGCGGGTTCGCGCCGGATCGAAGCTCAGCTTGGCCGGACCGAGCGGGGTGATCTCTTCCTCCCGCACCAGGAGGTTGATGCGGGTATCGCCGGCCCGCGCCTCAACCACGCGATGGCGACCGGTATCGGCGACCCGGACCACCTCCACCGGCACCCCCGTTTCGGCAACGCGCACGAACTCCGGGCGCACGCCGATTTCGAGGCGTTCGGCGCCGGGCGGCGCCACCGCGGGTGTCTCGGTTGGTACCGGCACACCCTGGAAGAAGGCACCGCCGTCCCTCACTTCGCAGGGCAGCACGTTCATCCCCGGCGAGCCGATGAAGTGACCGACGAATGTGTGCGCAGGACGCTCGAACAGGTCCACCGGCGAGCCGATCTGCACCACCTCGCCCTCCTGCATCACCACCACCTGGTCGGCGAAGGTCAGCGCCTCGGTCTGGTCATGAGTGACGTAGATCATCGTGGCACGAACTTCGTAGTGCAGTTCCTTCAGCTTCGATCGCAGCTTCCACTTCAGGTGCGGATCGATGACCGTCAGCGGCTCGTCGAACATGATCACGTTGACGTCGTCGCGCACCAGGCCGCGACCCAGCGAGAGCTTCTGCTTGGCGTCCGGCGCCAGCCCCGCGGCGCGGCGGTCGAGCATGTGGTCGAGTTCCAGCATGGCGGCGATCTCGCGCACCCGAGCGTCGATTCGCCGCTCCTCGACGCCGCGATTGCGTACCGGAAAGGCCAGGTTGTCGTAGACGGTCATGGTGTCGTAGACCACCGGGAACTGGAACACCTGGGCGATGTTGCGGAGATCGGGCGGCAGCGTCGTCACGTCACGGCCGTCGAACAGGACCCGCCCTTCGGATGGCGTCACCAGGCCGGAGATGATGTTGAGCAACGTGGTCTTCCCGCAGCCCGAGGGCCCCAGCAAGGCGTAGGCACCGCCGTCTTCCCAGTCCACGTCGATGCGTTTCAGCGCGTAGTCGGCATCGCTTTCGGGTTGGGGCACGTAGCTGTGTCTGAGGTTTTCCAGTCCGATCCGCGCCATCTCTCGCCCCCCTTCAGGCCGCCACCCGCGCGCCGTCGGGCCGGAAGTAGAGGCAACCGCGCGTGTCTACGTTGAACCGATGGGTCTCGCCGACGCGATAGGGATGCACACCGTGGCTTTGCGACACCCACGAACGGCCGTCGAGATCGAAATGGGCGATGCTCTCGGAGCCCGAGAGCTCGGTGATCTGAACCTGTCCCGTTACCGGCGCCGAGTGCGGTCCGTCGCCGATGGGAGACACGAAGTGCGGCCGCACGCCGACCACGTACTCGCCGTCGGGGGCGGACGCGATGGCGCCGGCAGCCGGCCAACGGACTACGTCGCCGAGCCGAATATCACCGCCGGCCTTGACCACCGGCGCGGCGTTGATGGGCGGATCGGAAAACACGCGTGCCGTCTCCAGGTCCGCCGGCGCCCGGTACAGCGCCGCCGTCTCGCCAAACTGGGTCACCCGACCTTCGCTGACGGTGGCCGTGTGACCGCCCAGCATCAGCGCCTCGGACGGTTCGGAAGTGGCATAGACCACGATGGTGCCGCGCCCGGCGAACAGCTGCGGCAGTTCGTCGCGCAACTCTTCCCGGAGCTTGTAGTCGAGGTTGGCGAGCGGTTCGTCCAGCAGCACCAGATTGCTGTCCTTGACGATGGCGCGTGCCAGCGCGGTGCGCTGCTGCTGGCCGCCGGAAAGCTCCGCCGGCCGGCGCTTCAAAAACGGCCCGAGCTTCAAGAGGTCGGCGGCCTCCGACACCCCCCGCTTCACCTCGGCGTCGGCGACCCGACTAACCCGGAGCGGCGAGGCGATGTTTTCGTAGACCGTCATGTGCGGATAGTTGACGAAGAACTGATGCACCAGGCTGACGTTGCGCTTCTGCGTCGAGACGCCGGTGATGTTGACGCCGTTGAACCAGATCTCGCCGGCGCTGGGCCGCTCCAGGTCGGCCATCAACTTGATCAGCGTGGTCTTGCCGGCGTTGGTGGCGCCGAGCAGGACGTTGAACCCGGTGGGCGCGAGGGCGAACGACGTCTCGTAGATCAGCATCTCGGCACCGACCCGTTTGACGACGTTGCGGAACTCTGGCGTCATTTTTTGTGTGCCTTGCGGCTGGGCGACGCCCCCCGATGGTACGTCGGCATCGGGGGGGCGTCAGCCGGAACCTGGGAGAGGCGGCCGCCAGGAGCCTGCGCTCCCGACGGCCGCGGGCTTCATTGGCGTCAGTTGGCCGAAGCCCAACGTTTCACCAACTCGTCGTAGTCGATGGTCTCGCCTTGCGGTTTCTCGTTGGCGAGCTTGGCTTTCGGCGAACCCGGCTGAGCGAGCCAGTACTCGGCATCGCGCTCCGCGTTGAGCCGCGGACCGCAGCCGCCGTAGACTTTCGCCGCCTCGTCGGCCGCCTGCATACGGGCCATGGTCTGGTCCATTTCGGAAGCCAGTCGGTCCATGGCCTCCTGCGGCGTGAAGGCGCCGGAGTTCACGTCGCCGATCTGCTGCCACCAGATCTGTGCCAGCTTCGGATAGTCGGGAACGTTGACCCCGGTGGGCGTCCACAGCACCCGGTCGGGCGAGCGGTAGAACTCGACGAGCCCACCGAGCTTCGGCGCCCGTTCGGTGAAGCTCTCATGCCGGATGGAGCTGTCGCGGACGAAGGTGAGGCCCACGTGGCTTTTCTTCACGTCCAAGGTCTTGGCGACCACGAACTGCGCATAGAGCCATGCCGCCTTGGCACGATCGGTGGGCGTGGACTTGAGGATCGTCCACGAGCCGGCGCCTGATAGCCGAGCTTCTGGCCTTCGACCCAGTAGGGACCATGGGGGCTCGGCGCCATCCGCCACAGCGGATTGCCCTGGTCGTCGACAGTGTTGTTGCCTTCCGACTTCGGCTTCACCATCGATGCGGTGAAGGCGGTGTACCAGAAGATCTGCTGCGCCACGTTGCCCGTGGAGAGCGCCGGCAGCGACTGGTAGAAGTCGTAGCTCGCCGCCCCCGGAGGCGCGTACTTGCGCAGCCACTCGTCCCACTTGCGGATGGCATAGACCGCTGCCGGACCGTTCGCCGCTCCGCCGCGGCTGACGCTGGCACCCACCGGGTTGCAGGTGCCTTCCTCCATGCGGATGCCCCACTCGTCCACCGGTACGCCGTTCGGCAGGCCCTGAGAGCCGGCGCCGGCCATGGACAGCCACGCGTCGGTCATCCGCCAGCCGAGATCGGGGGCGCGTTTGCCGTAGTCCATGTGGCCATAGACACGGACGCCGTCGATCTCCTTCACATGCACCGTGAAGAACTCGGCAATGTCCTCATAGGCCGACCAGTTCCGCGGCACGCCGAGGTCGTAGCCGTAGCGCTCCTTGAACTGCGCCTTGAGCTCCGGGCGGTCGAACCAATCCTTGCGGAACCAGTAGAGGTTGGCGAACTGCTGATCGGGAAGCTGATACAGCTTTCCGTCCGGGCCGGTGGTGAAGGACTTGCCGATGAAGTCGTCCACGTCGAGCCGCGGGTTGGTGACGTCCTTGCCCTCGCCGGCCATCCAGTCGGAGAGGTTGATGGCGAGCTGCAGGCGGGAATGGGTGCCGATCAGGTCGCTATCGTTGATGTAGGCGTCATAGAGATTGCGACCGGTCTGCAGCTGCGTCTGCACCGCCTGAACCACCTCGCCCTCGCCGAGCAGCTGGTGGTTGACCTTGATGCCGGTGATCTCCTCGAACGCTTTGGTGAGTACCTTGGATTCGTACTCGTGGGTCGGAATCGTCTCCGACAGGACGTTGATTTCCATGCCGGCGAATGGTTTGGCGGCATCGATGAACCACTGCATCTCCGACTTTTGCTCGTCCATCGACAGCGTCGACGGCTGGAACTCATCGGCGATCCATCGTTCAGCAGCGGCCATGTCTGCATGGGCCGCCGGAGCGGCCGCGACCAGGGCAAATGCCCCGACGGCCGACAAGAGGGCTGTGCGCATGGTGTCCTCCCAATGTGCGTCCGCTGAAGCGGATTGATTCCGCATTCCGCGGGGTTGTCAGATGTTCATTTGTTTTTTCGCTTTACGTTAAGCGAAATTTTTGCCTTTCATATGAAAACCGACACGCTCCGAAACGAACAATATCGGGCGGGCTCGACTCATGGACCTCAGTGACCGTCAAGCAGAAATCATGGCGCTCGCGCGCGCCGAAGGGCGGGTGCTCGTGGAGGACCTGGCGACCTCCTTCGACGTGACGACGCAGACGATCCGCCGCGACCTGAACGAGCTGAGCGTGAGCGGCCGGTTGACCCGCGTCCACGGTGGCGCGGTCTTGGCCACCAGCATCTACAACGTGGACTACACCGACCGCCGGGAACTGGCCCTGGAGGAAAAGCGCGCCATCGCCGAGCACGCAGCGGCGATGATCCCGGACGGGTGCTCGCTGATCCTCAACATCGGTACCACGACAGAACAGGTCGCACTTGCGCTGCGCGACCGTCGCGACCTGGTGGTGGTCACCAACAACATCAACGTGGTGAACATCCTCTCCAACTCGCCGCGGAAGGAGATCATCCTCGCCGGCGGCGTAGTTCGTCAGCCGGACGGCGCCATCGTCGGCGACGAGGCGGTGGAGTTCATCCGCAAGTTCAAGGTGGACTTTGCGGTGATCGGCGCGTCCTCGCTGGACGAGGATGGCTCGATCATGGACTTCGACCTGCGCGAGGTGGCGGTGGCCCGCGCCATCGTCGCTAACGCCCGCCAAACCATCCTGGTGTGCGACCACGAGAAGTTCGAGCGCAGCGCGCCGGTGCGTATCTGCACCCTCGCCGACATCGACGTGTTCGTCACCGACCGCCAGCCGCCACGCGTCTTCGCAACCGTATGCACGCGCGAAGACGTTGCCATTGAGATCGCCAACACGGGCCATAGGACGGCGAGGGTGGACGATCATGACTGACCCATCGGGCACCGTGTTCGATCTCGCCATCATCGGCGGCGGGATCAATGGCTGTGGGATCGCACGGGACGCCGCCGGACGTGGCCTCAGCGTCCTGCTCTGCGAGCAGGGCGATCTGGCCCAGGCCACGTCATCGGCGTCGACGAAGCTGTTCCACGGCGGCCTGCGCTACCTGGAGTACTACGAGTTCCGGCTGGTGCGCGAAGCCCTCATCGAACGGGAGACGCTGCTCCGGGCGATGCCGCACATTTCCTGGCCGCTCCGCTTCGTCCTGCCGCATCAGGCCGGACTTCGGCCAGCGTGGTTCCTTCGGCTCGGCCTGTTCATCTACGACCATCTCGGCGGCCGCAAGATTCTGCCGGGAACGCGGACGCTGGACCTGACGACCGACCCCACGGGTGCGCCGCTGAAGAAGATCTTCCGCAAGGCCTTCGAATATTCCGACTGCTGGGTGGAGGATTGCCGCCTGGTGGTGCTGAACGCCCGCGCCGCAGCGGACATGGGCGCTACGATCGCCGTCGGCGCCCGCTGCATCGGGGCGGAACGCCACGATGGCGTGTGGACGGTCAGGCTCGAAGACACGCGGACCGGCGCGACGCAGGAAGCACACGCGCGCGGGCTCGTCAACGCTAGCGGACCGTGGGTGGACGAGGTGATCCGCCAGAAGCTGCACCGCCAGGCACCGGCGCGCATCCGCTTGGTGCGGGGCAGCCACATCGTCATCCGCAAGCTGTTCGACCACGACCGCGCCTACATCTTCCAGAACGCCGACGGTCGGATCATCTTCGCCATTCCCTTCGAGGGCGATTTCACCCTCATCGGCACCACCGACATGGACCACCAGGACGCCCCCGGCGCCGCGGTCTGCCTGCCGGACGAGGCCGACTACCTGCGCGAAGCCGCGTCCGAGTATTTCGTCAAGGCGATTTCCGCCGAGGACGTGGTGTGGACCTACTCCGGCGTCCGGCCGCTCTACGACGACGGGGCATCGTCGGCCACGGCGGCGACGCGGGACTACGTGCTACAGGTGGAAGACGACGCCGGACGGGCGCCGCTGTTGAACATCTTCGGCGGCAAGATCACCACCTACCGGCGGCTGGCCGAGGCGGCGCTGGCCAAGCTGAACGGCTACTATCCGGCCATGGGCGGGGCGTGGACCGCGGGCGCGCCGCTGCCCGGCGGCGACTTCCCGGTGGACGGCGTGGACGCGCTCGTCGAACGACTACGCGCCGACCATCCGTTCCTCGACGAACGCTGGGCCCGCCGCTTGGTCCGTGCCTACGGAACGCAGGCGGACGAGATGCTCGACGGTGCGTCGACCGCCGAGGCGCTCGGGCGCCGCTTCGGCTGGGACTTGACGGAAGCGGAGGCCCGTTGGCTGATGCGCCGCGAGTGGGCACGCACCGCCGCCGACGTGCTATGGCGGCGCTCCAAGCTTGGGCTGCGGCTCAGCAAGGGCGAGGCCGCCGAGCTGGACGCATGGATGGCCGGCGAGGACGTTAGCGGCCCTGAGCCGGCGACCGAAGAGGGGATCGGGGGGACGCATCATAAGCTACATTCTCGCCATTGATCAGGGAACCACCTCCAGCCGGGCGATCCTCTTCGACGAGAGCCGCCGCGTCGCCGGCATGGCGCAGGAGGAGTTCACCCAACACCTGCCCCGCTCCGGCTGGGTCGAGCATGACCCCGCCGACCTCTGGTCCACCACTGTCGCCACATGCCGCGCGGCCATGGACCGGGTGGGCGTGGGCGCCGAAGCCATTGCCGCCATCGGCATCACCAACCAGCGTGAAACGGCGCTGGTGTGGGATCGGCACACCGGCGAGCCGGTGTTCAATGCCATCGTTTGGCAGGACCGGCGCACGGTGGAGATGTGCCAGCGGCTGAAGGCTGACGGCCACGAGCCGGCGGTCACGGCGAAGACCGGTCTGGTGCTCGACCCCTACTTCTCCGCCACCAAGGTGGCCTGGATCCTCGACAACGTGGAGGGCGCCCGTGCGAAGGCTGAGAACGGCGATCTCCTGTTCGGCACGGTGGACTGCTATCTCATCTGGAAGCTCACTGGCGGCGTGGTGCACGCCACCGACGCCACCAACGCCGCCCGCACCCTGCTCTACGACATCCGCGAGGGCCGCTGGGACGACGAGTTGTGCCGGCTGATGGGCGTGCCGGCGGCGATGCTGCCCGAGGTGCGCGACAGCGCCGCGGACTTCGGCACCACGGCGCCGGAGCTGTTCGGCCGCGCGCTGCCCATCCTCGGCGTCGCCGGCGACCAGCAGGCGGCCACGGTGGGCCAGGCGTGCTTCCGGCCGGGGATGGTCAAATCCACCTACGGCACCGGCTGCTTCGCCGTGCTCAACACCGGCGACCGGCCCGTGGCGTCCAACAACCGGCTGCTGACCACCATCGCCTATCGGCTCGACGGCAAGACCACCTATGCCCTCGAAGGCGCCATCTTCATCGCCGGCGCCGTGGTCCAGTGGCTGCGCGACGGGCTGAAGATCATCGCCGCGGCGGGCGAGACCCAGGCGCTGGCCGAAGCCGCCGACCCGGCCCAGTCTGTCTATCTGGTGCCGGCGTTTACCGGACTCGGCGCGCCGTGGTGGGACGCCGAGTGCCGCGGGGCCATGTTCGGGCTCACCCGCGGCACCGGCCCGGCGGAGTTGGCGCGGGCGGCGCTGGAGAGCGTCGGCTACCAGACCCGCGACCTGCGGGAGGCCATGCGCGGCGACTGGGCGGTGGAGGCGGAAGACACGGTGTTGCGGGTGGACGGCGGCATGACCGCCAGTGACTGGACCCTGCAGTTCCTCGCCGATGTCCTCGGCGAGCCGGTGGATCGCCCGGCGATCATCGAGACCACCGCGCTGGGCGCCGCCTGGCTGGCGGGTCAGAAGGCCGGTGCCTGGCCGGGCGCCGAGGGCTTCGCCGCCGACTGGGCGCTGGACCGGCGATTCACCCCGGCCATGGACCGGTCCGAAGCGGACCGCAGGTATGCCGGCTGGAAGGACGCCGTCCGCCGCACGCTCACGGGGTAACGTACAGGCGGACAGGACGCGCGGGTGCCGCGTGGCGGCCCGAAAGTCTCATTGACTTCGCCCCCCACGCCCCTACGGTGGAGCGAAACCCCTGAACGAACTGCTCTTCGCGGACGTTGGGCCGTCGGATCCGTTCCTGCCGCCTTTCGTCTCCGTGAGATGATCAACGGAGTACGCAAATGAGACAGGCAGCGAACGGAGATACGGTCCTCGTCCACTACCGGGGCACATTCGCCGACGGCACGGAATTCGACAGCTCGGCGAACCGCGAGCCGCTTCAAGTGACCATCGGCAGCGGTCAGGTGATTCCCGGCTTTGATGGCGCGCTGGTGGGCATGGTCGAGGGCGATACCAGGAACATCACCCTGGAACCCGACGACGCCTACGGTCCGCAGGATCCGGAACTGGTTCACGTGGTGGAACGCGAGCGCATCCCGGCGGACATCGATCTGCACATCGGCACCCTCCTTCAGGCCATGGATTCCGGCGGCAATCAGGTGCAGTTGTAGGTGGTCGGCCTCAGCGACGCCGACGTGACGCTGGACGCCAATCACCCACTGGCCGGCAAGGCCCTGACCTTCGAACTGAAGCTGGTGGAGATCGCCAGTTAGTGGTGCGGCCGAAACGGATGGTGCTCATCCGTTTCGGCAGAAGCACCACTGGATCATTAATTTTGTGGTTCGATTCAGGTGACGCTCGGGCAACAAGCGTCACGATCGAACCACTAAGACGCTTTCCGGCGCACCCTCAGTGGGGCGCGTCGACGCGCATGGTGACACGCGGGATCCAGTTTCGCGGGCGGTTCGCTGGCGGCTCCCGGATGACCCGGAACCCGGCGCGACGGAACATGGGCTCAGTGCCGAAGTAATACCAACCTGCGCCGATAGGAACTCATTGTGACGCCGAGACGAGGTTTCCGGTTAGGAGAGGGGCGCGCCGTGATGCTGGCGCATCACAAGGGCCTCGCGACGACACCCGGAAGCCTCGTCTCGGTGCCCTCCGGGTCGGGTTTCGCGCCGCCTCGATGCGTCGGGAAGGCTTGACGATGCGCCGGCATCGCCTGCGCCTCCCCTCCTGTCGAGACACAGTGAAACCCGATCACACTAGGGCTTCTATCGACGTAGGTTGGTATCAGCGTTGTCATCGTCGGTGCGCGCAGCACCGGCGCGGGGGTACGCCTCCACGGCCGGAGCGCCCTGCTCCATGGCATACGCCACCGCGGCGCGGATTAGAGCCACCGCGATTCCACGGCCGCGGGCGGACTTGCTCACGGTGACGCAGGGAACGACCCAGACGTCCACGTCGTCCACGCGAGGCGTCGTCCGGGCCTTATCGACGCGCGTGAGTTCGCTTCGCGGCGCAACGGCGATCCAGCTAACGGGCGCATCGCCCTCGAATGCCAGCAGACCCGGTGCGCGTCGGCGGCGGGCGAGCTTGGTCATCGCCGCGCGTTGGCGCTCGCTCGCCGTTCCGGAGCCGGGCAGCGCGCGGATCTGAGCGTCGGTGAGACGCGGGTACATGCACCAGCAGCCGGCGCCCCAGCTCCCCCGCAGAACCGCGCCGAAATCGTCCATGAGCTTCGGTGTTAACGGACGGAAGACCAGCGACGGTTCGTGTGTCCTCTCTGTTGGCTTCCCGGACTTCGGCCCTTGGCGCGGCATGGTGACCAGAAGGGTAACGCGTCGTCTCCGCGTCCGTAAATGACCCGGGCAACTACACGCTTGACCCGATCCTTTCGCGGTACACCTCGATGGCGTGGTTTTCGACAGTTCTTCCCCGCAAAAGCCGCGTGACCCAACGCGCGAACCTGAGGCTTTCTCTCTGTTGGAGGCTCTCGATCGACGTGCCGTCCAGCTGGAACTCGTTGAAGCAGCTTTCGAACCGGAGCCACCGCGGCGGAACCGTCGGCACGATATCGAGATCGTTGTAGAGGTGATACGGCTGCCGATGGACCGTCACGGCCCTCAAGTCACCGTAGCGGGGCATGCCAAAGGTGTAGCTGGCGTACGTTCGCAGACGATTATCGACGATGCCCTCGTGAACCACGTCGCCAGAAACGTTCATCCCCCAAATCGAGTGCATGATCGCCGCCAGCGCGCCGCCGAGCGAATGCCCGGTCACGTAAATCGGAACGAGATCAGCCTGTGAGCGAATGATTCCTCCGAGCCCCACTCTTACGGGCTCGGCGCACGCCAGTATGGCGCGAAAGAACCCTCGGTGAAACCGAGCGGACGCCCCGCCGCTTTCATACACGTACGTGGACGCCCACAGATTTGCCAGCCAGTTGTACAGGTATCTCGTTCCTCGGATAGCGAAAAAGATCGCGCCGGGCGTGCGAACCCCAATGACAATGGCGTACCGACGGGCCACAACAGAAAAGTCACCAAAATCCAGCTCGCGCATCATCGCGCCGAAATCGATCGCGGTGTCTTGTCGAATGGTACTTTGATACGCAAAGCAAGGAATCAGATTAGCTCTGTTGTCGTCTCTTAGTTCGCACTCAGGAATGTGATAGTAGGTGAGCTCCGACAAGAGTGCACAGACGTATGCCTTCTTGAGGGCGAAGTCACGCGCCCGCCAGTCGATTGCATTGATGTGCGGCCACGCCTCGTGAACCGGCAGTTTCTCTGGCATGACAGCCTCTCTACGAGGGGAATACTCTGAACCCCTCTGCTCCATATAAGACCAAAGAAACTATCTTTCGTCCTCCTCTACGCATGGGCGACGGCACGCCACGCGGATGCGGAGACGATACGGCCAATTCGGCTCCGCCGAAGCGTCGACTTCTCAACCAGTTTAAGGAAACGAAAGGCTCCCGGCCCTACCCGTTTGCGGACGCAATTGGTGGAGCGGCGTTCGTGACCCGCGGTGTGGGCCAGCGTCCGGGCAAGAATCGTCAGCAGCGCAGGGCGGGAGACTTGGCCCGGATTGGCGCCGGTGGCGCCCGATCGTGGCTCGAAGACCACTGATCCACGCATCCAAACGAAACGGGCTCCCGATGGAGGGAGCCTGTTTCGTTTGGCTGGGGGACCTGGACCTTATCGTCCCCCACCTATAACGCTATAGTATATTGTTTTAATTATGTTTTTCTAATTGAGGGCACATATCATATGCACATACTTCACTGTCGATATCCGCCGATCGTCAAGGTCGAGTCTCGCGCTTCTCACCTGATGAATTTGGACAGGTCGATCCGGGACCACGGCACGGGCAACTCGGACTGCGGGCAGTAGCGAAAGTGAAAACGGTAACCAGGTCGCGTTTGTATGTATTCGCGATTGCTCAAAATACGGTAGTCGTAGGTCAATGTTTGTTTTAACCGAATTGCCTCGCAATACTGTGTTATCCGATAGGCGCCGTTGACGAATTCCTTGCTCAGCACTTTGCAGTGGGTTCCAAACGACGAACCCGTGTACAAGATTAGGGTCGCGTTCGACGCCCTCTCGCAGGGGGTATCTACGTCGACATAGTATCCGGGCTTGAGCGGAACTAGGCTCTCGGCTTGCGCCGGTGCCACATCTAACAACGCGAAAAGCGCCACGATTCGAACCGCGCCGATGGCAATCTGCATCACGAACTCCCAGTTCGGCATCGTTGCCAGTCCTTTCGTCGCCGCCAAGGTATTAGCGGGAAGCGTGATAGCTAGGTCAGCCGATGGTGATGACGACGTAAAGTATCACTCCGGCAAAGATGGCCATTGTCGCTATTATACAGCGATCGCTGATAGATACGTCCGTTCCACGAACAAGGAAAAGATTTTCCCTTGTTATGCTCACTGTCAACCAAGCTGTCGACATTATGGCGTTTACGCCAGGTATGAATAACAAAAAGAGGGCAATACTTGAAAAAGAGGGAGGACGAATTCTATTAAACTCGGGCGCGCAGAAACAACAAACTACGGAATTCAACCAAGCACAGACGAAACCCCACCAACCAGCAGCCATATGGTCTGAGAACACCCCACATGCCACCAATTCTTCGCATTGCAGGACAAATGCCAACGCAGATATAAACGCCAGCAAGAAAACCCAATAGTATCTGTGCCCCCATCGTCTTAACAGCCACGCGAAAGGAGCCGCATGTAGAGTAAACCACCAGATAGATTCGAAATGAAGAGCCGAGGCTAAAGGCCCTATGCCGCACTCGGTCATCTAATTGCCCCGTTTTTCTTGAATATCGGCGTCAAAGCGGGGGCGGGTTGGGTGTCGGAATGGCGGTCCATGGCCCTGTCTTCATTTGCGCCTACGGATTACGGAACGGACCACATTATCGACCTTTCCGAACTCCGCGTTTGTGACGACGCTCACAACTTTGCCGGCAAATTCAATGAATTTTGGTTTACTTCCGGCAGCGCTATCGCGTCAGCGTTCGCTTCAATCTGCGGTTGCACAGAAACGGGTTGAGTCATGTGTGAAAGCCGCGGCTGATACCTGTTGCGTTCAAGCAGCTACAGCCCACCGCGCTGAAAAGGTCGCCGTAGCTAATTGATATTGCTAGCTGGCAGATCCGGATGGGCGCCCGTCGCTGGTCCGTCAGCCGCTTAGCACCCAGACGTGGTCCGAAGGCCAATGATCCACGCATCCAAACGAAACGGGCTCCCGCGATGGGGAGCCCGTTTCGTTTGGCTGGGGGACCTGGATTCGAACCAGGACTAACCGATCCAGAGCCGGTCGTTCTACCGTTAAACTATCCCCCAACGGCGCAGCCGGAAAGGCGGCGAGGCCGAAGGGCCTCTGCGGTTTCTATCACAGCGCTGGCACCTTGTGTAGACCGGCGGCGGTTTCGCGGCAGCCCGGCGCCGAGCGCCTTCGCCACGGTTGGCAATTGCGGTACAGTCGTCCCTCCATCGTCATGACACTGCAACGCGGTCGCGGGACGGCCGGACGGAATAACGCAACGCACGCGGGGGCGGCGCAACCACCATGAACCGGAGCGTAGTCAGCGAGGCAGGGCCGCGAACCGACACCGCGGCGCCCGTGTACGCGGCGGTGGACCTGGGTACCCACAACTGCCGGATGCTGGCCGCCCGGCCGGACGGCAACGGCGGCCTCTGGATCGTCGATTCCTTCTCCCGCGCGGTGCGGCTGGGCGAAGGCCTGTCCCGCAACGGACGGCTCGGCGAAGCGGCGATCCGCCGCGCCGTGGACGCGCTGGGGGTGTGCGCTCAACGCATCCGCCATCACGACACAGTGCGGACCCGCGCCATCGCCACCGAGGCCTGCCGGCAGGCGCTCAACGGTGGAGCTTTCGTGGAGGAAGTGCGGGCGGAAACCGGGCTGGTGCTCGAGCGACTGTCGGCGGCGGACGAGGCACGGCTGACACTCGATGGCTGTCGCTCGCTGCTGGACTTCCGTCATCGCCATGCGTTGCTGTTCGACATCGGCGGCGGCAGTACGGAGGTGAGCTGGATCGCCCTTACTCCCGGCGGCACCGCGCAGACGGAGGACATGATCTCCCTGCCCTTTGGCGTGGTTCCCTTCGCCGAGAGGTTCGGGGGCGACGTCGTGGACGGCAGCGCGTTCGCCGCCATGGTGGCCGCCGCCGATGCCGGGCTGAAGCCCTTCGCCCAACGCCATCCGATGGGCCATCCGATCGGCCATTCCATTGATGGCCAGGCGGGCGAAAGCCAAGTTCAGATGCTCGGCACGTCAGGAACCGTCACCACATTGGCGGCGGTGCTGCTGGGCCTGCCGCGGTACCACCGCGATCGGGTGGATGGCGTGACCCTGGACTTCGAAGCCATCACTGACGCCGCCCACCGGCTGCGCGCCATGGACCGGACACAGCGGGCCGCCGATCCCTGTATCGGGCCCGACCGCGCCGACCTGGTGGTGGCCGGCTGCGCCATTCTCGAAGCCATCTGCCGACGCTGGCCCGTGGGCCGGCTGACGGTGGCCGACCGCGGCCTGCGCGAGGGCCTGCTGTTGTCGATGATGGCCGGCGACGAAAGCGGCGCGCCGCGGTGAGAAAAGGCAAAAGCACGCGAAAAGGCGCCGGGTGTGGTTCCAGGCTGTCCGGCCGTGATTCCACCCAGCGGCTGAAGACCGCCAAGGGCCGCAAGAACTCCTCCGCCCGGTGGCTGCAACGGCAGCTCAACGATCCCTACGTGGCCGAGGCGCGCCGCCGGGGCTATGCCTCGCGGGCGGCGTTCAAGCTAATGGATCTGGACGATCGCTTCGGCCTGCTGGCGCGTGGCCGGCGAGTGGTGGACCTTGGCGCAGCGCCCGGCGGCTGGTCGCAGGTGGCGGCGGAACGGGTAGGCGTCGGCAAGGCCGGGGGCGGCCGCGTGGCGGCGGTGGACGTCACCCCGATGGAGCCGCCGCCAGGAGTGGCCGTCGTGCATGGCGACATCCGCGATGCCCCGATCCAGGATGCCGTGGACGACGCCTTGGGCGGCCCGGCGGACGTGGTGCTCAGCGACATGGCGGCACCGGCCACCGGGCATGCCGCCACCGACCACCTGCGCATCGTCGCCCTGGCCGAAACGGCGCTGGAGTTCGCCGTGGAGATGCTGACTCCCGGCGGCGCCTTCGTCTGCAAGGTGCTGCAAGGCGGAACCGAGGCGACGCTGCTGGCCCAGGTGAAACAGCGCTTCGCCGATGTCAGGCACGCCAAGCCACCTTCCTCCCGTGCCGAATCGGCCGAGGTCTATCTGGTGGCCCGGGGCTTCCGCCCGACTCGGCAGCGGGACGAGAAGGCTCAGCGAGCCGCTTAAGCGGCCATGGTATCGGCCAGGTGCGACGCCACCCGATCAAGCCGCGTGTGGGTAAGGTCCTTCGCCACCTGGCCGTGACTCGGGCCAGGCTCGCCGGACCCAGCGCGTGACGCAATGCGCCCAGGGTCGTCGGCGGCGCCACCAGCACCAGGCGGTCAAACCGCCGGCGCTCCAGCGCGCGATCCACCGCGGTCGCGATCTCGCGGACAAACCGCAGCTTCTCCAGGGCATGATGATCGCTACGCGGCGCCAGACCGTGCGTGCGCGGCCCGACGGTGCCGGGATGCCGCCCCGGCCGGTCGCTCACCAGCCGGCGATTGGGCACATGCGGCGCTGCAAACTCCCGTGACATGGCGGGCTTCAGCCCCTTGCCGACACCGGCGTTCATGGCGATGCGGGCGTGGGCACCGTTGGCAATCACAACCCAGGTGACTTTGGCTTTCATCGGTCCCTCCTTTCCAGTGGCTAAACCTAATGAAATTCGGGCCGGACCGGTTTTACGCAATCCAACTGTTAATTATACACCCTATTGCGCCCGCGAACCACGGTCGGCGGCACATGGGGAACCGCTTGGCAGGGGCCGGCCGATCTGTATGATACGCCGCCAAATCGAAGGCGGACCCCGCGATGCAGATCTCCGAGGCGCTGACGTTCGACGACGTGCTGCTGGTGCCGGCCGCGTCGGAGGTGCTGCCATCCCAGGTGGACACGCGGTCGCGCTTCACCCGCACCGTGGAACTGGGCATCCCCATCGTCTCCGCGGCCATGGACACGGTCACCGAAAGCGGGCTGGCCATCGCCATGGCCCAGGCCGGCGGCGTCGGCGTGATCCACAAGAACATGACTCCCCAGGCGCAGGCCGCCGAAGTCCGCAAGGTGAAGAAGTTCGAATCGGGCATGGTGGTGGACCCGATGACCATCGGCCCGAACGACACCCTGGCCGATGCGCTGGCGCTGATGCAGGCGCACCGGTTTTCCGGCGTGCCGGTAGTGGAGCGAGATTCGGGCCGGCTGGTGGGGATTCTCACCAACCGCGATGTTCGTTTCGCCACCGACGTGACACAGCCGGTGCGCGACCTGATGACCCGTGATACCTCGGAAAGGCGCCTGGTCACCGTGCGCGAGGGCGTCGGCCGCGATGAGGCGAAGCGGCTCCTGCACCAGCACCGCATCGAGAAGCTGCTGGTGGTGGACGACGATTACCGCTGCATCGGCCTGATCACGGTGAAGGACATCGAGAAGGCGGAGCGGTTCCCCAACGCGTGTAAGGACGAGCAGGGACGTCTTCGCGTGGCCGCCGCTACAGGCGTCGGCGACGACGGGCTCGGCCGCGCCGAGGCGCTGCTGGGCGAGGACGTGGACGTCCTGGTTGTGGACACGGCCCACGGCCATTCCTTGGGCGTGCTCGACGCCGTACGGACCATCAAGAAACTCAGCAATTATGCCCAGGTGGTGGCCGGCAACGTGGCCACACCCGACGCCGCGCGGGCGCTGATCGATGCGGGCGCGGACGCCATCAAGGTGGGAATCGGACCGGGATCCATCTGCACCACGCGGATGGTGGCGGGCGTCGGCGTGCCGCAATTCTCGGCAATCATGGAAACCGTGGTGGCCTGCCGCGACAACGACGTGCCGCTGATCGCCGACGGTGGCATCAAGTATTCCGGCGATCTGGCCAAGGCCGTCGCCGCCGGCGCCGATTGCGCGATGATCGGCTCGCTCTTCGCCGGCACCGATGAGAGCCCCGGCGAGGTGCTGCTCTACCAGGGGCGGTCGTACAAGTCCTATCGCGGCATGGGCTCCATCGGCGCGATGGCTCGCGGCTCAGCCGACCGCTACTTCCAGCAGGAGGTGGCGGAGGACCTTAAGCTGGTACCGGAGGGCGTCGAAGGCCGGGTGCCCTACAAGGGACCGGTGGCCAACGTCATTCATCAACTGGTGGGCGGACTGCGCGCGGCCATGGGCTACACCGGCAACGCGCGGATGCCGGAGATGCAGCGCAATTGCCAGTTCCGCCGCAGCACCGCCTCCGGCCTGCGCGAGAGCCACGTGCACGACGTGACCATCACCCGCGAGGCCCCGAACTATCAGGGTTCGGACTGACGGGAGCCATCCGATGACCCCGGCGGCACGCCTGCAAGCCGCCATGGAAATCGCGGCCCGCATCGCCGACGAGTCGGGGCCGGCCGACCGCATCCTCCGCGACGATCTGCGCCGCCGTCGCTATGCCGGGTCCGCTGATCGTCGGGCCATCGTCGAACGGGTTTACGGCGTCCTGCGCCGCCGGGCGCGGCTGGACTGGTGGCTGGCACCGGCTGGCGCGCCACCGGTGGGTGATACCGACCCGTCCATCCACCGCTCCCGGATCATCGCCGACTTAGTGCTCACCGATGGCCTAGCGACGGCGGATGTGGAGATCCTGTTCGCCGCGGGCGGACACGGCCCGTCTTCGCTGTCAGAGTCCGAGCGCGCGGCGGCGGAGCGCCTCGAAGGCAGCCGCCTGGACGATCTGGACATGCCGGCCTGGGTCCGCGACGAGTGCCCGGCTTGGCTGCACGAGCGGCTGAGCGGAACAATGGGCGAAGACACGGCCGCCGAGCTCGCGGTGATGAACCACCCGGCGCCCGTGGACCTGCGCGTCAATACCCTGAAGGCGACGCCGACCGTGGCCCAACACCGCCTGTCGGTGGAGGGCATCGATACGGAACCGACTCCCTGGTCCCTAGTGGGCCTGCGGCTCGCTGACGGCCGGCCGCGGATCACCGAGATGCGGTCCTATCGCGACGGCCTGATCGAGGTCCAGGACGAAGGCGCGCAGATTGTCGCGCTGATCACCGGCGCCCGGCCGGGAATGACGGCGGTGGACTTCTGCGCCGGCGCCGGCGGCAAGGCGCTGGCTCTGGCGGCGGCGATGGAAGGCCGCGGCCGAATCGTCGCCTGCGACGTGGCCGCCGGACGGTTGGCCCGTGCAGCGCCGAGAATACGCCGCGCCGGCGTCGGCATCATCGACCTGCGCAACCTGGACTCCGAGGGTGCCCCCTGGGTCGCCGCCAACGCCGAAAGCGCCGATCGGGTGCTGCTGGACGTGCCGTGCTCCGGCACCGGCGCCTGGCGGCGCGAGCCGGAGGCGCGCTGGCGGCTCACACCGGAGAGCGTTGCCGAGGTGACAGCGCGCCAACGCCGGATCCTTGCGAGCGCTTGCCGCTTGGTGCGGCCGGGCGGGCGGCTGGTCTACGCCACGTGCAGTGTGCTGGCGGAGGAAAACGAGGAGCAGATGGACTGGTTCCTCGGCAAACATCCAGTGTTTCGCGTGATCCCGGCCGCGGCCGCATGGGCGGACGCCATCGACCGCCCATGCCCGCCCTGCGATCAGTGGCTGCGCCTCTCGCCTGCGTCCACGGGCACCGACGGCTTTTTCGTCGCGGTGTTGGAACGGTATTCCTAGCCAGGTTCGGGGGCCGGGCGCCCGGCGCCGCGTTCGTACCAGCCGCGACTGGCGGTGGTGAGGCGCACCACCGACAGCATCACCGGCACCTCCACCAGCACGCCGACAACGGTGGCCAGCGCCGCGCCGGATTGAAAACCGAACAGGCCGATGGCGGTGGCCACCGCTAGTTCGAAGAAGTTCGATGCACCGATGAGCGCCGACGGCGCGGCGACGCAGTGGGCCACGCCCAGCCGCCGGTTCAGCAGATAGGCTAGGCCCGAGTTGAAATACACCTGGATCAGGATCGGCACCGCCAGCAGCACGATCACCAGCGGCTGGCTCAGGATCTGCTCGCCCTGGAAGCCGAACAGCAGCACCAGCGTCGCCAGCAACGCCAGCAGCGACACCGGGTGCAGCACAGCGAGGGTCCGTTGCAGTGCCACCTCGCCGCGCCTGAGAAGCGCCTTGCGCCAGAGCTGCGCCACGATCACCGGAACGACGATGAATAGCGCCACCGAGATCACCAGCGTGTCCCACGGCACGATGATCGACGACAGGCCCAGCAGCAGGCCGACGATGGGCGCGAAGGCGAAGATCATGATGGAGTCGTTGAGCGCCACCTGGCTGAGAGTGAAGTTGGGCTCACCGTCCGATAGGTTGCTCCACACGAACACCATCGCCGTGCACGGCGCCGCCGCCAGAATGATCAGCCCGGCGATGTAGGATTCGATCTGGTCGGCGGGCAGCCAGGGCCGGAACAGCCAGCCGATGAACAGCCAGCCCAGCAGCGCCATGGAGAACGGCTTCACCGCCCAGTTGACGAACACGGTAACGCCGATGCCCCTCCAGTGCTCGCGCACCTGGTGAAGGGCCCCGAAGTCCACCTTCAGCAGCATGGGCACGATCATCAGCCAGATGAGCACCGCCACCGGCATGTTCACCCGCGCCACCTCGGCACGGCCCACCGCCTGGAACGGTTCCGGGAACCAGTGGCCGAGGGCGATCCCGGCGACGATGCACAAGGCCACCCAGATGGACAGGTAGCGTTCGAAGATGCCGAGGCCGGCGCCTTGCGCCTTATCGGCCGGCGCGGCCCCGTCGGCCACAGTGACGTTCTCTGCGGTCATGGTGATGATCTGTCCGTGTGATTGGATCAGCGGCTATTCCGCCGCGTCGCTGCTGGATGGACTCTTGCCGCTGCCGATAGCATCGAGTCGTTGCTGCAGGGTCAGTCGGTCGAGCGAGGTCATCGGCAGATTGACGAAGATGTCGATACGGCCGCCGAGCATGCGCATGGTGTCCGCGAACGCCGCCCGCTTGACCGCTTCGGTATCCTCCACCGCCGCGGGATCGGGCACGCCCCAATGGGCGGTCATCGGTTGCCCCGGCCACACCGGGCATACCTCGCCTGCGGCGTTGTCGCAGACGGTGAAGACGAAATCGAGCGGCGGCGAGTCTGGACCCGCGAATTCGTCCCAGCTCTTCGACCGCAGGTCGTCCACCGGATAGTTCTGATTGCGCAACAGATCGAGCGCATAGGGGTTCACCCGGCCGATGGGGTGGCTGCCGGCGCTGAAGCCACGAAACCGTCCCTGCCCGAGCCGATTGAGCGCCGCTTCAGCGAGAATGCTGCGCGCCGAATTGCCGGTGCAGAGAAACAGCACGTTGTAGGTTTTGTCCGGGCTCTGATCAGTCATTGCGCTTACCTCTCCGATTCCTGGACGTTGAACAAATCCTCCGTCGCGGCGTCGCCGCACCCCGCCGCTTGTTCCGTGGCGCTGTAGCCGCACAGTTCCGGATGGCCCTGGCAGCATTCTTCGGTGAGGAACGCCACCAGCCGCCGCGTACCATCGACACCCACGGCGTAGAAGATCTGTCGCTGACGGCGCCACGAACGCAGCAGCCCGGCGCGTTCCAGCTGCGCCAAGTGGTGGGAGAGGCTCGACGGCGGCAGGTCCAGCCGACGGGCGATCTCTCCCGCCGGCAGACCATTGGGCCCCTCGCGCACCAGCAGGCGGAACACGCTCAAGCGATGTTCCTGGGCCAACGCCGAGAAGGCTCCCAACACTTCTCTGGTTTCCATATTTCGACTATTGCGGAAATGTGGAAACCAGTCAAGGGCCCGACCGGCGAATCGCTGGCCCGCCGGAACACCGCTCAGGCCGCCGGCCGCGGCGACAGCACTGCGAAGGCCCGGCCGGTTTCCCAAGATCTTGGCCCTTGCCCTTGCCGCCGGCGGGTCCGCCGTTTAGAGCATGGGCCTGTCACGAGGAACGGAGATCCCGGATGAGCGACATCGGCCGCGACCCACGCTTTCCCGAAGCGGCGTTCATCCACTCCACGGCCGAAATCTATGGCGACGTAGGTATCGGCGAGGGGTCCAGCGTGTGGCCCAATGTGGTCATGCGCGCCGAGGCCTTCGCCGTTCGCATCGGCCGGTTCACAAACATCCAGGACTTCGTGATGGTGCATATCGGCGAGCATCAGCCGACGATCATCGGTGACTACTGCTCCATCACCCACCGCTGCATCCTTCATGGCTGCACCATCGGCGACAACTGCTTCATCGGCGTCGGCAGCTCGATCATGGACGGCGTCAAGATCGGCAATAACTGCGTGGTAGGCGGCCATGCCTACGTCAAGGCCGGCACCGAGGTTCCGGACAACTCGGTAGTGGTGGGCGTTCCCGGTCGCGTGGTGCGGTCCACCGACCCCTACGTGGCCAACCGCATCAACGCATTGATGTACTACCGCAACGCCCTCGCCTACAGGCAGGGCGAGGAACGGGCCTGGGACGGCCCGGCTTTCGACGCCTGGTTAGCCGAGCAGACGGCGCGGCTGGAAGCCGAACGGGCGGCAGCGACATGACCGACCAAATGGCCGACCGGGTACTGGTCATCGATTTCGGCTCGCAAGTCACGCAGCTCATTGCCCGCCGCGTGCGCGAGAGCGGCGTCTACTGCGAGATCCAGCCGTTCAACACCGTCGACCGGCTCAGCATCGAGGCGTTCGCGCCCAAGGGCCTGATCCTTTCCGGCGGCCCGGCATCAGTCACCGAGGACGCCGCGCCGCGGGCGCCGGAGGCGGTGTTCGAGAGCGGCCTGCCGGTACTGGGCATCTGCTACGGCCAACAGACCATGGTGCAGCAACTCGACGGCCGCGTTGAGGGGTCCGACCACCGGGAATTCGGCCGCGCCTACGTGGATGTCACCGATGACTGTGCGCTGTTCCATGGTGTCTGGTCGGTGGGCAGCCGCGAGCCGGTATGGATGAGCCACGGAGACCGGGTGGTGGCGCTGCCGCCGGGCTTCCGCTCGGTGGGCGTGTCCGAGGGCGCGCCCTTCGCGGTGATCGCCGACGACGTGCGGCGCTTCTACG
>Ga0209363_1000158_pt1 | contig 23341 bp, 18 predicted proteins | sample WorMetexBAHAMAS3_FD_187385 | JGI IMG/M metagenome (GOLD analysis project Ga0209363, IMG submission 187385) | Marine gutless worms symbiont microbial communities from Max Planck institute for Marine Microbiology, Germany - Inanidrilus exumae... | ecosystem: Host-associated > Annelida > Digestive... | reverse complement strand
GGTCATAACCCCCCCCGCATTTTAAACACCACGGCTTTACAGCCGTTTAGTGCTAGTTAGTTAACAATTTCTCAATCTGACAGAATAAATTGCAATATCATAAACCACGCCTGCAGTGCTTTTTTAATTAAGTAAAATAAACAGTCACTGGAGTCGGACACAATGTCCGAGGGCACGCAGCGTGTCCTTGACACTGCGTGTGCCGTCATGGCGCTCACAGCAGAGCTTGTGAAGGCGCTGCTGCTGCTGCACTACCGAGCGCTTACAATGTGCCGGAGTTGAGTTGATGAGTCGAGTTCAATCAAGACTGCCCAGGCGGTGATTAGTTGAGTGATCAACTCAGTCACGCTCAAGCATGGCGAGATTGGCAACTCATGTGGCAAGCGTACCCCACAGACAATTTTTGTCGCAAGCCAGGCAGCGGATGACCACGTTCAGTGCATACTCCAGAGAACATTAATACCGTACAAGATCTTATACTTAGCCAGGAGAATGCCCCCCAAACTCACCGAACAACTCGTCAGATCGAAAAAGAAACTGGAGCGAGTCGTAGAACAGTGGGTAGAATAATCCACGAGGACCTTCATCTGAAATGCCTGAAGAAACAAATCATGACCTTGACCTTGGATCGGGTCATAACTGGCAACACGGAGTAAGTAAATTAAATAAAACGAAAACTTAACTAAACAAAATAATAATTATTATTATTCACAGTCAGAATAAGAATAGCTAAGCATTTCCGTTTAAGTGAAATCTTTCTAATCTCTTCGGATTCAAATGTCAGGCTGATCCAGTAATAATTAACCGTGATGTAGTCTCGAGACCTTGGACTTGGTCTTGAGGCGCCTCGAGGACATGAAAAATGGTCTTGGTCTTGCAATAAAAGCCCACTGCCCTGCTGTCGGAATAGCAGGTGTCGGAACAACGGTTGTTGGAACAGCGGTATGCGCCCGACTGTGAACAGCACTACCGGTACATAATTAACGACACACCCCGCAATTTCGACGACATCCCGCACGTATTCCCCACAACGTACTCCCCCGCATTTCTCTCTTCACTAATTACCCGCACTCCGCACCCCGCATTTTACACGACCTACCTCTGTCAACTTTCGAACGCAGTTTTAATAGGTGATCGGCGACCTACCGCTATCACTCAGCTCAAGTAAAAGAAATTCCAACTTTCACAGTGGCAAAGACAAAGATACAATAACCACTTACCACAACGTCGCCATGAACCAAAACGTTGTTGTTGTAAACATAAACAAACTGATCATAGAAATCTAATAATGTATATTCTACATCACGGACGTAGCGAAGTCTCGCGAGATTTATATACAAATATATAAATAGGCAAAATTTTGCCGTCGAAAACAGTATTTGTTTAAATACTTTTCCCAGAAGCCTTCAAAGTGATCCTAATGTATGAAATAGTATGAGTCATATGTGAAACCAATTACATTTAATTTTGACTGGAGATATATCGCGTAGATTTAAATATAAACGACTTTTTGTACAGGAGGATCGATGGTAGGATTCTTCATAGCTCAACTATATGACCTGTGAAATTTCGCCCCCAGTGTGAGCACACTACGCCGTGATCGGCTTCTTGGTAACTTAGGTGCAACAGAGGATAGACCGCTCTAATCAAATGAATAGTCATAACCCAACAAGCAGGCTGCGTTTAGATACTACAGGTCGCCTAACGCATGGTCCTCCGGTTTTTGGAGGACCTAACGTAAGTGAGGAGGAAGCGTATAGGATTTAGACGACGAAAAGAGGGGAAATGGCAGACATTATACTAATATATATATATATATATATATAATGCTGGATTCTGCCATTTCCCCTCTTCGTCAAAAGAGCTCTGTTGGTCCTCAACTGGATAAACGACATTTTTATTCATTTAGGCTAAACAAATTGTACTTAAATTTTCAAGACTGGTTCCTTGTTTATTGCTATTTTCTAGAATTAAGTCAAATTTGACGAAAACCTCGCGTGGACGAATTTCCGAATATAGCACGAGGACCAATGGAATTTTAACCCCAAAATTAGCTGTTGGTGCTCGAGGACCTATGATGTTGAATAATAGCATGGCATATATAGCGTATATATAGAGCGGTTGATGCTCCTCGGCCTGCCAGGCAATAAATAAGTAAAATTGTATGAGCGTCATGGTGGTATTGGTGACGTGGCCAGGATTTGCATGTATTTGCTAGAAAGGTAAATACTTAGCGCCGATCTCACTTTACGCTTTTCATGCGTCGGAAGTAGCCTCGTAGTTATAGGTTGTATGTGTGCATCTATGTATGTATGTTCGCGTTCAGTCACGTCTGTCTGTTTGTCCGCACTCTAAAAGGAAAATGGCTTGAGCTATCAACACCAAACTTGGTACACATATACTCTATAGTAGTCGTTCGGCATGAGTTGACCCAGAGTTCAAAATGATAAACGTCAAGGTCGCACGGTTATCTGCAGTTGTTGTTGTGGTTGGTCTCTACCAGTTCTTACCAGTGATGTCCATTCACATTGATGTGTAAAGACTCGTCTCCAAAATGACCTATTTAAACTTCTGTTTTTTGTGTGTAGACTTTGGCATAGCACCCTGCTAACTTGTTCACCTAACCAACAAGTACGTTCGTCTTCGGGGACGGCCTTATATCCACACATGCCGATCCTACGTCCACACGCCGCGCGATTTCACGAACAGCGTATCTCTAACGAGGCGTATGGCCCGCGCGCTCACTGACGTCAGTCAGCCTAGGCCTGCAGGCTAGGCTAGGCTCCTAATATTCCGATTTTGGGCTACTGGGAGAGCAAAGTTCCCCAAAATGGGAGATACCCTGACCAGGACGCAGATGAACCACCGAGCAAAATTTGATGTCGCTAGCTTTATCCTCGCCGGCGAAATCCGTAACCGTACAAACACCATGGACTGATGGATACGACGATGGGCAAAGAGCCCACTGGATGAGCAGACGTTGTTGCACCGATCACACGGCCATGCCGTGTTGGTGCTGCTGACGACCTGGTGCTTGCGGGCTGCCCGTTTCCTCTGTAGACTGGCAACCTGTACTTCCTCAAAAGCGGCGATGGCTGTCCGACACGTCGAACACCACTGTCCTCGATCGAGTGGGACACTAATGAGTGACTGTGGGTGTATGCCGCACCTCTTCAAATTGTCCCAAGTCAAGTCGGTTGTAGATATCAGACTGCCCCTTGTGCCGTATTCTGGTGAACTCAACCAAACACGTAGTTGTGACTAGGGGCTCTGTCTCTAGACTCCCGTTATAGGCTTGAGCACTGCGATTGCCACTACTTTTATAAGGAAATTAACGCTAGTGTAAGAAAATGGACAGGCAGCGACTAAAAGACGGGAAGCGAGGAGGGAGTAAGGAAAAATAAATAAAGAAAACCCACAAACCAAAACCCTGGCTACATCACTGGCCACGGCCCATGGCCACATGCAAAAAGCGTAAAATATTGGCACAGTTTGGCCGTGTGGTTATCGAGTTATGCGAGCGGACAGACAGACGGACGAACAAACAGACAAACAAAGACTTTAGACATACTCATCGCAATACTTCACACCCCTCCCGGGGGCCAAGTAACAACAACAGACGAAGACAGCTTTAGACGATGGCGACGACTACAACAACTAGGCCTACAACGAAGACGACATTACTACTAGGCCTACTACTACAGTAGTTGTTGCTTTCTTAACAGAAATTACAGTAGTTTTGAAAAGCATCTGTCGTTGCGACCGGTACGCAAGCGGACAGACAGACTGACAGAAATGCATACCCAATGATGCCGCAGATGAGCTAAGGTGGCCACCAGCGCCGGTAATGGTGCGGTAGGCCTATGCCGGTGTATTAACTAGTGTTGCCGTCTACGGTTAGTGCAGGGCTGTTTTCGTGAAATTTCAGCAGGGGGGGGGTCACAGTTTGGGTAGTGAACGGTTAACAATGTCTGCCATGTACAAAAACCACATAACACAGTTGACTTTGTAATTGTAACTCAGTGTTAGTATTATTTAGACACGTCTTTGTATCATCAATCAATCAATCAAATTATTTGCCATAAATTCAGTACACAATATAACAAAGAGTTTGCATTGCGTTTGGCTGGACAGACAGTGAATTAGTAATCAAACACAAAGCTGTGGACAAACTGTAAACAACATGGCAAATTCGAACGAATAAATGTACGCACAGTCATCGATCCATTAATACAATGGAATTCACGGAGCAAGAAAGTTGCAGTACAATTTACAGTGTTCAAAACAGAACATGCAGGTGACTGATTTATACATCAGTATTCATCAAGACTTACTCTCAATTCAGTCAATAACCAGATCATTTATAATTAAGATAAACCAATCAAACATCAAAAACTGCACACAGAACATTAAACACTGTCACAGCAAATTCATAGGAATAAACGCGACAGTAAACTTGCCTGTTTTCTTGTCAGTTGCAGCATGTCTGCCTTTCTGCAGCAAAGAAGTCACGTACCAGTTGACTGGCCATAATGCAAGTGGTGGGCCATTAACATGAATCATTAACAGGGCATTAATTGTCTGAATATGCAAACTGTTTTGTGCGGAATTTTGCTGTAAATTCATAATACTGAAGCTGTTTTTCACTTGGTTCACTGATGGCTATTTCTTTAAACATTTTGATCGCCTGAAAGCATAGGCATAGCCAGGATTTAGTCCTGGCGGTGGCACTAAGGGGTCTTCCCTTCCCTTCTCCTCCCCTTTACCTTCTAAAGGGGGTTCGGGAATGTTACCTCCGGGAATTTGTTTGAAATCCTAGATGCCCGTAGGTGAGTTTTAGAGCATTTTGGGCACTAAAATGTTTGTTTTGCAAAGCCAGATTCGTGCTAAACAAAACAAATTTTTCGACAGGAGTTGACCTAAACAACGCAGCCGCCAAAGCTGGGCTGGAGTACGTAAATGAATAAATAAAGGTAAAATAATATCAATATTCAATAATAAAATTTAAATGTGTAGTAGGGATCTCGGGGTGCACAAGCACCCACTCCACCCCCTGGCTACGCCTATGCCTGAAAGCCATCAAGAAATTTTTGGAAAGTTTGCCCAGACTGATTTTCGTATGCCACTATTGCCACAAACGTCTTCACCACAGTTTCTACTCTTAAAAACAGCATCTACCGCAGAAGTACCTTCTGCTTCTGCTCCCCCAGGAGCGCAAAATTGGACGAAAAGGCACCTAGCCTAGCCTGCAGGCCTAGGCTGACTGACGTCCAGTGAGCGCGCGGACCATACGCCGCATTAGAGATGCGCCGTTCGCGAAATCGCGCGGCGTGTGGACGTAGGATCGGCATGTGTGGATATACGGCCGTCGCCGAAGACGGACGTACTTGTTGGTTAGGTTAACAAGTTAGCAGGGTGCTATGCCAAAGTCTACACAAAAAATCCAGAAGTTGTTTATATAGGTCATTTTGTAGACGAATCTTTAAAAAATCAATGTGCGTGTTAGCGCCAACCCTGTGTTAACGGCGAATGGCTTTGTCAATGGGAAAGGGCAATGTTCGACCCCTTACAGAATAAACACCCCTCAACCGATCACCAAAAAATTTGTCACAGGTGATTACGTTGGTGATGCAGTGTACATTAAAGTGTATAGTAACTCAGTCGAACTGTTCAAAATTGGACAAACGCTTTGCTGCTCGACGTTTGGCTGTTTCTCTTTCGTTGTACACTTTAATGTACACTGCATCGCAGCTGTGCAGAATCTCCGGATTTTGGACTTTGAAGTCTGCAACTTCCTCTTTATCTGCAATCACACAATTAACTAGTCAATAAAAATTATTCACACACGCATACACACACACTGCTGAAAAACAACTGAAAACCCCTGAAAAGAAAAGAAACCTCGTGAACATATTCTTCTTATTTTTTACCACCAGTTCTGTAAGTCCCGGGGGAGGGAGGTTAAAAACTCTGACTTTCGTTAGCTGCAAACTTTATTCTGTTATGATGCTAGCTTGTGAATGTCGGCAGTATTGATTTTGGAGAACTGTTGAGTTTTGAACTTACTGGCTGCTAAACTTACACTATGTTGCCATATGAAGCTGCTGAAAAACATCTTTCTGGTATATATCAGTATCGACAGAAAGAAGTGTTGTAACATAAAATGATATCAAACTGTCACGTGTCACATAAAATAAACTGAAATAGACTAACATTAGCTTCAGTGCATGGAAACAGACGAACCTAGTAGTATAAAAAATTCTGTTACATGCTATTTCACAAGTTCACAAAAGAAGACATGTTAAACTTTAAAGCAAATTTTACAGCCGTTAGATCTACAAGCCACAATCGAGCGGTTGGCCGCGCGCAATAAGCCACGCGCCGTGCCGCCCCCTCTCCCATCGCCCGCACTCGGTCGGCGCACGTCGTCCGTCCGCGCCCGCCGCCTGTGCCCGCGCCTTCCGCCCGACCCTCGCCCCTCCGTCCACGTAAGCCACGCTTGTGGCCAGATTCACCGATAGATTATTATATATAGATTACCAGCTAATTGATTATTAGAGCATGAACTGTAGCACATTGTCACTGTCATCAGAGGAACAAGATGACAAAGGCAAGTTGATACAACATGTAACCAGGTCACCTTGAACCTGTACTTCACCATCTTGCCCTACAATGTTTGTTTCTGAGAGTTACGATTTTGTAGATACAATTTGCAGCTTATATCTAGGTTAGGCCAAATATTTCAGTAATTAGTTGCATCACACTGGCTTAGAAACTAGTTTTAAAATAAAACAATTATGTCCGTCTTCGGGGACGGCCGTATATCCACACATGCCGATGTTATGCATGGCCCATGGGCATGCCTGCGCCACCCGGGTTATCGTGGTGTCTCAGGGCCGATTCGTCAGATTTTTGGCCTCTGGGGAGCAAAGTCCCCCAAAATGGAAGATTCCCTGCCCAGGACGCTCATGTACTACCGTGCAGAATTTGACGCCGCTGTCTTTATGCTTGCCGGAGAAATCCGTAACCGTACAAACACACACAAAAAGAAACAGCACAAACAAACAAACAAACAAACAAAAAACAGTAAACGATGTATCCGCACCTTGCCTATCAGCGGAGTGCGCAATTGTGGCTTGGCCGTCCGTCCGCCCGCCGTAAGCCACGCCCCCGTCCGTCCGCCCCCTCACTCGGCCGTAAGTCACGCCCTGGCCAAACTCGTCGATGGTTGTAAGATATAGATTCCTATTGTAGGCCATGGTGCAGATGGATACAACAAGGAAGAGTACTGTTGTGGAGCAAGATGACTTTCCTATAAGCCATGTTGCCCCAAATGATAGAACAAGATGACAAATTTTGAAAGTCGCTTCATCTAAAATTGTAAGCTGTCAGTGTCGTTTATAAGCTTACAAATTAAATTCCATTTTCTGCGGCATAACAACATACACAAACTGATAAAAAATAAGTTGCAAAAAGTCTAACAGTGAAACTTGCCAAATTTCCCTATCTTTGCCATCTTGCCCAATGTTCTTCAAACAAACAAACAAACAAACAAACAATAACGGAAATGCTTACTTGGCAAACCGCCACCAATGATGTATTTTCCGAAGCACTTGTGAATAACTGCATTCTCCGCTGCCTGCCATTTAGTATATCGTCGTTCTGCAAATGCAGTAGACAAAACAGGACATACTAAGTGCACATATCACTCGAAATCAAGTGCTAATATGTGTGGTGTGGTGGCACAATGGGTATGGCATCAAAGGCCTTGGCCTTGAAGCTAAAGTCCTTGACCTTGGTCTAGGCCTTGCAGCAAGTCCTTGTAATTGTCAGTTCTGAGTCGTCATCAGTAGTCACCTGTCTGGGGGTCCAGTTTGACAGCCATCTTACGTTCACCCCCACGTTCAGGGCCTTGCTTGTCGTTGTTTCTACCATCTTCGGCGGTTACGGTCTGTGAGGTGGTCGTTGACAACTGATTCAGCCAAGACTCTGGTACACGCACTGATAGCCAGTCGTCTCGACTACTGTAACAGTGTGTTATATCAGATAAACACCACTGCCACAAAGACCCTCCAGTCAGTTTTGCACTCAGCCGCACGACTCATAGTGCGGAAGCGGAAGTTTGAGCGCATAACACCGACACTTCGTGATGATCTTCACTGGTTGCCAGTTCGCGTGATCATCTTCAAGTGTCGTCATCAAACCGCTCCGCAGTACCTCCAGGAGCTGTGCGTACCCGTTACAGCTAGTACAAGTCGTCGCCACCTACGCTCTGCCGCTCGTGGCGATCTGCAAGTGCTAGCCTGCCGCACTACCAGTTTTGGACCACGCAGTTTTGCTGCTTGTGCTCCAAAACTGTGGAACTCTCTGCCATCGTCACTTCGTGATCCAACATTGACACTGACACTATTGGTTCTGTAGCAGGCTAAAGACACATCTTTTCGGTTTGGCGCTCACTCGTGACTGCTTAGGCTGTAAGAGCGGCGCGTTACAAATGCTCTCATACATACATACATACATACATACATACTCTGCTGGAACTTGAAGTGCAATGCGAATGTTGTTTTAGTACTGTTGCCTCGGAGTCACACTCAGAGACGACCTATGATTGGCGTAAGATATCAATCAATACTTCATAAAAGGATGAGTGAATAATGATATATGATGTGAATAATTCAAATTCGAACTGAGTGCATCAATAATGGTTTCTTTTTTGTAAAACATATAATTAGTCTACATACAACAAACAATTCACAATATTGAAATAAACCTATATAAAAAAACGAGCTCCAATATTGTTGCCTCGTCACGTAAGTCCTTGGTTTGGCCTTGAATGTCAAGTCCTTGTTAACATCACTGTTTATAACTGTTAAACAGTTCAATACAGCTGCACACAATCAAGACGAAAATGTTGCAGGTGACAAGCGGCAGCCACAAGGGCAATTTTCAACCATTTACTGTATTTTTTAACCATTGAGTTTATAAAGTGGCAGGCCTGTCAGGTGTATAAACACATTCTGGAAAAATTAGCCAAGACCAGCTTTATTAGGTCGACTCTGTCGAATATTCGAACTAAAAAGTTCACTGATTGTGCAAAGCACACAAATAAAACACAATAAAATAATAAAAGTGATCTCAGTAGCACAGCGTTTACTACATAACGCTCAATAATTAACAGACACAGTACTTTATCTACATCTTTAACTATGTACAGTTTTTGTTTCACATGAACTTTGCATCTATACTTGGCCGTGGTCTACATACCTTTATGACATTTCTTTGAGAGTGGTCCATTGTGTTCACGTATACCATTGTCACTGATGGCTGATGGCTGCACAGAAGCTTCGTCCGAATCCTCGTCTGAACTGAGCACTGAACAATCGTTAAACACATAACTCGTATTTAAGTGTAAAAAGTAAATATAGGGGTCGTTCATCAATGACGTCACACTCAAAGGGGAGGGAGGGAGTTCATACTAGCGTGATGATACGTGACGAAGGGGATGTGGGAGTATTGAGTGTTGTGACGTCATGCAGGAAACTTTGTGACTCACAAAATGTCATATGCTGGTCAGTGGCTGGTGTGTGCTGTCTGTGATGGTCATTGCTGGGATGACTATACTCTGCAGGATGACTGCAGTGCTGGCTGTGGCTATGGAACTGATGCATTAGACCTATAGACTGTAGTTGACCTGTCATGTAGACTTATCGACTGCCACTGGCTCTGACAATAATAGTCATCACTTTGCTGGGGGGGGGGTCGTGAGCATGTGACGTCATTTTGGAAGGGGGGGTTCTGAGATTTGTGACGAAATGTGACAGAGGGGAGAGGGGAGTCAGGTAAAGGTATGGGCACTTGCTATAGCGCTGAATAGACTGGCAAATGGCAACTTATATGCAGCAGTGCTTCTACAATCTTCAGAGTTAGTTAGTTAGCTGGAGTTTAGTGTCCCTTTTTAGCACAAATATGGCTATATCAGAGAGAAAAGATCAGGGGTGGAGCATTATCCCTACCCAGTGAAGGAAGGCCAGCGATATATTAATCTCAACCCTGGCTGCCTTTTTGATCAACAGCCACCCACAAAAAGGGAAGGGGATCGCGAGGCTCATTTAAATTATTACGCTAACGCCTACTACAGGAGAAGACAACTATCGCACCACAAGACTAAACTGAACCAAATACAACAAAACACCAAAATAAATCGTAACTAAGCAATAGAGATAATACAAAATAAACACAAAAAAACTAAACCCACACAGTGAGCACACAGCAGGTTAGCAACTTGCTCAAGGTTGCTCACGGTTGCCCCAGTGAGGATTAAACCCGTGACATTTGAATTGCAAGCCTAATACTCTACCATAAGACTAACCGCGCCCAGGTATACATGCAAAAGATAAACTATGATTGTTTGCACTCTGAACATGTATTTGCACACAAGAACTTTGCATCTACAATTGGTCGCGTTTACATACCTCTATGACGTTTCTTTGAGCGCCGTACGTTGTGTTTGCATGCACCGTTGTCACCGGTGCCTGGTGGTTGTTCGTCCTCACCCGACTCCTGTTGTTCACTGCCTAGAGTTCCAACACCTGAAGCTGAAGCTGCTGCATAGTGGCCATCCATCAACTGCAGTTGAGTACCAACTTTGAGTATTTCTGCTTCGGCTAGTGGTGTCTGGTAGATGTTCTGATTAATGTTTCCACTGTGGCCCATGTGCTTGTAAAAAAGCTGGCGCTCATTTTCACTGACATCTAATGCAGCATACAAAGTGCTGATTCTGTGTCTCATCTTCGTTGCAGTGAGACGCTCCGGATGCTCCACTTGTGCATCGCAGCACACCCGATTGACAGCATGCCAACCACTGACATGTGAATCAGACGACTGCGTGGAAGGAAACATGTAGGCATTGTGCTGACTGACGTTTGACATACTGCGGACTTCTGACTCGCTGAGTTTTCTCATCGCTGCAACAACGTCGTCAGGGATTAAAATTGGAACTAGGTGATGGTTTCCTTTTCCAGTTTGGAATGTGATCTTCATATTGTTGAATAACGTTCTTTCCCAATCACCAACACTCTTTATGCGGTCATGGTTTAGCCATCTATTTTCTTCCGCTTGCTTCCATTCGGCCAAGCTAAGGCGTGCAGGCTCGCCACCTCTTCTGGCATTGAATAAGGTAAGACGGCTAACAGTAAGATCTCGTAATTCAGTGTATGCATGTGAATCCCACAGCGTATATGGCTGGGCAAGAATGTCGTGCAGTCGACCAACAGTATACTTCTTCAGTTTGGCTACATCATCCTCTGATGGTAGAGACTCAGGGCACCTCAACTTCATTTGTCTGTTTTTATTCAGGATATATGCTGCATCACCGAATATCAGATTATGGTTTAGGGCTAAAACCTGAAGGAATTTGTCAATTTCTTCCGCCCGGCTGTCTTCATCCTTAATCAAATAACTTCCTTTCAGAACCTTAGCAAACTTCTGCAGCAAATAGTACAAAGCTGTCTTTAGACCAGCCTTAACTTCACTGTCTGATGTCGTAGTTTCCTCTATGGCAGTCGTCAGCGAATGAAAATTTCTCCGGACCAACATATCTTCACTAGAAGATGTTTGCTGAACTTTCTTGAATGCCTGGTATAATGTTGACAACCGTCTCATGTCTGACATAACGGACTTTTTCACTTCAGTCGCTTTGTCTTTTTTTGCAAGCATTTTGTCATACATTCGTGACCCATACATGATAATGGCAGCATCACTTCTGCAAATGTCACCAACAGTATCCTGACTAAATTTTGCAAGTATGTCTGCTTTAAATCTCTGTTTTGCTGCATCATCTTTATCTCCACTCAAAAAATTTATTGGTAGTGATCGCGGATCGTGTGCCGAGTCTCCGATGCATAACTTCTTATGTCGTGCAAAGTATGTTCTTGAATAAAAACCACTGCAGGTTGAGCACATAACCAAGCAACTGCCTTCTGTTCTTTGTCTTTCCTTCTCATATGCAGCATGCTGCAATTTCATTTGACTTTTGTTGTGTTTCAAGATTCCTTCTTTTCTCATTTTCGCAAATGCCATACACCTGTCTTTATATGGCAGCTTCATAGCAGCTACAACGCGCTCTTCCTTCTTGTGCCGTGTAACTATATGCCGATGTAAATTTGTTTGACGGGAACCGCAAAACAAACAAGGTCGAGGAATTTTCTTCTTCATCTTCTTCATAACTTTCTGGCACTTTGTAGTACTAACATCAGGCTTATCGGGCTTAGATGGCTCCTCCTGCTGCCTATGTAATAGGCCTGTGGGAATAACTTCAGATAAATCCGGATATGACGAGTTTGTACCAGGAACGAAATCCACATCTAAAGTGTCATCGTCATCTGGCTTTTCAGGCTCTGACGGCTGCTCCTGCTCCCTATGTAATAGGCCTATGGAAAGAACTTCAGATAAATCCGAATCTGATGAGTATGGATCTGGAACGAAGTCAATGTCTGAAGTGTCATCGTCATCTGAGGTGCTGGAACGTGCACTCGTCGATGGATTGGATAGTTGTTCGTCCAGGCCTTCGACCTGTCCCATGCCTGCTGGTGCTGGTAGTAAAGCAGACTCTGGATCAATGCTAACAGCTAGAATGGCCTTGGCCGCAGGAGCTTCCACGAATAAGTCAATGTCTTCCTGTTTCTGTTGGCTGTCAGTTCCTCCAGTGATCACAACAGGTCTGTGATCAACTTCATCACTCACTGTGGAAGCGTCTACAGGCAGCTTGTTCTGGTCCTGCTTGATGCCTGCATCTGTCACTGTTGGAAGAAAAAGAGCCAGTTTTTTTGAGACTGGGCACACTGTTGTCACCTGTTCTGGTTCAGGCCGATCCGATTCAGTGACCGCTAGGTCAACATCATCCAGTAGAGTGTATGACGGCTGTGCATGGTTCGCAGTAAGATTGATGGATTCTTCCTGATCCTGAGACAGGTGCTGCTGATCGGCAGTAATTGGCATGCTCTTGTCAATAGCAGTGTCACCCTGCGGTCTGTTGGCATACTTATCAATCTCCTCATCATTCATCGTCTGAATGACTTGTTCTGACCAGTCTTGCCGCCACAGCATGCTCCCATGGTGACTGCATCCTGTCTCTGCAACACACATGCAATCATTGCGCATGTGACATAGAGATGGGTTCATATAGAGCAAGTAGCTCAGCTGTCGCTGACAAACCGGCGCGACGTGCTGCATCACCACCAACAGCGAAATTAAAAAAAAAACAGTCACGTGACCATAACCACACTTTTGTGTTAGTGATATGTCATCATGATGCGAGCACTGATATAGCCTACTCGTGTACAAAATTTGACGACTTTAGGTTCAGCCGTTCCAGTGATATGATTGGAGCCCCAAAATTTTGTAATGGGTCACATGACCTGACCACACCCCTATCAGGGACAGTTTGTCGTTCGTAGACTGTGACTTGCACATTCAACCTGTACATCAAATATGGAGTCTTTGCAATCAGTTCACCAATTACAAAGATGCATAAGGCAATGCAAAATGTAGAAATTGAGGTGGTTTAACGTGCTTAGGGGTCACCTAAGGTCAACGGCAACATAACCATTCGATAGAGCACATACGACTTCATATTGGAATTTAATAGAAACTATGAAACAATCTCGTACCGTTTTCGAGATATCGCTTATTTTCCAAAAATTTAAGAGGTCACGTGACAGTGACCACGCCCCTTTCAGGGACAATTTGTCGTCCGTACACCGTATGTTGGGACTTGCTGTGATCAACATGTATACCAAATTTGCAGTCTCTAGCTTAAGCAGTTCCAGAGATATCTTAGGGGACTAAAAATTTAAAATGGGCCACGTGACGTGGCCACGCCCATTTCAGGGACGATGTGTCATCTGTATTCTGGGTCTTGCTATGTTCGACCCACATACCAAATTTGAAATGTCTACGATGACCTGCAATGAAGAGGTGAAAGGCAACGCCAAATGTAAAAATTCTCGTTTTGAGTCACCCTTTGCGGGTCTTATGGGTAGGCCTAACGCACATGGTTCATCTATGGCTCAATGGAAAGCGCATTATGGACTTCCTATTAACGATAATTGCAATTCTCGCTAGCTCTCATGGCTGCTGCACTATTAAGCGCAATCTGTCGAAGTCGACGTTTTCCGACGGGGGTGGGTCACTTTGAGCGCAAATTTCAGGTAGATGGGGACGTCGCCCGCAATCCGTCTATGGATCGTTGGATAGGGGAATGATGTAGCTACAAGTTTGCTGCTGGCAGTTTTCACACAAAGAAACTTTGTAGCAGACCTTTTTCGACAGAATTTGAAATTTACTGGAAAAATAGCAAAATCGCGTTTTGTGCCACCCTTTGGGGGACTTAGGGGTAACGTACACGGTTTATCTATGGCTCGTTGGAAAGCGCGTGGTCGACTTCCTATTAGTGTTAATTGGATTTTTACAGTACCGGCGTGTGACACACACACACACACACACACACAAACTGACAGGCAGACAGACACGCGATGATGGCTAATACCCGTGCATCGCTTGCGGCACGCGGGTAAAAAGTGTTCCGATATATACCGGCAAACTAAGATTTTTGTCGAGGGCACGCAGAATCTTGTAATAGCTTTGCTATGTTATGGCACGTTAGAAATCATCTTATTATAATTATTATCGGTATCAGCATTTTGAATGTTGTTCTTTCCGATATATTGGTCAATATCGGTGTAAAGTTAAATATTGGCGATATTTTAACACACTGGCTATATTTTGCTAGTTTAACATTCGCTTTTTACACTAATTTGAAGCAGATTAGGCTACCTACACGAGTTAGGATGCATATTTTTTGAGAGCAGACTGTTGCTCAAAACAGTCCTACAGCTGAGAACTGTCGAAATGACACATCACTTTAGTGAACACGAACTTCTGTCAATTCTATGCAATTGCTATCACAGAGTGAGTAACTGCTTGCTAAAATTTTAGGTCTATTCTATCTTCATGTAAGCCTATTTAGCAAACAGTGCAATTTTTTGAATACTGGTAAGTTATTACAAGTAGCTCAGCTGTCGCCGACAAACCCGCGCGACCTGCTGCATCACGACAAACGTGACCATAACCACACACTTTTGTTGGCGATAATTTTTATGTCATCATGTTGCTAGAATTGATATAGCCTACTCGTGTACAAAATTTGACGACTTTAGGTTCAGCTGATCCAGTGATATGATTGGAGCCCCCAAAATTTTGTAATGGGTCACATGACCTGACCACGCCCATATCAGAGACACTTTGACATCCGTAGGCTGTGACTTGCACATTCAACCTGTACATCAAATTTAGAGTCTTTGCGATCACCAATTACGAATATGCATACGGCAATGCAACGTGACAGTGACCATGCCCCTTTTATGGGCAATTTGTTGTCCGTAGGTTGGGACTTGCTATGATCAACATGTACACCAAATTTGAAGTCTCTAGCTTAAGCCGTTCCAGAGATATTTTCGGAGTACTAAGATTTTAAAATGGGTCACGTGACATGGCCACGCCCATCTCATGGACGATTTGTCATCTGTAGGCTGGGACATGCTATGTTCAACCCAAATACCGAATTTGAAGTGTCTATGCTTACCTGCTACTAAGAAACAAAAGGCAACGCAAAATGTAAAAATTCTCGTCTTGAGCCACCTTTTGGTGGACTGAGGGGTAATGCACAGGGTTCATCTATGGCTCAATGGAAAGCGCATTGTCAACTTCCTATTAGCGATAATTGAACTTATCTCGCTAGCTCTCACGGCTGCGGCACTATTAAGCAAAATCTGTCGAAATCGGCGTTTTCTGACGGGGGGAGTCACTTTGAGCGCAAATTTTAGGTAGATGGGGACGTCGCCTGCAATCCGTCTATGGACCGTTGGATAGAGTAATGATGTAGCTACAAGTTTGATGTTTTCACACAAAGAAACTTTGCAGCAGATTTTTTTCGACAGAAGTTGGATTTTACTGGCAAAAACACCAAAACCGCGTTTTGTGCCACCCTTTGGGGGACTTATGGGTAACGTATGTACACGGTTCATCTATGGCTCGTTGTAAAGCACGTGGTTGACTTCCTATTAGTGCTAATTAAAATATTTTTCGCCAGCTCTCACGGTTGAGGCGCTATGAGCAAATATTGGTCGAAATTGTGCTGTTTGAAAGGGGGTGGGTCACTTTGAGCACAAATTGCAGGGGGAAGGGGTTCATCCACCAACGACTTTTGGCATCAGAAAACTAGAGTCCCTGGGCACGTGGTGTTATTTGCGTGATCATGCGTTTAGCCGTTTTGATACAATACCGGCATGTGACACACACACACACACACACACACACACACACACACACATGCAGAGAGAGAGAGACACACAGACACACGATGATGGCTATTACCCGCGCATCGCTAGCGCCGGGCGGGTAAAAACCGTTGAGGTTTACCACAGTTAAAATCGGCATGTTTGGGTAATTCTGATTTGAGCAACTGTAACTGTGCAAAGCTACCGGTACTATATTGAATGCATACTTGACATACCTCTCTGCACGGAACCTTCATGGCTAACGACGTTTGGTGACTGAATTCCTGTGATTATCTGCCGCAACAAAGCACATGCAGGAGATTGTGCTGGCAGATGTGGCAGTATGTCATATGAAAGTACTTCGGACAGTGTCAAAACACTGCTGATAGCAGCACTTCTCAGTTCAGGTGGATCGTCCTGGTTGACAGCGATGACACGCAGGTCATCTGCATCATCACCGCAGACGGAGCCACTTCTCAGTTCAGGTGGATTAGCGTTGTGGCTCACAGCGACGGCAGACACTTCATACAGATCATCACCGCAGGCGGAGGCACTTCTCAGTTCAGGTGGATCGTCGTGGTTGACAGCGATGACATGCAGGCCATCTGCATCAGAGCAATTCCACACTGAAGTCAACCCAACAGCTAAAAATTACATTTCAACTAATGCATCATTGAAGGTATTCTGTCAATAGCTACTGTATAAGTCTGAAGTCTTTAATGATCTATCACATTCGTCAACTTGCAGCTGTATCCGGCCTTACCGTTATTGCTACCTGTGTCGTCCACTCCAAACTTGATTACTGTAATTATCTCTATTATAAACTCCCTAATTCTCAATTATCCCGTATTCAGCATATCCAGAACTCTCTTGCTCGTACTGTCACATTCGACCGGTCTTCAAGTGACGTTACCGGAGGTCTGAAGCTGCTTCGGAAAAAGATGCCCAGAAATGCCCAGTTTTTTTGCAATTTTCTAATAAATACGCAGGATTTTTGGAAACGAAATAGATGTGCGTCATCCACCTCTCGTGATGTATCTTTGCGCCAAACATCAGCTTCATCCAAACAGTATTCCCTGAGATATCGCATAGACGAAAACCAGTCCCCCCATCAGCCAGCTTATTTGATGCACTGTAAACCGAAGCTTCCGCTTCAGAAAATTCCAAACTTGTACCCTACAACTCAGCTGGGACAAAGTTGTGCTGTTTAAATTTTTAAAACTTATTACAACAAAACTTATCTATCAGAGAAAAGAACAAGAACTCATCAGGAGATGAGATAGCAAACGTGAACTTTTTACGACGATATCGCACGTGCGTACTTCAAAATACTAAAAAAAGAGAACCTACTTCGTTTAACCAATTAGACGATAGCTAGCCAAGTACTGCGCATTGAGTCTTGAATATGCTACAGTCCACCTTGCTGTTATAGAATATTTATGCCGTGAGAGTCGCGCGGTCCCTCTGCAGACGTTTACTAGTAGACAGTAATCGTAAATTGCCCATAGTTATGGCTTTGTCAACCACTTTTAGGCAATGCGCCCCGGACACTACCAAATACGGTAAAATAACGCAAAATAAGGGCCATTTTGCCGTTCAATTTCATTCAAGGTCACCTATATTTGTACCAATCGAAAGCTTATATACGACTTCTTATCAAAACGATAGCTAGGCCAGTACAGCGCATTAAGTCTTGAATTTATCAATCTGCTAGGAATTTATACCGTGGGCGTCGCGCAGTCTCTCTGCAGACGTTTACTACTAGACATAGTAATCGTAAATGGTTCATAGTTATGGCTCTGTCAACGACTTTTACACAATATGCCCCTAAAATTACCAAATTTCTTAAAAATCGATAAGGGCCATTTCGCCGTTCAAGGTCATTCAAGGTCACCGATTTTGGTACCAATCGATAGCTCATATACGACTTCCTGTTAATGATTAATACTAACTTATCTCCTATCTTGCACCGTTTCGGAGATACATGCATGTAGAGGCCAGAGCCTACGTCCATTAAACTGAGTTCTTAATTTCTACTATAACTAAGCGTCAGTGGTCGTCGATGCAGTGCACCCAATCATCTATGCATCTACGCCCATCCAACCTAGTTCTCAGAGTTTGTTTTGCCTAAATAGTCGCTGAATAATCGCGCAAATGGTATTAATATGGTCATAAACTATCAAAAGTGAATTTTGAAACCGAGGTAAACCTAACAGTTGTTTTACGACGACATCGCACACGTTGAATATTCAGCAAGGCACTGCCAGAGAGTGAGCGTGGACTACAGATACATATACAGATATTTTCTGGCGTGGACCTGTTGCAGAGACATATTCTGGCAGAACCGTATTACTGCACAACCACAGTGTATAAATCGACTGTGTTGGCAACCATATATCAGGAAACAACTGGAATGCAACCTCGCAATCGGAAGTTCGTCATTTTAACGCCCTCGCTGGGGGTGATTCCCTGCGAATATCGCCATAAGTGATATATTGCTAAAAACTAGATTCTTTGGTCTAAATTCCTGTCGCAGAAAGTATCCGTGCTAGCTTTCAATGTTGAAGCGCAACTAAACGAAAGCTTTGGAAATCGGCGTTTTCTGAAGGGGTGTATCATTTTGAACGCTAATTTCACTTAGATGGAGACGTCGCCCGCAATCGATCTATGGACCGTTGGATAGGGGAATGATGTAGCTACAACTTTGCCGCTGGAAGTTTTCATACACAAAAACTTTGTAGCAGACTTTTTTCGAGAGAAGTTGAATTTTACTGGCACAAACAGCGATATCGCGTTTTTGTGCCACCCTTTGGGGGACTTAGGGGTAACGTACACTGTTCATCTATGGCTCGTTGGAAAGCACGTGGTCGACTTCCTATAAGTGCTAATTGAACTTTTTTCGCTAGCTATCACGGTTGAGGCGCTATGAGCCGATATTGGTCGAAATTGCGCTGTTTGAAAGGGGATGGGTCACTTTGAACGCAATTTCAGAGGGAAAGAGGCGTCCCCTACCAATGATTTTGGCACCAGAAAAGTAGAGTCCCTGGGCTATCGTATGGTGAAAAAAATTGCCGAAAAGTTCAACCGGCTGAGTAGGGTGCACCAACGTCACAGACAGACAGACAGACGACAGACGACAGACGGAATTGCGATGGCATATAGCAAACGTAACGTAATTCGTTCACGTTTGCTAAAAACAATGCTACTGAGATGTAATCAACATAATGAATTTACCATCCAAACTGACTGTCAGATCCTTCAAATGCATGGGCTGGAGATTGACATTCTTATGCTGAAACAACATTAAATTTACACATAATAACATAATAAAGCATTCATGCACAGTATGTGATAAGCCCAATAAAAGCACAACACTCACTCTTATGGCCTTCTACATTCACTGATACGAAAATTAATAAGAAGTCCAGCAGCCGCTGAGAGACTGTGCGACACGCTCTTGGTATTCCTAACTTGGCATAAATCCACTCAATCCTGGAGATCTGCGGTTGCGCCGGATTATCCTGTATCCGCACTTCATTACATAATTATCATTTGACCGAAGGCTATTTCTGAAAGATTCAAGTGGAACGATCTGCCGTATGACAAGCGAGCTTGCGACTCTGTTAATGTTTTTAAACGTGACTCATCTTTTCAACATTGCCTATGCTACCTAGTCACGTGTCATCCCCCGCGCCTACGAATAACATTCTAGTTACATATGGCACGTTACAAGTTTCATATTGTATTGTATTGTATAAGTGTCTAGCTTCATCCGTTTCAGAAATATGGAGGGTCCCAGAATTCAAAAGTAGGTCACATGACCCCAGCCACGTACACTTGACCCAATTTTGTACTTTGCTAGGTTAGTATCCCTGGTGATCTAGTAGCGCACCAAATCGTAAAATGATTAGTTGTTTCATAAATACAAACGGATCGCAAAATTTTATTTTAACCCCCTCTTGGGGGACTTAGGGTTAACATACAACCTTGGCTGATGGCTCAACGGAAATGCTGTGGTCAACTTCCTATTAGTGATAACTGAACATTTACCGCTAGCTGTTACTGTTAAGGTCCTACGGGCCAAAATATGCAAAATGTGTAAATTGCGTAAAGGGTGGGTTGGTCATTTACACCCAAATTTTACAGTGAAGGGGTCATCACTCATCATTCAGTCTTGGCGTAAGAAAACGGAGTAAACCCCCTTTCATACGGTAATAGAATTATGGTAATCAGCTAAGTAGTTTTTATCACAATTCACGCATCTGACAGACGGAAGGACGGACGGACAAAAAGCAATCGCAAAGATCCACTCTGCATGAGTGCCATGCAGTAAAAGTGCTGGACCAAAAAACAAAGGAGAATATGACAAAACAGAATGCATGGCAAACAGTGCTAGAAAATAATAACTAAATGGGCTGTAGTGTATCTGGAGACACACTGCAATATAGGCTCGAGGAGGGCATTTCCCACAGGCGTACTCGACGGGTGACACAACTGTCTACTTATTTACTGACGCACAACTTGTTTAGTTCCTTATTTTCTGCATTCGACGATACGTAGTATCACGTCAATGCGACTGAGTGATGCCAGTGTTATCTGCCGTGTTACTTAATTTCAGTTTCCAATTCAGTCTGATTTTTCTTCAATATATCGCTCGCTAGGCTGCACTAGCGCTGCAGCATACTGTTGGTTTTAGTATGCAGTATCGGACATCGAACGTTGCCGAAAATTCGGGTAGGTACCTTTTTTGCGCTCAACGTACAGTGCAGGGGAGATTTTGAATTGATTCTAAAAGTACAAAGGGAAACTAGACATCCCGTAGAGGGACCATTTGTTAGTGAATTTCCAGCAATCTGTAATCATTGCGGAGTTACGACGGCCTGAAGTCGCAAGACCTGGAAATTTTGTAAGCAATTTGTTTTTTTTCGGAAAAACGACCCCTTATGGTAAAATTTCAAAATTCTGTCCCGAAAGTTTACATGGCGACACCGATTGACGTTGTTGCGTTCAAATGTCGTAAAATTTGTCCGACGGGAAATCGGCGAAATCGTGCGTTAATTACCTCACCACAAAAAAACTAAATCTCGGCTCCCCCTCAAACTGTCGCTACTGCGCGCTCAAAATCTGCCAGGGCCAGCCCCCAACATTTGGCTCAAACTGTTCCATATTTTATCCAAATCGGTTCACTTTCGGCAGAGTTATAGCCGAACGCGTGAAGGCCGTCTTTGCCTTATAGTGTTTTAGTGTTTTCAGCGCCTCTGAAGTTACGACCATATGGCGCTATACAAATGTGTATATTATTATTATTATTATTATTATTATTCATGACAGGCTCTTCGAGCCGATAAATATTTACAGTTTTGCCGTTCTTTTACTCAAAGCTGCTGAGTTCTGCTCACTTGTCATTGTCAAGCCTTCAGCTTTATGCCCTTCTCCTTAGCTGCCTTTTTACCAGTGCGAGGAGATGCTAGCGCGGGTATTAGCCGTCATCGCGTGTCTGTCTGTCTGTCTGTCTGTCTGCATGTGTGTGTGTCTGTCTGTGTCACACGCCGGTAATGTATCAAAACGGTTAAACGTAGGATCACGCAAACAACGCCACGTGATAGCCGAGGTACTCTGGTTTTACGGGTAGCAAACAATTTGTTCAAAGCTAAAAATCTTCAAACACTTTACTATCTCTGATTAACCAAACCATAAAAAGTGACGACTATAGACAAATGAAGTAGTTACTTGTCTCCATGGTGTGCAGCCTCCGTAATCAAATCGTAATTCAGTGCCAATACTGATATCACAAAGTGCAAAAAAAAGAACTCGTGGTCTGCCCAGCAAATTGACACCTTTTGGAATGCAGTTGGCATACTTTCTCGGAGAATCGTTTATATATTTTCCAATTCTGTCAGTATCGGATGCATTGATGCTGAAAAGTAAATCCACAAAACAAACTGCTTATTAACCTAAAGACGGAAGGCTAACAGCTGAAGAGCAGTATAATAAAAGAATTCTATGGTACCATCGAATAAAGCACAGTTAGCACACTACTATACTTTAACAGAAAAGTGTCACACTTAAACTAACTTAAGAAAACAAGAACTATGTTGCACGGAATCAATCAGGGTCCACAATGTCCAAATTCAGCATGAAAAAGTCGTTGGTTTGCTATGCAGCAATAAAAGCAAGTGTGTCATGGGTTTGGATGAGTTTCATAAAATGTTTCGTATCTGATATTTTGTGTCAGACATGACGACAACAAGCAAAGGTAAAATATAAATGTAGGAATGAACTGCCCATGACCAGACCTAGCCAGAAAAGTTAGAGGTGCATGCCAAGAAAGCATGGGCTGGGTCAGGAGACCTACAAATACACGTTTAAATTTTATATCTGTATAATGGCTAAAGGTATACGTCTATACAGGCAGTGTGCACTACTACACTTCCAAGTGGCACAGTCATTGATAAGCAGAGATAAACACAAGGAAAATACGTCAACTTACCAAAACTTGTTAGACCTGACAGAAAAATAATATAGAAACGTTTGGTCATCCATATTGTCTGCTTTCTCATAACCAATGAGGTCTCCGCAGTATTCTGCAAGAAAATCGCCTTGGCTGACAGGCTGTGTAACAAACACACCATAACCTACAACAAACAAAAATACCAGTACACACGGCACGACAAAGATCCATAAGTTAGTTGTAGTCGCCACATATAATACAATGAATGTAAAAAAACTGCAGTTTATACACACTGTTAACGGCGACGGATCGAAAACCGCAAAAATCATAAAAAGGCAATGTTAACCACACTAACATAGCCTGAATGTCAATGTTAGTGTGATTAACATTGCCTTTTTATGATTTTTGCGGTTTTCGATCCGTCGCCGTTAACAGTGTGTATAAACTGCAGTTTTTTACATTTATATTTGCTGTTTTATTACCAGGTTTGAGTAGGCTATTAATTATGTCATTAGTACTACATTTTCGATTTTTCAAGATGGCGGCCGTCCGCCAT
>Ga0209363_1000155_pt1 | contig 23701 bp, 13 predicted proteins | sample WorMetexBAHAMAS3_FD_187385 | JGI IMG/M metagenome (GOLD analysis project Ga0209363, IMG submission 187385) | Marine gutless worms symbiont microbial communities from Max Planck institute for Marine Microbiology, Germany - Inanidrilus exumae... | ecosystem: Host-associated > Annelida > Digestive... | reverse complement strand
CATGGTCGGCACAGTTCACAGTCGGACATCGCTGAGCTTTTGGCAACACTCGATGTTAGCAAAGACAGTTTCCAACTAGGAAACACCAAGGTTGGCAGATTTTTGCATAATGTGGTTTTGATTGTTTTTTGTGCAGACTGCATTTTTATTATTAATTTACCATCCATTTCAGTTTCTGGTCCATTATCGCTGTCTATATAAATGCAGTACCGAGACTGTGGATAACACTGTTAAAGCTTCATTATCTTCTCCCTAATCCAAATGCAGTAGTTCAAATCAGCAAAGGCATGCTCCTAACTAACACAGGTTGACCTCGGTTGTGTGCAATGTAATTTAATGTAATTTAAAACTTAGATTTATATAGCGCTGCATTGCCAAAGCCTCAAATGCACTGTAGACGTTAGTAGTCAGAGAAAAGAAGTGTTTTGAGCACATATTCAAAAACAGAAGTGCTGTGGGAGGGGTCGCACAAACGTTTTGATGTTGTGACCATTGTGTGTATCTATTGCTGTTACAGTTATTATTGTTTAAAATTTTACGTTTTAAAATGGTTTGTAAAGATGACCAGGGCTACATCGTGCAACTAAAAATGCCTACTATATTTTCTTGCACCAAAGCTTGCAGCTGAAATCTGATGCAGTTATCCTCACTTGGCTGTTAATTACAGGTGGATGTGGGGTAAAAATAATAGGAGTTTTTGACAAATGTTGCAGAATGGCACATTGTTACCATGGAGCACTAATGGAAAGTCATATACGAATTATTTCCGGCTTTTGTAAATGTAATATTTTGGAAAATAAAGGATGTATTTGCTAGAACTTTGTTACATAGAAGTTTGTTACAGGTGAATAAGAAATCATAATATGAGCTATTTTAGCAGCCAAAGAAGTGTTCAATGTTACAGGTGATGAAGTAAATGAGTGATAAATTGATAATGTCTTCAGAAAATTGGGAATGTACTAATATTCATAAAAGACCGTTAGTTAGAAGTGATGTGGCCTATCACATAGCACAACTCTAATGATTGGTTGTTTCTGCTATGGCAATCTTTTCTGATTCAAAGAACTTGGAAATTATACCATGCACTTATTTACTGTGGTGAACGTACTGATAAACAGGAAATTGTATGTTGTAACGTAAGGGCCAGTGCATTGTAAGGTCTTTTGACCTTTTTTGTCCTATGGTTGTATCCAGTATATCTCATCATCATTGGTTGTTGGCTGTAACTAGACATGCAAATGACATGGATCATTATCTGTCTGCATTAGCCGTGTTTCTGGCTGTGCAGATCATGTGGTTTCACTGACTGCCTAGTTAAGTCTTTTCGGCGCTTGTGATTGTCACACTGTTTTGATGTCGTGGTGTATGTTGAGTGAGTCTGCTGTGCTGCTCGTTGTCTCAGGTGTTCCTACGTGAGCATGTGAAACAGTGCCTTGATGAAGAGTTGTACGGTCAGCTGCTACACAAGGTGGTCGTGCTGCAGTCGTGGCTGAGATCACGCTTGCAACGACGACGTTACTTGTTGCTACGCAGTGCTGTCACCAATCTTCAGGTAATTCATTCTGAGGTCAGATGTTAGTTTAAACATGATGTCAAGACTAGGGCTGTTGAATTAATGCATTAATGCGTTAGGGAATTAATTGCAACTTAAAAAAATTAATGCCACTATAATTGTAAACGCAAACTAGTCACACCAGTAGCAAGATTCAATACAGACCTCAAGATAATGGAACTTTACTTCTTTAATGAACAAGCATTTACTTTTCAGTTGCAGCACTACTCTAAACTGTTTGATTTTAGTATTCTACAATGACATTCTCAGCTAATGCCATTTAATTTCTATGCCAAGACGTCATTCAGAGAGAGGTGTGGACGCAGATATTTTGGCGTCCGCATACGCAGAAATACTGTCTGCATCCGCGTCGATAGCTGTCCAACGACAGGCGTCCGTGGACGTGCCTAGACGGTTGGTATCCAGTCTTGCTATGTTGCTATGTCAGCAATGTACTCTGTTCTGTCATGGGACTAAAAAACTTCAGTGCAAAAGGAATGGGTGATGTTACGAGTTGTACACATTAGGCCTATAAAACAGTTAATTGATTCCAAAATCGAAACTGATAATTAACGTTTATTAAGCACACGCACTACGTGCAATTGACGACCTTAGAATGACGCGTCTGCAGCTACATGTCTCAGACTGCATCTTGTTGTCAACGTTGAAATTATAGTGTCCAGCAGGTGTGGTACATGTTGTAATTTGTCGGCTTGTGGGCTGGCTGGCTACTGCAGTAGTGCTTCTGTAGACTTACATTGCCGTCGTGTGACTGTGCGACTGGTTCAGTGCTATGTACGAGGCAGTCAGGCAAGGCAGAAGCTGACGTTGCTCATGTGTCAGCAGTCTGCGTGTGTCGTAATTCAGCGAGCGTTCCGCGCATACAGACGAAAACTACAAGCAGAAGCCGTTGCTTCCAAATGCAGCCTGTTGGACAGTCATGACATGTGTGTGAAAACTGTGTCTTATGTTGATTTCTATTATTATCCTGTAAATGTACGTAATATCACAGTACATTTCGGAATATATTCGTCAGTGTTTTGGGGTGGAAGGGGCAGATCTGGTACCATGGGCGGTTGATCCCCCAGATGCTTCTTTTTGGGTTTTACCCAAGAGAAGCATTCCAAAGCCAGACCAACACAGAAAAGATATTATACAACAAGAGTCGTTAGGCACTGATATGTTATAGGAACTGATGAACAGAAATTACACAAGATATCACATTGAACTGATAAACGGGACTTTTGGTGGTTGGTTAGTTTCTAGCCTGTTGTAAGTGCTAGCGTAATACCTTAAATGAGCCTCTCCTATCTTTTCCCATCTTAGGTCGTCGCTGAACAAAAACGCAACGAGGTTGGTAGGTTACTGTATCTGGCAGAACTAAATCTGCACCCAAGACCTTGTCCCCGATATAGCTTATTTTTGTGCTGAAAGGGGACGTTAATCTACCAACCAACCAACCATCACTGTTTTACTTTGTAACATCTTGTGTATTTAATGTTGTATTACTTCCCTGTGGTTTTTAATTTTTGGAATTGTTTTGATTTTGTCCATTTTTAGGCAGCATTGCCTGCATGCAGTGCATAGATGTGGCCTTTTGCTACAGACATAGTCTGTGTGACTGTCCGTCTGTGTGTTGGGCACACGGGCTAGTTGTGCAAGAATGGCTGTACAATCAAGATACTATTTGGGGCTGACACATGTGGGTCCAAGGAACCATGTATTAGATGGGGATGTAGATTCCCTCACTGGAACGGGCAATTTTGAGGTGGACATGTGTTGGCCGATTTTAACATACCTATGCATGTGCCACACGTGACGGATGATTGCATTTGTTGCCATGAGGGGTGGCAAGATGGCGATGCGGCCTATTGCCAAATAACTTTGGACACTGACTATTTTTGTTGCAGTTTGTGAGCTTGTGGATAGCTGGCTGTTGCTGTGCTTAATACAATCCTTTAAATGTTATGTTACTAAATATGATACAATACAGTACATTTACATGCACTCAAAAGCTGCCGAGATGGCCAGCTTAATCTAGCGCACAGCACAGAAACGAAAAATAAGGAAAAACTACAGACAAAAACCGAATAGCTTAGAAGTAGCGGTCTGGTCAGTACTCTTTGAAGTCGTTTGTATTAAATAGTAGAACTGTCTTAGAATTGTTACCAGCGGGCTTCACTTTCCAAGAATGTTTTATCCTGTGTACTACAGAAGTGTAAGTTGCTAGATATTTCTGTTATGTCATTTGTATTTTGTTACTGTAAACAGTTGTGATTCAGCGGAGACAACAACAACGTCTACTGCATGCAGCACTTCAACTAGTGACCTGCAGAGTCAGAGTATAGTCAACAAGCCAGTACCATTGATGACATCCACCGTGTCTGTGATGATTGGAAATGCTGAGCGTGCTGCTGCGGACTCTGTCGTCGTGGCATCAAGTGATGCTGATGGAATGCCGCGTGCTGTGTTGACTGGTTCCAGACAGCAGCTTTCACTGGCTGGAGATGGTTCTGTTGTATTAACGTTGACAATGGATCGTCCTCCCGTGTCTTCTGCTGCAGCGGCGTTGACATGCGGTGATGTTCGTAGCTTAACTGCTGAACAACCCGGCATTGTCACTGTAACTGGGAGTCCAGCAAGTCAGAGGTTTGTTGATTGCATTTGCCTTTGTTGGATTTTGTCCGTTTTTCATTTACTGAATTAACCAAGCCACGTGGGTATGCAGTCCAGCATAAGTCATTGCCTTCCCTTTACGGTATCACGGACAACTTGTTAGGGCGCCTGTAGTCGAACGGCGCTCCTTTTGACAGACACCAGGCGACGTGACCACATTTCACCAGTTCTATCTCACTTGCACTGGCTGCCAGTGAAGCAACGGGTCGTCTTCAAACTGGCCATTATTGTCCTCCAGTCGATGCACAGTGAAACCCCATCGTACCTCGCGGACGACTGCAGCTTATTGCTGACTCAGGATGGTGCTGTCTTCACTCGACTGTAGTGCACTTTTTTAATGTGCTGTGTATAAATTGATTTACTCACTCACTCACTCCCAAACCAGGATAAATTAGAGGGTTGCAGCAAGAAGGGTGTCTGGCAGAACAAATGTTGGGGATGACAGAGGCATGATCAACTCAAATGAGTCTGCATCCAGTTGGATCGTCATTGTGAATTTCTCTATCAGCCTCCGTTGCTGCGATCAAGATACAAATGTAGCAGGATTCCAACAGTTGTCAGGGGCTCCGTTTTCTTTCAGACCCCGGTTTTGCCACTCAGCACAGATGATCTGGTTATCTTGCAGCCTCTGTGCTCCAGCCAGGCTCTCATCTGCAGCTCATTGATACAGCATGGCATCCGGGCGTCTGCCACCTACTTCCTGCTACCAGCTCGTCGTAGATGTCCATTATAAAGGGCCATTAAACGGTTGTGGTTTTCATTTTCTGAATTACATTTCACCTTCAAGCCTTTGATACTTTGTGTGCTGTTTCAGCTTGGTGTCTGGTCCGGCTGCTGCATTGTCGTCGTCGTCTCCTGTCACGTCTACGTTTGTACATCATATTACGGAGTGTGGGACCACTTCCACTCCCGTCTCATCATCAGGTGTAAGGATGGCGTCTGCTGGCAGCCGTGACATGAGTCCACATCGCACACTTCACAAGTATGTCTGTTGAATGGTGTTTAATCATCTCTAAGCTCTGATGCTTCCCCCTCTGTGTGCAAATCAAAGATGCATTAATACAGACAGACATAGAGACTTAGTACTGGCTCGCCTACACATAGTGTAGGGGGCCAGACTAGTAACGGTCGCTGGCGTCTGTCGTCGTCGTCCGTAACACTCCATGGCGGGCCTGCAGGCGGCTTCACCCGCGCAGGCCAGGCGATGCTGTCATGCCGCCTCCAGTCTAATTATAGCTCCACGGCTGCACGGCGGGCCAGTAGTGTTACGTGCCATTAGGGTGACGCCTTGTTAAGCTCATTGTCCTATGCTGTGAAGTGCAAAACATGTTGAATGCAACTCAGTATGGACTGAAAAACTCAACTGAAATAAAACTGCTGGCAAGCCATATTCTCAGGACCACGTCGTGTAAATTATGGCGTCATTATGCACTGTTTGCCTCCGCAGCCGAACATCCTTACCACACTTTTATGACTAGTCATCTGTATATGCTGCATTACGTGAAAACATGACGTCATTTACAAAATGGAATATACATTATATACTGCATTGTTGTCAGTGGAGGACTGAACCACAGCCGCGGGTAACATACTGAAAATTATGTGCCTTTTGGACACATGGTTTTTGAGATTTGCATGTGGACAGACATACAGACTGACATAAGACACACTGGTTACAATAACTCTTATAGCATTTCTTTGACAAAGTTCTCAGGGTTATGCCAGACACCTGAACAGATTGGAATGATGTTTGGAGTGAACTGCCGTTCGCTGAGCCTACATTATTATATTTTTTATTCACAACAAGTGCAGACCAAGAATTGTGTTTGAAGTAGTCTAGGTCTCACCACAATTAATGACTCTTCCAATGTGTTTTGCTGCTTTGTGATGTTTTCAGACACGTGGTTAGTCTCTACCGTTCCCCACCCCTAACTCCTCCACTCATTTCTTTATTCTCTTTCCTTTCTTTATACGTTCTTTTTTCCTCATGCCATCCTCTCACGCTTTACGGACATTTCCCGGACAAGACATTTCCAAGAAAGACGTTGCCCGGAAAAGTCGTACGAATGAATTTTGATGTGCATAATGTGTGTGAATGCCAGCTCTATAGTCACACAATATGTAGGTATACGGAGCATCTACTGATGTATGCTTGAAGGCCTACAGTAAATGTACGATGACTTATTGTGTAAAGCATGTAATAATAAACTGATAGATGAGTGCAACACAAACAAACACAGTAATAAAAGATAATAAATTATGCAAAATCAAGAAATAATCAGCAGCATGTAATCATACATGCACAAGACAGTTCATCATCATCAAAAGTTCATTTTCACTCTTCAGCTAAAATTCTTACTAATTAATTGTCCGATTATTTGTTAATATGGGTAGTCATAACAGAAGCAAATAATTATAGGCTACTCTTTTTATTTCACAGTTCATCGTCACTCAAAAGTTCGTCATCACTCTATCACTACAGTTTATTATCATTTATCGATCTATGAGCAGTTATACATCGCGGACGGAGTATGGTTGAAAAGACTTTGTGAGGTGGCGTCAAGAGACTGCTACATGAACATGTATCTCTACGTGAACATGGATTCCAAAGTATTCAAAATTATTTATACAAAAATTGTTCCGGTAACGTCTGTGTGGGATATGTCTTTCCAGGAAAGTGATTGTCCTGGAAACGTCTGTAAACCACTTTCTTTTTTTTCCAGAAGTCGCCTTCTTCCACTCTCAATCCTTCATTTGTTTTTCCTCTCCAGCATGTTAAGTTCACACACTTGGAATGCAGGAATTTCTATCTGGCGCCACGGAGATGTGAGCTCTGAGCATGTTCTTGTGGCTGTTTGTAGTGAGCTGTCATTAGTAGCAATCTGCTACATGTGTAGAGTACATTTTGCAGGTCTTACTCAGCTGCTCCAGCCAGTCTGCAAACACAGCCAGGACCGACTGATGTTGAGGTACCAGTAACAGCGTGCATTTGTTCTGTGAAGTACATCCAGTGTTTATTTTCGTTATAAATATTGTACATTGCCATGCGTGATATTTGCATTTTTCAAGTCTCTCATGTTGCAGTGTTTCTGAGATCAGTTCTATTAAAATGAAAAAAACTCCGGTTGTATCAGAAACAAAATCCTGACTGTTTGACGTGTTATTATTAGATTGAAATTCCTCCAGCAGTTGTGAAAGCTGCGTCCGTCGCTTCACTTCGTGAGTCGTCATATCAGAAAACAGACGTTGCTTTCAAGGAGAAGTCAGTCCTCGCACCGCTTGCAAGAATGGAATCATTTCCTGAAGTTGATGATGAGCAAGAACAGGTGAGCATGTTAGATATGTTTGCAATGTAACTGTTGACTTTTCATATCAGTTGCTTCACTGTCATGTTGAATAATGAAACAAGCTGGAAATTCTTCACTGAAGGCCACAGTACACATGTCATGAACGTTTTAGTTGATTTTTTAATTTTCAACTGGCTATTATTTATTTACAGTTTTCCGTTCAGGTCGGGGTTTTCTGCCGCAGTCTTCCTGCACTGTGACTGGTTATTCAGTTTCACATTCACTTTCAGTCGGAAGGGTCAGGTTGAAGCACCAAGCCAAATGTCTGGGTCAGAGGTCATTTCATTCAAACGCGATTGTCTGGACACACACATAGTCCCGACCAAATGGTCTACTTGGACCACTAAAATGGTCAGTAAATGTGAATTAAATTCTCTGTTACCATTGGAAATTGTAATGTAATGGAAGTGCTTAGTTGTTATTAGTTAAAGTGATAAAACTGCTACACAGTACGTTTTTACAGACTTAACTGTAATGTGGTATAATTTTGTATTTTTTTTTAAATTCTACGCGAGTCTTCTTTAGTATACTGTGTATTACTGGTTGCGTAGCAAAGTGGTAGAACGTCTGTCTGTGACTGGTGAACTTTCCCTGTCCTACGCTCGACCTGCAGCTGATGGGTGACCACTTATGTGGGTGAGCCGTCCGCAACAAGGTCAGCCAACTAGACCAACTCAGCCTTTCATCCTTTTGACGTTGACAGATAAGTAATGAGCTGTAATCAGATGTGCGCTACCTTGCTCGGGTGGCGCCATCTGGTGAAGGCTCATGGAGTAAAGGCAGGATGATTCATTTCATCCTTGGATAAATGTGTGGGTGGCAAGTAAAACTGTGTGATCCCTCTAACACGTCCTGAGCGCATTAGAGGTGGTTTATGACGATTGCGCTATACAAATCGACGTTTGCTTTACTTACTTATTTACTATGAAGTATCTTAGTTGAACAATCTACTGCCAGTGCTTTAAAGATGATATGCAACGATTTTTTTACCAAATTGATTAAAAGTAGTTTCTAGCTGCTTACTGCAATATAAACCCGTCTGTGTAACAAATTTTGATAAATTATGCCGTAAAATGCTACAAAAGTACAAGTTTATTGGTCTTTTTGGTATAGTTATTCTTTGGCTGTTTCTGTCATGTATGACGTCATGCCAGGATACGCTTGTTTCGTTTGCATTGTTATGCATTTGAGATTAGATAAGAAGTTATTTATTATACCATTTTATGCTTTAAGAACCTATTTCTATGCCGTTGCGCCTATATGTTGTGTAATGTCTCACTCAACACTCCAATAGCCTGTTCCCTTGTTCGTTCTCCTGGTATGACATCATCACTTGCAGTAGTAAACAAATCACTTTCTTGCGCTTTTTCTAAAATTTCCTAATTTTTTGATGTTCCTTAATATCCAAATAGATTTGCTTATATTAAAGACATACTATGGGCAGTTTACATTAACAACCAAAAAATTATTGCATATCATCTTTAGCACTTTTATCACACCTTGTATCTGGCCTGTAAAAATTTCCCATTGTAGCAGTCTGCAGAATTGTCCTTGGAGAACTCAGTCTCATTCTGTCAGATGTGGTGACGTTGGTTTAAGAATGCCTGAGAGAGACTCTCGTATGATTGAAGAATGAAAGTGCAGTGGAAGTCATTGATGTGTAGGAGTGGCAAGACAGTGGAGTGATTCGACGTATTCTCATAATTGACGAAGAGCCTGCAGTGAAACAGCCTCAGCCTGGTGCAAGACCCGTCGACCGAACACTTGATGACTCAGTGGTGAGCGCTACGTCGAACCGCAGTCCCTTCCAGAGAGTGAAGGAACACGTGAAGCAGATAATCACAGGTGAGAGAACGATCACAGGTGAGATAACGTGACGGAATGACGATGACAGTGACTTGATGCTGATAGCAGTGTGTGCTGTATCCTGTTTAGAACAAATGTTGATGCCACACTGCTTCAGCTGCTTCATCATCACAGATTACAAATCAAACAAATTAGAAGTTACTTTAGTTACTTTGAAACACATGACTTTGTTTTTTGCTTGAACTTGAGTTTTACACTCACTTTTAAACTGAAAGTCGGTTTAAAACCTAAATGTTGGAAAGTAAAGTAAAAGTAAAGTGATGCCACAATTCGGTTTTAAACATAGTTTAAATTAAGACCAAATATTTGAGCTGAGTTTGAAACTGAAGTTGGGTTTTAACTGATGTTATTCTGAACAATCCTGTTTTAAACCAAACTTAGGAATGCATTTAGATAGGCAGCTCCCTAGTTTTCACTTCAGTTTTGAACTGAATGAACTTTTTTTGCTTAGTAGCAATGCTGATTGTTGTTTATGTTTATGATCATAGCAGCCAGATTTTTAACTAATTGCTGAATTTATGTGTCATGTTTTATTCACATTCTATGTCTTACATTATTTTGTATGTTTACAGTGAGTGAAAAGACAGAAATTGCATGTCCTATAAATTTTTTATCATAGCTAATCAATCTGGAAATCAGGTTTTAAACTCGACTCAAACCAGGTTTTAATCACAGCTTAAAACCAAAGTTAGTTTGACTTTGAGCATTGGTTTGAAACTGGACTTTGCATCTAGTTTAAGCTTTGGTTTAAAACTGGTTTAAAACTAAAGTTAAAGCAAGAGATAAAATTGTCATTATGCTAGTTATCTGATAAAAATGCCAGCTATCTGTTAATACTTTAGTACTTTTATTATTTTTTTTGTATTCGGTTATTGTCTGGAATCCGGATTACAAATAGCTAGCGCAGTCCACAGGCTATGACAGCGGGCCATCTCCCGCATGTAGGTAATACACAAACTGCAGAAATCATGTACTTGTCCATTTCCTAATCTATCCAGAGTAATCGTTTTAATTTCACACTACCTCACAATTTAGGCAATCTTGGCAAAAAACGAAGACACCATGGAGACTCCATGGGATTCCATGGAGTCTCCAATGGGATTCCGTTTGAATGCTCCATGGAAATACTATATGAAATACTATGGGAAATTTCCGCGTGAAATACTGCATGGAGTGTCCATGGAGTATCCAAGGAGTTTGCATGTGTTTTTCTGAGATTGTCAGATTTGTGAAGTAGTATGAAATTAAAATGATTATTGCGGACAGACAAGGAGACGGATGGTTTTCGGCCTAGTTGGTGTGCTGCTTACATGTGGGAGCCTGTGCTAGCTATTTTATAATCGTATTCCAGACAATTACCTTGTTTTTTTCTGGAGTTATTCCAGTTTGAGATGGGTCCCCAATAGAGATTTTTTGAGTGTAATATGGAGCAATTTTTGCAGTGTGGATGCCTTTCTATTTCCCAACCAACCGTTTAGTAAAAAATAAAGCACAAGGAAAGAAGAAAGTAAGGAAGGAAACAAATGAGGAAGGAAGTTAAGTAAACACACAAACCATTTATATAGCACTGAAGTCAACGCATGAATCACGGCACAATTACTGCCCCGGAGCCCATCAAAGCACTGACAGCAATTGATGCTAACAAGGCAGAATTATCCTCTGAACTGCATGCTTTATTAATCCACAAACGGACTGCCCTCTGCTTTATGCTGACTGTCAGCATATCAACTTTGTGATTTCGCCGTATGAGTTTTGCCAAGTGGTGATGCCATTTTATGCCGTGTCTTGAAGTAACTTAGTTTGTATGTGCTAATTATTACAGTATTGAACAAAAATTGGTTGCTAAGCAGATCATCATTTCTTAAAATTGAGTTATGGGTTGCCATTGTAGTAGATTTATGCAAGTGATTAGCTTTGAGCATTGAATTACCAGCAGTTGGATTATGAGGATCATAGTTAGCATGGCAGGCGGCCGTGGCTGGTATTATCTAGTGCCTCTTTGTGCATGTTGCAGCTAAAGAAAGCAGTTATTTGTCACCAGCTGAATCGACAGCAGTGTACGACAACTCGGTCCGGAAGCAGAAGCATCATCACTGGAGGAGCAAGACCGCTAGACAGGCAGTGGTGCCGGACCAGCTCAGTGAGAGTACATCAGGGTTGCAAGGAACTACAGCTAGTTCATGGACTGTGTCCGGCACGTCTCAGTGGCAGTATCCAACGGACGTGATCGTTAGCTCGGCTTCTGATCTCTTACATCTTCAGCAGTTTCTTGTCGGCAAGGTGCGTTGTATTGTTGCAGTCGAGATGTGAAGAGCGGTCTATGTGTTTGTTTATTACATTAGTGCGTACATGTTTAGTGTGTGAACAAGTCAAGCTACAGCTGTTGTGTAAACAACCAAACTGATCATCGCATTGTGTGGTGTCCTTTTCTGCGACTCTTTATTTTCCTTTGTCTTTCCCATTTCTGCTCTTCCTGCCTTAACCTTTTTGTCCTTGTCTTATATGTTTGCCATGGGTGACGCTCAGCTCTTCAACTTTTTCACTTAGATGCAACCAAACTGTTGATAAACTATCGCAAATGGGTATGTAGTTGTGGTCACATGACGCCTTTTGATGTTTTGTGATGCCTGTATTTGTGGACTGGATGACACTAGGCACTACACGTATTGAATGTGGCATGTACTTGCCATATTGACTGTGGCATGTACTCGCCAACAGATATTAAAGGAGTTCAGTGAGTATTATGTCACGTGGTTTGCGATGCCTTTGTTACTAGTCCCTGCTGTATGCTTCTTTTGTGCATCAAAAAGAGACCAAAGTATAGCAGCAAAACAATTGGTAGAGCGAATTAACCCAGGTTTTAAGTCTTGTAGACATTACAGAAAAGAGTAATTTTCGTTTGTCTGAACCAACAAAAAAATTCCTTAATGGGTCAGAATTGACAAATGAAAACTTGTCCTTAATTTCCTTCGAGTCACCAGCAAAGAAATGTCTGTCACGGGCGTTAGGTGACTAGTAGAGTTTTGGGTATAGTGCATTTTACTGCAGAGAGCTTTATTGAAAAGCAGTACAACTGTCAGAATAGTACTGAATGTTACTCATCGAACATAATACTGCTTCATACTTCATAGTGTATTCAAAGGATACAGCGCCCCATATGGGCTCTGATGCTGTAATAGTCCTTTCTTTATTTGTTGATTCTGGCACTGTATAAATCATTAACTTACTTACTCCTTTTCTTCCTTACTTGTTTACTTCCTTAACAAAGACCATTTCCAGGCCGGAGATCGCAAGAAGTGGCCAGACCTAGCTTTAGTTTTTTTGTGTTTATTTTGTGTTGTAGTATATCTTGTTATGGGTGCATGCGACATCTGTAGCATTAGGCTGCATCTTATGTGTATGCACTGACTGCATGTGATGCGGCCTAACAAGAAAACCGATTAAACAGAAGATGAGTTGTTGTGAATGTATGTGTTGTTGTATGCAGTTGGCAACTCTACATAATGATGGCAAAGAAGCAAGTGCTTCGGAGGCGGTGTTGCAGCAAGCTCTCAAAATGACATACGAAAGACTTGTTTCACCATATGACAAGGTATTTTACAGTGTGTATGTGTGTGATTTGTCACATTTTGAGAATTTGTTGATGTATAACTGTAATGTGACGTGCAGTTATGTTAGTATGTCATATAATTAAGTCTGGGTTAGTTATTTATTGAGTTAGTCATTTCTGTATATAGCTAATGGACATAGACTGTAGGCTGTGTCCATCTGGCCCCTTTCATTTGCTGGCCTGTCATGTGGACTTTGTTTTTTTTTGTTACAAGGATGTTGATTTGGCTTATTGAAGAAAGATTGCTGTGCTTCTAAAAAGCACTTCACTCTTATTTCCTGTCCATCTTTGAGTAAACATGAGATGATTGCACAGTTGCACGTATGCTCACAACGTACTTGTAGGACTGCTAACGATTATAATTGTTTTAATCGGTAATTTTCAAAACATGAGTAATTATTTGTTAATTTTGGTCATTGTTATTCAATATAAACCTGCATGGATTACTCCATGAAATGTTACTATTCTCTGTGTGTGTGACCCATTCGCATAATGGATTAATAATATGTTCATTTATTTACCACAGCTTTGTTGTGTCTTTGCCGCCTGACATTGTCGGCAAAGGCATTATGTTTTCGGTCTGTCCGTCTGTCCGTTCTTTCGACTGCTTGTTTTTCCAGACAGATCTTGTTACCGCGATATCGCGGTGAATGATTTGAACAATCTTGGTGAAACTTACAGGGAATAACCGCTAGCCCCTACCGATGACCTGGTTAGATTTTGAAGGTCAAAGGTCAAGGTCACAGCCAGCCATTGAGGTGGCAAAGGCATCCACGTTGACGCTGAGGCATCAAAGTCCATCTTTAGTGTTTAAGCTGTGTCAGTTGGTTGTTGTATGCCGTGTGTGACTGGGCGAGTTGTGATGTAGGGCAGTATGCAGTACAAGTACTCTGACCTGATGTCGACGTTTGCATCCATGTTGGACGTATGTGCTGGTGATCGTCATCTTGACGTTTCATTTGCGACCGTCATCTACATCAACGCTTTCCGCGGCTTTCTCGACGAGTTTATCAAGAAGCTGGAAAACAAGGAGCTGCCCGAAGTTAAAGTAAAGAAGCGAACAGTGAAACGCAAGAAAAAGAAACGATTTAAGGAATATGTTATGGTGAGTCTGGTTTATTTTTCAGGAATACAGTATGGTAAATTTGTTATGCTTTGATGATGTCTACTTAAGTAGCTTGCTTTGATTAATTGTTACGCGATTGAGTTGCAGGTTGGTCCAATTTAGCCATATGTAAGTTGTATAGTTGTTTTCCGAGGTAATGTGAAATAAAATGTTGGATGACATAATTTTGACAAGAAAACAGTAGTTGTGCTTATTTTAAGTGGTTATGTGTTGACAGTTGCACTGTGGTCATACATTTGTTCAAGATCAATTCAACATTTACACTGTCTGCGAATACTGTTCGTCTTACATCACGGTGTTGGACAAAGCACAAGTCTGTAAAGGTAAGCAGCAGATTGTACCTGCCTGGACATGTGTTGTGTACCTGTGAATGAAGTCACCTGATTAGTAAAATAAACGTCGATTTGTATAGCGCATTGTCGTAAACCATTTAATGCAGACTCAGGAATGGCACGTGTTAGAGGGATCACACAGGTTTACGAGTACCTGCCACCCATACGTTTATCCACGAATGGAATGAACCATCCTGCCTTTACTCCGTAAGCATTCACCAGATGGCGCTACCCAAGCTAGGTAGTGCACGTCCGATTACAGCTCACTACTCATTTATCGACTTCTAAAGGACGAAAGGCTGAGTTGGCCTAGTTGGCTGACCTTGTAGCAGACGGTTTACCCACATAAGTGGTCACCCATCAGCTGCAGGTCAAACGTAGGACAGGGAAAGGTCGCCGGTCACAGATCGACGTTCTACCACTGTGCCACGCACCCAACTATCGACAGAGATGAACTCAGTACATTGTGCACGGCTGTCCTGTGTGCCACATACATTTTATGTCAACTTACCCACTCTCACCATTTCACCAGCTTTTCACTCACTGCTAAAATCCTCTGTTTCACAGTTCTTCTCAGCATAGACTGCCTGCTTCCCTCGGGACTGCTTTCTTGGTCTAGAACCTGAACCGGATTTTCTGTGTGAAATGGTTTTTTTGTTTTTTTTTGTTATTTTCTCTTACAGTTTAGCATGATAGACTAACCTGTCGGCATCAGCTTTATAGCACACATTAAGTGTTTTGTTATTATGCCGACCACATCCATAGTTGAAAGCATAATGTAATGGTTTGGCGTCTGTCCGTCTGTCTGTCCTGTCAGCATACCGTGACTCACTAGGGGGCAGCAATCAATGTGGTCGGCGTACTTTTCAGCCCGACAGTAAGGACCGACATACTTGTTGTTATGCATGTCATATTTGATGCACATTTACATTACAGTCACCGTACGTGGTTGATAATTGTGACGTTTTATTGCCGTTCTTGAATTTGTAACTTGACTGCAAACATGGTGATCATGTGAGGTGAAATTAGTTGTGCAATGTGCGCTGTCAGATTGCCGACTGACTGTGCACAAGAAGTGTTGTTTAAAACTGACGACTTCATGTCCAGGCAGTTCAGAGTCACAGTCTGCACAGGTGAGATCGGACTAATGCAAGGGTGATGTTCGTCCACTGTTTGATAGATTTATCGAGAAAGACTTATAATGCAACGTGGTTCATAAAAAAACATGCCACTTTATTTTGAATTATAACGCTAGTGTTTCTTGGTTGATTTTTATACTTCCTGTACCAGTATAAGTGGGAACGAATACTCTACAGACATACTGTAAAATTTACAACTTTATGGGTGACCTTTAACCACCCTAAACAACCTCAATTTCTACATTTTGCATTGCCTTATGCACCTTCGTAATTAGTGATCGCAAAAACTTCAAATTTGATGTACAGGTTGAATGTCCGAGTCACAGCCGACGGACGACAAACCGTCCCTGATAGGGGCGTGGTCAATTCATGTGGCCCATTAAAAGATTTTGGGGCTCCACTCATATCAATGGAACGGCTGAACCTAAAGTAGTCAAATTTTGTACAAACTTTGTGCGATCTGCAGCATTGCATGTTTATCTTCCAGCAAGACAATGCACCAGCACATCACGCTAGCAACGCAGTCGAGCTTTTGCACCGTGAGAAATCCCAGTTAATCAGTCAAGTCAACAGGTCTGATCTAAATCCGGTAGATTACCGCAGCTGGGGCATGACGCAGGAGCGTGTATCAAGTACCAATCCACGATACTGATGAGTTTCGGCTGCGGCTTGTTGAGACATGGGCTGAATTTTAGCACAGCATGGTGTACAATGCGATTGATCAGTTCGTTTTATTCTAAGATAACGCATATAATCAGAATTATGTATTAGTAGTATTGTTGAAAATGACTTTTTGGACTTCAGAAGGTAAAGTGGCATCAGCTGACAGGTGAGGTGGGGAAATTTATAGACTTATCATGTTAAATTTTCACAGGATTTCATGCACCAAAAATTATTAAAATTGGTTAATTTTTGACAGAGTTATTTAAAAATAAAAAGTTGGACAGATTTTTTGGGACACAGTGTAGGCCTATATCAATAACTTGAGATAAGTACTTAGCACTATTCTCATATTTTAATTCCTCTCCAGGTACCCATAAATGTTTGGAAGTACTTGTTGACCACAAGACGTCTGCTGGAATTCATGTTTACACATCTTGCACACAGTTTCCATTGTACTAATTGTCACTATGAACGTGTTGTGATGTCAACTGTTGAAGCTTGCACATCTTGTCCTACTGTAAATACACTGCAGTTATTGCACTTGCGTGAAATACACTATAGGCCTGTTTAATTATTTTCACAATGACCATTGTAGTACTGGTATTGAAAATAACGGGAGAACAGCATCAGTTGTACTGCCAACACTGATCTGGATTTATGCATATATATGTAAACTTAGGCCTAACAGTTAATTAGAATTTAGAAATTTTGTTAATGTGGAACGAGAATTAAAACTGAAACGAAAATAGACTTTCAGTCATTGGAACTGAAACTTAAATTACTACTCTGAACTGGAACTGAAAATGGGACTGATATGAAGAACTGGAGCATGACTGGGAACTGAAATTAGCTGATTGGAGTAGGAGTAGGATGCAAATAGGAATAGAGTTGAAATCATGGGACTGGGATATCGCTGGATATGATTGCCATGCTGCAACATGATAGATGGAGATGGGTTAAAAGGCATATGAACTGCTAAATTAAACACAAGCAGACCAGAGGACCAAAGACAAAATGGAAGGAGTTACGAGAAAAATATGTGAAAGGTACCCATTTCAACAAAGGTGATACATACAGTTCATGATGAATTGAGAAGACCAGTAAGTGACATGGTAACCAGACGGATAGCAATTACAGTGAGTGATAGACTTCTTTGATGAATCTGCTGCTAGCTTACCTGCATCATTTTATCATTGAGTTTATTGTTGTGTGATGCGCTTGATCATTTTAAACGACTAAGATGGCAGGATTTTGACAAAAGCTGTCTACATTGCTTTGGTTATGACTGCAGCTTCAGATATGTTGGCACCTCATTTAATGTTATAGCAACATTAAAACACTTGACAAATAATTATACAGTTGGTGGCTTGTATTGCAGAAATCACAGCATGCTGACCATAAGTCGTCGTCCATTGTCGGCACACTGCTTGGTGGTAGATTTCAAGATCTTGCACGTGTTATACTGGTGGTGGAAAGACTTATCAGCGAGATTGAGCGAACTGGACTGTATACTGTTGGGATTTATCGGAAACCAGGACCTGCAGCCAAGATCAAACAACTCACGAAACACATTAACTCTAGTTCAGGTAATTTCAGCATAGGAATGAATTGTTCTGTGTCATTTGGTGCATAAAAGATTTAGTTGTGTCATTACCCTTTACTTTCATATGAAATGAACTACCAGTACCTTCTACCTGCTGATCAATAGAGATGTGCTATCCATTGGGATATTCTGGGATAACGCAGTGGTCCCAGTCGACTATGCGATGACGACGACCACTGGTGTGTTTCTTTAGTTATTAGACTAACTTCCGACATAGCTTTGGTTGCAAAAAGTGTTAGCATTAACGAATTGAATACCAAACTTAACTTCAGTGCATCAGAATAGTAAGCTAGTCTGGTTCTTGCTAAGTTCTTGTGACTGTTTAGGTCTTTAACTCTGGTATAATGTTGAGTAATTAAGTATGTAAGTGGTTGAATATGTCACTGATCTGCCGAGTCCATTATTGTCCAGTCGGAGTTGGAGTTCATTGCTGTCAAGTTCAAGTCCAAGTCCAGATTTGAGTCCTAGATTGAACCATAATATCTAGGCCAAGTTCGATAATGACCAGATCTGGTCCATGTTTGCCCCAGACAAAATTACTCTTGATGGGCGGGCTTGTTTTTCATGGACTCAGGTTTATGGTGCCTTTATTGTCTGATCTTTACTAAAATTGGAGTGTTGTTTCTGACTTGAGTGCGGTTCTGCTACTGCATTGCAGCTATATGTAGACTTTAAGGACTCTATTTTAGGATGTCCAAGTCCATCATAAGCAAGTCGGAGTCAGAGTACAGCAAAAATGGACTTGAGTCCAATTCTATTCTGGGGTATTACAAGTCTGACAGTAGCCATATTGATGTGATGTGTTGTGTTTGTCAGACATTTCAAGCGTCTCATTTTCACAGTATCATGTGCACGTTCTGACGTCGGTCATGAAGTCTTTTTTTCGTGAAATGAAAGAGCCATTGATGACCTTTACGTTGTATTCAGACTTCATTGGAGCTACAGGTCTGTTACATTCGCTTGATGTCATAGCACCTGCTGCTGTCTGTTTTAGTTATCATTTAAATATTTGACCTGTAATTAATATTTAAAAGGCTAAATGTACATTCATTGACCAGCATCATGCATGTAATTCTGAGCTCGTCTGCTGGTAATCAAGTGCATAAACAAGTTTGTTTATTGTCCCCGTGTGGGTCCCAGGGCTGTAAGTAAGTGGGTAAGTGGCTAAGTAAGTAAGCAAGTGACAAATTTATGAAACGCCGAAACCAGAATAGGTCCTGTCCGTTTCCAGGCTGAATGTCGTAGGAAGCCAAATGTGGCTTTAGTTTTTTGGTTTATTTTATGTTGTAGTATATTTTGTTACGGATGCATGTTTGCTTTGTTGAGTTTGTTTTAAGTTTTTCAGTACATAGCAAAGAGATTAGCTGGGAAGACCGTCTCCGTAATAACCTATTTTGTGTCGGGTGTGACGTAAAAGCTTAATGCAATCAATCAATTTTGTATATTGTGTGGACGTGCAATCAACAAAATGAAAATGTGTGTTGTTTCTTTTAATGCTTTGGGGTGACAGGAATGGTGTCTGGTCTAAAAAATCTCCCATTATACCAGAGGTTATCTTTTTGACAACCTGCCGCTTGTGCGCCCTGGGCAACATTCCCCTCTTATCCCTTCACTTTCCCACCTTCTACTCTATCTTTTAGTATCTTTTACTTTTCCTTTTTTCCTTTCTTACTTGCTTCATTTATTTTCTTGCTTTACCATCTCTTCCTATTCTACCAGAATAGTCCCACTCCATTTCCAGACCGGATATCATAGAAGGCAACTAAACATGGCTTAAATAGGTTTCTTTGTGTTGATTTTGTGTTATATGTATTTTTAGTTAAGGATGCAGGCTTGTTTCTGTCATATTTGATTTAGTTTTGTCTTGTGATATGATAGTTGTCTGCCCCCATTGTAGGTGCTAGCGTAATAATTTAAATGAGCCTGTCGATCCCTTCCCCTTTTTGGATGGCTGCAGAACAAAAAGGCGGCCAGGGTTGAGGTTAATATATTGCTGGCTTTTCTTTACCCCTGACTTTTTGTCTGTGATATAGCCATATTTGTGCCGAAAAGAGACATTAAATTCCAGCTAACTTTTTGACAACCCAGTCAAACCTGAAGCTAGTCTGGAACAGAGGCTGATCTAATAAAAGGTAATAGTAGTAGTAGTAGTAATAGCTGCAGTGTAGTGGATTTTGTATGGTTTTGTTGTGAAAGATATAAGTGATGAAAAAGAAAGAATACAGACCATCTATGGCCTGATAGCACGGTTGCCTGCAGCTAACCGTGACCTATTGGAGCGACTTGTCTTTCACCTGACGAGGTATGTTTGTTGTGATTATTTACCCCCAAAATTCCTGAGTTATCTGTGGTTAAAATGCACTGTGCTGGACGAGTTTGTTGTTGGAAATGTGACTAACTAGTTCACTGATTGTATCAGTAGTACTGAGTCACAGTAGGAATTTATGAATGAAGAGAAGCCTTTATTAATTAATTCTTAGGCCCACAGTTTTCAACGGGCCGCGGGATTTCGAGCTGTTCCACGGAATTTACCTGTTGCCACGGAATTTCCCCGTTTCTGCAGAATTTGATAAAATGACCGGTGATTAATTTAATCGCTAATGTGACGACATAGTACAGTGTAAATAAATTTAGTAAAATGACTTCTTTTTTACTCCGTTTGTGGTCGTACACATTCGTTTCTGCTTTCTGGATCATATTTATTGCCCCTGACTCTGTGTATCTGTAGAAACGGGCATGTTAAATATCTAATTTTGATTTGATTTATTATATCGGTAGGGCCACAGTCTGGGTATGATAATGCCATTCTAAAAATAGAAGTTTGTCAGGTAGCCAATCAGTTTTATCACATTTTTTAAAAACGCAATTGATTATATTCTCATGTACTTACAATGAAACTTAGTGCAGTGTCAGTATTCACTAATCGAACAGCAAACAGCTCAGTTTACTCATAAATGGGAGGATATGTTTAAGCCGCGGAATTTGGTTGATCGACGGAATTTACTAAACTGAGCTGCGGAATTTGGGAAATTTTCTGTGGAAAACTGTGGGCCTTAATCATTTCTGTTATTTGCACCGATTACAACACAACAACGTTGCACAGATTAATGATGTGAACTAAAGCAGTGTCTGTAGTTTCCAGAGTTTTCCAGACTAAACTAACGGAAAAGGAAAGGAAGAGCATTTATATAGCACCATTCATACTATGCATAGTCTCAAGGCGCTCAGACAGTGTTACCTGCAAATAACACCATGTATGCCTTTCCATTGTAAGCGTTCACCAGATGGCGCAACCCTTAACTGAGGTAGCAGACATCCAATTGCAGCTTACTACTTATTTATTGACCCCCGAAGGGATGAAAGGCTGAGTTGGCCTAGTTGGTTGACCTATAGCGGACAATTTACCCACAGAAATGGTCACCTGTCAGCTGCATGTCGAGCTCAGGACACTGGACAGTGAAAATTCGCCGGCCAAATACCGACGTTCTACCGCTGTGCCATGCAACCAAGCTAGTTGTTAGGAGACATTTAGCAAATTATACATCAGCTAGAGTAAGAGAGTTCGGTTCTGGGAGCTGTCTGAACGTTGATTGGTGATGATGGTGTGTACTTGTGGTGTCTCGTAGGGTGGCCCAACAGGAAGCGTCTAACTGCATGTCGGCACATGGTATTGCCATCATTTTTGCTCCAAGTCTTCTGCGCACAACTCAGCCGATGTCTCCGATCGAGAGTCTTCGTGACGTCAGCAAGCAAGCAACGTCTGTTCTTACTTTGTTACCCGCAAGACGTGGTATTTGCTGTCATCGTGTGTCTGTCCGCCAATCTGTCACGAGTCGGAGGTCTCTGTGAAAGTGGCTAAACATAGGATCACTCAAACAACGCCGCATGATAGCCCAGGGACTCTAGGTATATGGTGCAAAAGATCTCTGCGAAATTCCGATGGGATCACCCCAAAGGGGGTGCCAAATGCAGGTGGGGTAGGTAAAGATGATATTATCGACCGGTCGAGACGTCTTCGGATCAGACACCTTACCGCCAAAAATTGTTTTCATCTGCCACAATCATCTGCGTCCACGACAGTGTGCTGGAGGAGGAACAGACAGTGTCATCAACAACGTTGGTTGTCGTGGAGATTGGTTTATCACATGTACGGCTCACTGCAGCATTATATGCATATGACACGGGGCATCGCAAGCTTGCTGTGTGATAGTTGAGCCTATTGCAATGATGTATGTATAAAACTGTGCAGGTAGCCAAATAAAAAGTGTCATTTGCTGAAAGTGCTTCTCAGGCTGACACACAATCTGTTTGCATTATTAGTACATCAGTAGGACAACATTTCAACTGACACAGAGCATCATGTGATGATAGCTGAATATTTCATTACTTTTGTAACTGGCTGAGGCAGCAGTTCACTGATAGTCTGTCATCACAGTTGTTGTACACGATGAAATGACAGCTACTTTATTTAATGACGGTAGCTAATAAATATGATACGTACTATTACACACGTGCATACATTTACAACGTGCACAACAGAGGCCTGAATCTGGGGTGCAGTAAATGTTAGCACTGAGTAAACAGATGTTTTTAGGCGTGATTTGAAGAGATTGAAAGTTTGGAGAGATCTGATGGATGAGGGCAAGTTATTCCATACTAAAGATGCGGAATAACTGAAGCCACGTCTGCCAAATGCGTTGTTGTTGAACATGAATGTGGTTAATTTCAGTGATTTATTGAGCAGCTGTGATTGAGTATTCAAGACTGTTGCTCAGTTGCGACTGAGATCTGTGTGAATTGTTAATGGTGAGAAGAAAGACGTCCAGTCGAACTTGCTTCATTATCACGTTTGCTGTTTGTCTGTGAAGCGTTCATGTCATGGCTTGTGTTGTTTGATGATGACTTGTGCTGGTGCAGCTGTCTTCAGTGCATTATCGAGTGGCAGATGAAGAAAGTTCAGACGACTTTGGGCAACATAATGAATCTTGACAGTGCTGCAATTACAGTGAATAACCGTCTGACAGCGCTGCGCTCCAGCCACAGTCAGCGGCTCGCTGTCAAGGTACCACACCTTATCCAGCAAGTTTTGTCAGCTTTCTCGCCCCATACGGGCTACGGGGCAGTAATGCGCCGTGATTCATGTGCTGATTGCAGCGCTATATGAATTGTTTGTTGTGTGTTTGCTTGACTTCCTTACTTACTTTTTTCCTTGTGCTTATTTGCTTCTTTAGTTGTTTACTTCCTACCTACTTCTTTCAGAATAGACCCGTTCCGTTTCCATGCCGGAGGTCGTAAGAGGCAGCCCAACCTGGCTCTAGTTTTTTTGTGTTAATTTTATGTTGCAGTACATTTTGTTAGAGATGCATGTTTGCTTTCGTTGTGTTTGTTTGCATTCTTCAGTACTAAGCCAAGAGATTGGCTGGGAAGAGCGTATCTGAAATGACCCATTTTGTGTCGGGTGGGACATAAAACCTTAACTCAGTTATCAGCTGTCTCATCTTGACTGTTCACTTAGCAGCACTACTACAGTGTGAACGTGATGAACTGGAGCAAAAACGTTCTCTGGTTGAGAATTGCAGCATTGACAATTGCTACGGTAGAAGTGTGTGAACTTTGATAAATATTAGGCTGCCTGTGCATATCAGACATCTACAACTTCAGTGAGCACGACATCAATACTGTTCCTGTACGAGTTCTAAAAAAGAAATCTTGCGCAAATTATACTTTTTCAATTAAATAATTTACCTACTTTCAGTTTACTTATTTAATCTAAATCTACTGTTATTG
>Ga0209363_1000153_pt1 | contig 23765 bp, 14 predicted proteins | sample WorMetexBAHAMAS3_FD_187385 | JGI IMG/M metagenome (GOLD analysis project Ga0209363, IMG submission 187385) | Marine gutless worms symbiont microbial communities from Max Planck institute for Marine Microbiology, Germany - Inanidrilus exumae... | ecosystem: Host-associated > Annelida > Digestive... | reverse complement strand
GTACAAAGGTCCAGTAAGTAAAAACTTAAGTAAGTAAGCAAACTGAACGTGAAAACGCGTCACTGAAATCAACAGGCCTGTGTAACTGTCTCAAGGGACTGCGTGCAACAATTACTACAGCAATACAGATTTACGGAAGTTGGCCATTGCCTCGGAATTTCCGTGTTTACTCAGAATTCCGTGAAATTCCGTGGAAATACGGAAATTCCGCGGCAACGGCCAAATTCCGCGGCTCGGCTCGAAATTCCGCGGCCCGCGGAAAACTGTGGGCCCTAGTGGTTTGTCATCCACAGGTTACGACTTGTTACAGTCAACCTACCTATCAAATTTGAAGTCTTTATCTGAATTGATTATGAGGACAGGAAAGACGACACAAAATGTTGAAAATGGGGAGGTGTGGGGGTAATTGGGAGTCACTCAAGATCACTGGAAATAGCACCATTTGATGGAGCACATATGAGTTCCTATCAGCCTACCACAGTAACTATGTTGTAACTATACTATACCATTTCTGAGATATAGCGAGATATTGTCAAAAACTACCAATTCTAATGTACCCCACCTGCACTTTCGCACCCCCAATGGTGGTGCCCCAATCAAATTGCACCAAGATTGTTCACATGAGAAAACTAGATTCCCTGGGCTATCTTGCAATGTTGTTTGCGTGATGATACGTTTCACCATTTTGATTGAACACTGCCTTGTGGAGACAGGTCAGCAGACAAGACACAGGACCATAGCATATAACACGCTAGCATGGCGTCGCGTGGTAAAGAGTAGTTCAGCTGATGTACTGAATTAATCCCACCCGACACAAAATAGTTCATTTCAGAGACATTCTTCCCATCCAATCTCTTGGCTTAGTACTGAAAACCAAATCTAACACAATAAGAGCAAAAATCCATCGGTGACAAAGTATACTACAACACAAAACAAACGCACAAAAACCTAAAGCTAGGTTTAGTTGCCTCGTTCGACATCCAGCCTGGAAATGAACGTGCGTATTCTTAAGAAAGTAGATAAGTAAGGGAAAAAATAAGTACGTAAATAAATGATTTATATAGCATCGAGAGTAGTTCTGGTAATATTTTTATTTTTCCTAACAATTAAGGAAGCTACAGTTCATCAAAAACAGTCCTCTTTGTACAACCCCCACATATAATATCTATATAGCTGCAAAAATAAGTTACTAGAATCTCTTCTAACAGTTCACAAGAAATCACGGACAAGGTTAACAGACATAGACACATTAATCGCACACACAAGAATCTGTGGCACCTTGCAAGTGAAATGAATACATCTATCATGCATAAAAACAGAGCAAACTGGCAATTAATTAAAATGATAATGAAGCCAAGTAGGGCTTGCAATGAACTCTTCAAAACGGACCAATGATAACTTCAAGTGTCTAAAAATGTACTAGTGGTAATCATAATTTTTGCCCAAATGTAAACAACAAACTCCGACAATATAAATTCCAACTACTGTTGTGTGATATCCCAATAACCCAGTACTTACTGTTACACCTGAAACTAAGGTGCCCAAGATACCATCTATGTCTTACACATACCAAAATACATTCTACAATCACACAAATGTACACAAATTTTGTATGATAATGATAACTGGCAATGCCAATTACCAATGCATTTTGGGCATATTTGCATCAAAGTGGACTACATAAGAAGTCAGTAAGAACACAGAAATCAGACTTGACACAGTGACGTGACAGGAAGCCATGGCTGATCAGCGGAGTGCAGCCAAGGCCAACAAATGATACGATCAGTTTATCACAACAGACTGTCAGTGGCAGTGAAACACGTCAGCAGCAGTGACAGTGGCACGGTCACCGCTGAACTGTCAATCCCGTCATTGGCTAATGAATGTGAAGATCCCATAGACAGTGAGAGATCGCTAGTGAGGACTCAGCCGAGCTCAGTGCAACGTACGACAACAGCTGCTCATGACGACGAAGCACGCTACAACCAACATTTCATCATCACTCACTCATTCTAACAACACTCACAAAAGCACACAACAAAATACTGAAATCACTAAATAATAATTAATGCAAGTGTCAAATTACTGGCAGGTAAGCATGTTGGCAGAAGAAAACAAAGCATTTGTAGCAATCATGAAAACTGGCCATTCCATCAGCTGAACAGATGGACTCTGGCTGCAAATTGAACGCATGCATTACAGAACTCAGTTAGTTAGTTGGAGGTTAACGTCCCTTTTCAGCACAAATGTGGCTATATCAGAGAAGAAAGGTCAGGGGAGGAAAGCTATCCCTACCCAATGAAGAAAAAACAAGCAATATAATAACCTCAGATAAGTGGTGGCGTGGCACAGTGGTAGCGTCGTTGGTGTAGATCAACGAGGTTAACCTACGCTGAGCCCAGTTAGTACTGGGATGGGTTACCGTGTCTGGGTTAGACTCCCGGAGGCGGCACTTTATTTCAGTATGTAACCAACCACCCAGGTCGACTCAGGCTTCTACTCTCTGTGGGACGGTAAAATGAGTACCAGCCAAACGGCAGTGATGTTGTGCGGCTGGGGAGTGAAGGCAGGCATGGTGTAATTTGCAGGTAAAACTGTGTGATCCATGTCTGAGTGCATTAGAGGTGCTTTGCGTAACGTATACTTTATACTTTACTATACTCAACCCTGGATGCCTTTTTGTTCAGCAGCCACCCAAAACGGGAAAGGGATCGAGAGGCTCATTTAAATTATTACGCTAGCGCCTACAACATCGGAGACAACTATCACACTGCAAGACAAAACTAAATCAAGTACAACAAAAACAAGCATGCATCCTTAACTAAAAATACATATAACACAAAATCAACAAACAAAAAACTAAAGCCAGGTTTAGTCGCCTCCTACGACAGACAGCCAGCCTGGAAATGGAGTGGGACTATTCTGTTAGAGTGGGAAGGGATGGAAAAGCAAGAAAATTGATGAAGTGAGTAAGAAAGGGAAAAGTAAAAGATACTAAAAGATACAGTAGAAAGTGAGGAAGTGGGAAGTGAAGGGATAAGGGGGATTACCCCAGGGCCCACACACGGCTCTAGAACTTCAGGTTAAGCTGTTGCTCCCAAAAGCAAACCTGTGACGTGATATTTGTGCCGCATATCTTTACAGACTGGGCACCCTTCCTGTTGCTGTATCAACACCATCAAAGCATCTACGATCAAGTAACTCACATGACTGTCAAAATAACACTGTAACATGTATAGCACAAAAACTACCATTGCAAAATGATCAACCAAATTCGATATAGCAATAATGTAACTTCTAATTATTACTTTAAAAACTGATAATGGAAAACTTATGACCTCACTATGTCTTACCTTCGTCCAAGAGAAGAGTACCGAGCTAAATTTCGTATAATAAGAGCTGACGTAAGATGAATGTGTTTCGTTAAAGGTCCTTCACTAGGGTCCTGAACAATAATACATCAACCATCAGCAAACACATGACGACACAAACAAATGGTTTCACATGGCTAACTCAGTTACAGATCAACCATAAATAACCAATGCCAAAATATCTAAATTCCAGCTTCCAAATACATTCAATGAACTTCATTGCTGCCTCCATCTCCTTTCCTTGTGGCCAAAGGCTGTCAGTTATGACCAAGATACCACTATGTGGAAGCACTTAGCACATTTTCAATCATAACAGAAAGAGGTCATTCTTTTTACTAACTGACAATTATTAATGTAAAAAATACATTTTACTATAATTACTGTATGTGTGATTTGTGTATGTCTTTTGCCTGAATAATTTTATGCTTTTGTTTCAAATGTTGCACTGCTTCAGTGTAATAAATAAAACAGAAATAAATAAATGCTATTTGCAGTCAATACAGTCCAGTGGTGTCAGTGTCGCAAACATATATGCATAAAAACAAAGACGATCAAAATGTAAATTAAAAATTCTTCGAAGTTCAGATTCAAATTTCAGTTAAAATCCACAACAACAGCTCTATAACTTCACATCACATAGTAAATCCGATTCCAAATCAAGTAATTATATTAATCATATGCTGTAACAAGTGCAATGACAGATCAAATTAGGCAAGTGGATTTAACCAGCAGTCGGCAAATTCCAACTTTTCTTGATACACATATGGCATGCATAACTGCCAGTCATGCAGAAATAACATTCATCAAATATGTACAAAAATTTGTGCTAAGTGATAGTGGCAAACTTATATATACAAAACCGAATATCTCTTCTTCGTTCCTAATAAATGGCCACAGTTTTGAGTGGAGTGGATCTGCACAAAATTTGGCACGTGGCATCCTTATACCAGACAGATGATCATGGGGAGGCGGTGAGTGAGTGCCACTCGAGCCCTGCACGTGCAACAGATGCGAGCTCCGTCTGGAAATTTGGAACCAGCCGCCAGCAACCGTAAGAGATCGAGTATCATAAGCATGAGAATTGGCGTGAGGTGTGACCAAGCACCGTAGGCACAAGGGTGGAGCGCAAGTATATACATAACTGACCACTTTCTAAACGACAAAAATGCAGCTGAAAACAAACCATGAGTTCAGGAAATGGTGGTTTACAGCTAAACCGTCTGATGGCTTGCAGAGCAGCATTTGGTGGATATATAGGTGGCGGTGGCGGAAGTTGCACTGATGCATCCGACTTCTTCCTCTGCTCAGATGCTAACCGTAGGCTTGCTTCACTTAAATGTCGATCCTAGAATATTCACAAACACACACATACCAAATTCTGTGCCATGCAGTCATTTTTTCATATCAATAACAGCGTACTTAGATGACATACAGACAACACATGAGCATCAGACAGTGATGCAACAAAGGCACAACAATCACTCAACTAGATGTAGTCAAAGATGACAGACTATGCTCCTGGTGCTGCCACTTGGCCAACAAAATATATGTGTCATCTTTGATTCTGACCAGCTCGCTCCACTATGTGAAAACAAGATGTAATCCACAAAACTGGACGCATGTAACGTATCACACTGCTGTCAAAGAAGGACCGAGCCATGGCCACAGGTACCTAACATGTAGAGAAAATACCGTGAAATTTGGACATGTGGTTTTTGAGACATGCGAGCAAACAACCAGACAGACAAACAGACATGCTGATTGCAATACTTTGGCCAGCTACCAGGGGTGAAGAAGTATCTGCTTATTGTAGTCTAACCTGAAGGTGAGTCATCAGAGACCATCGCTGACGAGGCACGTTATCACAGCCCAACCACTGACATATCTGCACTGGAGCAACATTGCTCTCAAAGTGCTCTTTGGTCACATGCTGATATATTTGCACAACAGACTCGAACGCTCTGCACACCACATCAACATCTTACATACATACTTACACATCAATTGTCAAAAAACATGGCAGCAAATAGGCCTCAGCTACTCCAGATTTAATTGGAGAAATAATTTAATATCCATTCAATTATACTTATTTAACTTATAACTTGTATAAAAACTCCTCTTCTTAAGTATGTATAATTGTCTGTTTTGTGTTTCATCTTATATGCTGTGTTTGACCTATACCAGTAGTGTGCACTGCTCACGTTTGATGAATATCAATAAAGATATACTTACTTACTTAATTCAGCTGAATAAAATGAAACATGGTCGATGAATCTCACACAGCAATAACCACCACATAAAAGTACAGAAATAGCCAATACCTCTGACAGCCTGACCATTCACATATAAATGGCAGACCACAATCTTCATCTTTCCTAGTTTTCTTGCGCGACGACCGTGTAACGGTGGCTGACGAAGGCAGTAACGGTCGTTTCCTGGATGTCGTGTCGGCTCCCACAGACGAAGATGAAGAAATGGCACTAGAGTCTTGTGAAGACTGTACAGGCAATGGACCAGGTCGAAATACAACATAACTAGATGGATGTTGGGCAGGGCCTACATTTGGTGACTGCAATAATATCGGTCGACCTCCATGCTGCAAGATGACTGGGGCATTACCAGTGCCTGTTGGCAAACCGACAAAGCCAGCACGTAACTGAAGAGGGCCTCCCACAATCTGGATGGGTTGCTGTGACGTGCTTATCAGAGGTCGCAATGGTGGCTTTACACTGGTTGATAGGCCGGGCGCTGCAGTCTGTGAACCTGGCTGAGTTGAGGCCACATCTCCTGCAGAAGGCTGTGATGTTGCTGTCTGCTCTAAGCTAGGCTTGGCTGCCAATACCGGCAAGTTGCTGGAAGCAGCAAGCTGCATCTGATCAGAAGCAGCATCGTGAGTGGACGGCTGCTGTTGCTGGACACTGATGACATGACCTGATTGAAGGACAATCTGTGTTGGTGCTGCACTGCTGGCTGACACTAGCTGCATGCTTGGCGCAGCAACACGCAGCTGACCAAGTGGACCGGCTCTGAATGGAGCCTGAGTCAGCAGCACTGGCCGACTGGAAACCTGCTGATTAGTGGACTGTGAACCCTGCAGAATCGTCTGTCCTTCAGATCGCATAGCAATGGCTCGAGGTGTCTGTGGCAGAAGAACTCGCTGGATCATCGGTGAGCTGGGTGTCGTGAGTACCTGAGCACGCTGAATGATCAGCTGTCCTTGCGACGTCGTTGATGAGACAAACCTGACCGCAGGTGCTGACGACGATGTCACGCTGCACCCTGGCAACTGTGAATTCACATCCGCAACCAGCGATGAACTAGTACTTGCCACAGTGCTGCTGCCTGACTGGGCACTTGCGGTACTCTGGGTAGCCGCAGCGTGCGTGGGATGCGTCAGTCTCACTGACAGGGATCCAGATGGCGTGCTGCTTACAGATGTCATTGGTCGAATCAGCAGACGTGTTCCGCCACTGATGAACTGCCCTGACGGCAGTGAAATACCCCGTGGTGGCACTACCATCACACCGTTCTGTAGCTGAGCAGCTGCCGGCATGGAGCTGACCACTGGCTGTGTAAGCACAGCACTGGATGACAGTGGCGGCAGACTTGCATTGACAGCATGAGCCGAGCATGCCAACTCTCGAGCAGCCGCTCCAACTGCAGCATCAGTTGGCCCAACAAAGGAAGCAGCGACAGGCGAAGGCTCCGGTTTCTCAACCAGCATCTGTTCAGCGATATCAGCTGTACTTGTCTGACAATCCAACTGCTCATCCACTACTGCGGCATCCACAGAAGAATCAACGTTGGCCGATGTCGGAGCATGATCCGCAGTAGGAATAGACAGTGCATCTGATGTCGCCGAAATGGTGCACTGGTTGTCTCCTTCTGTAACTGTGGCATCAAAGTCAAATGACAGGCAGTTGTCATTCGCACTCGACACTGTTCCTTCATCATCCGCCATCATACCAGTTTCATGCAGCAAGTCGGCAACAGCTGCTGCTGTTTCTGAATCGAAGCCCATGGCAGTGTCAGTGCAAGTAACTTGTTCACTGGTACCAGTGTCGGCAGTTCCCGCTTGTTCCTCTGTCAGCTCAGCAAACCCTGACAAGAAATCTGCCGAAAGGCGACTGTCGTCGTCACAGCTGTTGTCAGTGACGGCTGGGCGACCACCGAAGTCGATGATGTCGGCGTGCATCATCGCCTTCACGAGCACGTCACCTTCGCAGTCATTCAACTCCGACACGTCGTCGTCGTAATCAACTTCATTGTCCACGACGTCACCGTTCATAACGACTCCATCGCACTCGTTGTCGTATCCAGGTGACTTTGGCACTTTGACACCACGCAGTGATTCTTGGTCTTCTGACGAGCAGCTTGGTGCAGGTGAACAGATGCCATTCACTAGTGCTGAAGAAGCATGCAACTGTTTGGCATGTCCGTTGGCAAGGCACGATGATGCTGAAACTGTAGCGGTGCTGGACGTCACAGCGACTGTCATTCCGTTGCTCTCACTCAACTCACCGCTGTGTTTGTTAACAGATTCTCCAGCAGCCGCACCGACATAGGCAGCATTCTCCATTACAGCATCAACATCAGTGGCGGACGTCGCTGCTGATACAGAAGTGGGACTGCTGGACAAAGGCACTGAAGTGGTACTGGTACTTGTACCCGGCAAGCTGTTCACATCAGTTTGCTGTTGATGGGTCATGTTACGAGCAAGCTTGCTCGCGAGCATGGTCTTAATCACTGCCGGATTCGGTACCACAGACGTGGTCGCCGTGGTAATGGCACTGGTAGTTGCCACAGACACTGGCTGACTGGCAGCACCACGCAGCGCCTGATGGATTGACGGGAAGTTCGGTGGACAGACAACTGGCACCGATGCATTGGTATTGGCACCATTAATCACAGCAGACTGTACAGGTCGGACAACGACTGATGCAGCACTACCAGCAACTTGACCTGTATCACAAGAACCAGCACACGGCCACAATGTATCACACAGCAACAACTAAACGACAGCATCTCAACACAGACAACACACTATACAGGGTGTGGCAAAAACATCCTAGGTAAACTCATGATGTTTCAGCAATGGTCTACAAGCACTTAAACACAATTTTTCAGAGTTTAGTTAGATGGTTTTAAGTTCCACATGTTTCATGAATTTCAAAAGATTTTAACTGATAGCATCATTTGTCAAATAAACAAACACAGCAGCACACGTTACACATTAGCTGCATCCAATGTGATTTCAGTTAACGGTAACAAAAACAGATTCATTCCATTAATGGTGATAATTAAATTCCGTTAACAACAGCAATAATGGAAACACAAAAATGGGAAAACGAGAACAAAACGGAAAAATTAGAAACTGTCTCCATAACAGGATTGAACTCTCTTGAAAAATTTCCAACAGATAACATGCAAAAGAAAATACTGGATTTGAGCTTCACAACAACGATCAACTTTGACAGGCAGTGACTGTGGATATCCAATACGGCACAATACAGCATTTGTATCTGCTGTTCACAAGGATCCTTAAGCAATTCTGCAGATGCAGTAGTGAACGATGAATTTTACCAGTGCAGAAATTTTGCATATTAATTGTCTGTTAGTTAGCTGGAGTTTAACGTCCGTTTTCAGCACAAATATGGCTATGTCAGAGACGAAAGGTATAGGGTGGAGAGCTATCCCTACTCAGTGAAGGAAGGCCAGCGATATACTAACCTCAACCCTGACCGCCTTTTTGTTCAGCAGCCACCCAAAAGGGAAAGGGATCGAGAGGATCATTTAAATTATTATGCTAACGCTACAACAGGGGAACACAGCTAAACACTGCAAAACTAAATTAAACCAAGCCAAATACAACAAAACACCATAATAAATCTTAACTAAGCAATACAGATAACACAAAATGAACAAAGCAAACTAAACCCAGGTTCGGTCCCCTCCTACGACCTCCGGCCTGGAAATGGAGTGGGATAATTCCGGTAGAAAAGGAAGGAATAGAAGAAAATAGGTAAAGCAAATGAGAAAAGGAAAAAGGGAAAAATTAAAAAAGAGCAAAAGATGAAGTGAATGGACAAGGGAGGAGCAAAGGCGAAAAGGGGTACCCCGGCCCCACATGGGGTAACATCGGGCCTGGAAACATAGTGAGATTATTCTGGTAGAATGGGAAGGGAGGGAAAAGCAAGAAAATAGACAAAGCGAGTAAGAAAGGGGAAAAGGAAAAACTAAAAGACACTAAAAGACAGAGTACAAGATGGGGAAGCAAAGAGATAAGGGGGGGAGTGATTGCCCCGGGCCCACACAGGGCAAACTATTTGTCTGATGCATTGCTTTGTTGTTTTTCATGTACACATGTTACAGCCACATTCATCATACTGAAGTGCACCATGTGACATGTTCTGTTTGATCACTGCAGTCAGGTACACATGGCTGGTGTGAGTGTGCCCAGACAGCTATCACAATTACAATGTCAGCGACTGTAGACAGCTATCACGGCTATTTGCCCAACTATGCTTTCCACTGTGTTTAGTTAAACAGTGTTTGCAGTGCATCTAAGGTGACCATAACTTGGGCAATGCTATCCGGAAAAAGTGGCAAAGGCGCGAATCATTCATAAGGTGCGAGTGCCACAGGCGCGAGCCATCTGGGGCCCAACTTGGGGGTTTGGGGAAGCATCGTGAGCTCCCCAGCGGGGTCCGGGGTTAAGCCCCGACCGCCAGCGATTTTTCGTATATATGGATAAAATCTGAGCTAATTTTTGGCCACCGAAGCGTAAGCATATGGCTGCAGAGATGGGCAAATCGGGGATGAATCCAGAACACCAAGCCAAAAACAGGAAAGATGGGCATTCCAGGAAAACTGTGATTTCTTTCTGGGACACGTCATTAAAAATCAGGCCTGTCCCGGAAAATCCAAAATGGATCTGGGCCCAACTTGGGGGTTTGGGAAAGCATCGTGAGCTCCCCCAGCGGGGTCCGGGGTTAAGCCCCGACCGCCAGCGATTTTTCGTATATATGGATAAAATCTGAGCTAATTTTTGGCCACCGAAGCGTAAGCATACGGCTGCAGAGATGGGCAAATCGGGGATAAATCCAGAACACCAAGCCAAAAACAGGAAAGATGGGCATTCCAGGAGAACTGTGATTTCTTTCTGGGACACGTCATTAAAAATCAGGCCTGTCCCAGAAAATCCAAAATGGATAGTCACCTTAAGTGCATCACATAAAACTCTGCATTCTACACAACACTTAAGTCCTTGTTAAACTCACATCACATATCCAATTCAGCTGGTTTAATCTGACTAATCAATCATCAACGCTGGAAATACAATGTACAACACTACAAAACAGCTGCACAGTAAGTACCGGAATGTATGCCAAGCGATGCAGCATTCATGCGGGGAACAAGTCCACCATAGACAACTTCACTTGTTCCATCATGTTCAACACATCGGACCTCGGCACTTGGAAATGACACCCTACATCCACAGCACCACACATTTCAAGCACATTTCACACCAGGCAGTTACAAAACTTTACAAATATCAACAGAAGATGAGTAGTTTATTTCCAGAGCTGAGTGATCATACCGAACACACGAGGCAAATGCAGCTGGACTGACAATTTGCTGGAGTCCACAGACACTGCATGCAGACACGTAGTGCTTATACAGTTCCATCTTTGTCACAGTACTGGCCGATCCCGGCTGACATTCATACTGTGACTGCAGCCAGTTGCATGCCATTGCCTCATTGTCCACTGGCTGTGACTGAGATCCCACTGTCAGCCCTACACATCACAATCCCATCTTGCTATTAAACAGCAACGACACAGACAACACACACTTATTATCTACATCTTACAGACAACGTCTCAATTAGCCACAACAAGAGATGTCTGAACTGCAAACACGTGACAATCACTATACTCCAGTAGATTTCCAGGACTGTTAGAAAACAAGGTTTACACTGATGAGACGTTAACACTAATGGCCCACTGCATTCTGCCCCCTGGTGAGTTACGTTGCGCAGTGGAGTGTTACATACGCCGACGACAGATGACCACGGCAGACGCACGGCAAGCAAAACAATACTGGTCTCCCTATGCTATGTGTAGACGGGCCAATAATAAACTAAACTCGATCAAAACCGAAGTTAATCTGTAGTGCTGATAAAGCTACAGATTTTAAGTTTCGTCTTTACAAATCTTGAAAGTGATTGCATGTATGCATTACTGCTGCAGCAGTCGCCCAAACACAAGCCACATTGATTAACTGAGTTGTGGTTTTACGTCCCACTTGACACAAAATAGGTCATTTCGGAGACATTCTTCCCAGCTAATCTCTTGACTTAGTACTGAAAAACTGAAACAAACACAACAAAAGCAAACACGCATCGGTAACAAAATATACTACAACATAAAATTAACCCAAAAAAACTAAAGCCAGGTTTAGTCACCTACTATGACATCCGACAGAGGGCTTATTCTGGTTTCGGCATTTCCCAAATTTGTCACTTACTTCCTTACTTAGAGACTTACCCACTTACTTACAGCCCCGGGACCCACACGGGGTGAGCAAGCCAGATAACCAACCTGTCAAGTGACACACAGCATACAGTGTACAGTGTGTCTCGTAGAAAGAATCTCGTGGTCCACTGGACGCCGAAACCCTCACAAATGTAACTCCTCCAACTTCTCTCTATCCATGCCACTTAACTCTAACGGACGTTGACAATCTTTTGTAGGCCTTGTCATGGCTAATATAGATTTCCAGTGGAGGTTGGGAGGGACTGTTTGGAAAGTCAATTAAGCCATCTGCTGTGAAGAATGGGAATCAATTTGAACAATCCTGTACTGAATGCACAGAAAATGCAATCACTACATGGAGGAGTGACTACACCCATCTGCCAGACATACTTCATCAGACCAAGTATGGAACAGTCTTCCCGCCACACTGCGACAACCAGACGTCGAACTCAGACAGTTCAAACGTCTTTTAAAGACATTTTTGTTCTGCGAGGCTGCAGTGCACTAGTGACTCTTTCTGCTTTTAATGCGCTGTGTATAAATTTACTTACTCACTCACTCACTCACTCAGATACAAAGTAAGTAATTGGATGCATCTTAGAACCGCAAGTCATGGCAGGTAAAACCTAGGTATCGACAACAGATGGTTTATGCACAAACCTAGGGTTTGGCATTGGTTTTGGCCACCATAACCACGCTAATAATCCGATCATTGGTTTAAACTAGACTTCTGGTTCAGCATGCTTCCACTTAAAACTTAGCTACTTCATGCTGTGGTATGGTAAGAAGTCTTTAGAGATCAGGCCTGGAAACGGAATGGGTCTATTCTGAAGCAGTAGACAGACAGTTCCTCAGGTACAATGTCAAGCAGTGAGTCTTAAGACAGGCTGTGCTGAAACTGCGCCATGGTAGCAAAGGAACGCATGGACTCAGGAAGACTGTTCCAAGCTTTGCATCAGCAACAGAAAATGCTCAACTGCCGAATTTCATTTGTACTTTTCGTGCACTCGACAACGAAATTTGATCTGGTGACAGACCACAGCCACAGACAGTGTGGACTGTTGCTGAGCAGCTCAACAGTCTATTGTGTACTCCTGGCACCATGCAGTCCATACCAAGTACATCAACACTGCAACCTTAAACTAAATCCAATAGCTGACAGGAAGCCAGTGTAATAATGCATAAAATGCAGGATGATGTGGTCATTAAGGTCACAGCCACAGGATAAAACATGCAGCATGAACTTTAGGCCTACTTGTGCAGTGGGGCAATTGTAACCACATCAGATTGTAGTAAAGTAAAGTAAACGTCGATTTGTATAGCGCATCGTCATTACCACCTCTAATGCACTCAGAAATAGCACGTGTTAGAGGGATCACACAGTTTTATCTGCCACCCACACGTTTATTCAGGAATGCAATAAACCATCCTGCCTTTACTTCGTAAGCATTCACCAGATGGTGCCGCCCGAGCGAGGTAGCACACATCCGATTACAGCTTACTACCCATTTATCGACCTCAAAAGAATGGCTGACTTGGCCTACTTGGCTGACCACGTAGCGGACGGTTTACCCACATAAGTGGTCACCCATCAGCTGCAAGTGGAGCGTAGGACAGGGAAAGTTCGACGGTCACAGAGTAGACCAACATTCTACCAATGTGCCACACCACCAACCAGAATGACATTACAGTAATGCAGCATGAGGGATGAAATAAGCTGCTTTATCAAGTCTTGACTCATGACATTTCAGCTGGTGGACATCATCAAAGAAGACACTGCAGAGCTTGCTGGCACACCTTCAGCTCACTGTCCAGCAGTAAGGTCATGAACAACGTCAGTAAGTAGGCCACTTGCACCACGATGGAACCAACAGTTACTGAGAAGCTGTGCACTATAGTCCCACACCAGACAAGTTCAGTCTTCACAGCTCAAGCCACTCAGAAGGGCACCAAGTCACTAGTTTAGAGCTGCATTAGGTCATTGTCTGACATTCAACTATTTCAAAGCAAGGGACCAACTGGCACCTAAGTGCTTGTCATCAGCATAAGGACAGAACAAAATAACAAAATTGTCAAAAATTTAAGTGATATCATATGTAATGAATAATAGTGTGCATACTAAAACAAAAGTTATAGCCGCAAAGTTATCGATGAAAGCTACAGCAGTATTACCGCTGGAGACTAGGGAACACCTGCTTACTTGTTTGGATGAACGTATTAGAAGTGAGTACAGGTGGGGCAGGCTGTACAGGTTGTGGTGGCCTCACAGGTGGACCCATCACAGGAGCAGTTGTGGCGGCGGCGGCGGCAGCGGGCTCTGGCACAGGAACACTGCTGCTCGTCACAGTGACAGGACCTGCAGCAACCTGTTCCACAACCTTCACTCCATCCATAGACTCCTCACCATAACTCTGCACCTCCAGTGTCAGCAGGTCCACCAGAATACCTACAGTACATTACAACAGATACTGGACAACTCATGCGTACAAGGACAGATTACTGTCTTGCATCATGAGGTGGCACTTTTGTAAACAGGTATCATCGCCCTGACGGGACGTAACCATACTGGCCCGCCGTGCAGTGTCAGTCATCCGATTGCCCATGCACCTGGCACAACCAACCGCCCACGTGCCCGGCCGGCCCGCCCACCATCAGCGTTATGGACGACGACAAACAGACGCCGGCGAGCAAAACAATACTGGCTCACTGGGCGGGCCAGTAATAATAAAATTCAAACTCTCACACAAGACATTCTGACACAACTCATGAATAAAAAAACAAATGGTACTGAGGATGGACACAGATAAATGATGGCAATGTCAGATGGCTTGGTCTGATGGCCTGCAACCGACTCAAACTCTATGACTATCAAGTTACTTGTGAGAATATTTAAACTGTGTTACAATTACTATTCTTGTCTCAGATGCATTATAACTTGCTCCACATATGTACAAATTAGCATAACACACTTTGCATTTCCTGAATACTGCAGCAAAGCTAACTAAAATACATAAATTTAGAAACTACCATTAAATGAGACATAAGAGTAATCTAGTTACTTACTGACAGCTGCTGAGACTTGTGCAATGCGAGATGTCGTGACATCACCGAGCTCCGACAGCTGGTACAAGGCCTCCAATGCTGCAATAACGATCTGAATGTCGTGAAGCAGCAGCAGAGCAATCATCTGCTCATAAATCTTATCATCAAGATGCAAACATATAGCATCCTCATTCATATCAACTTGACTCAGCCGGCCAACCGTCTCCAGAGCTGCACAAAACCAGCAACTCAAAGCTTCTACTGCACAATTTTCAACCTAGCCATTTTCCGATGACAACGCATAGAAACTGACATGAGCAAAAACAAAATAAAAGTTAACAACACATCAGATACAGCACGAACTATATGAATGAGTAGAACAATTCTGGTACTCTTCCAGACAATCATCATTCCTCAGATGCAGTCTGCTGGAGGGGCAGAGGAGCATATCAGACTAATGGCCTAGTATAAACAGCCTATGTGACGTCCATTATCCTGCACTGTTAGTTTCATCACAAAAAAACTATGCCCTGGCACAACAAAATGGAGACAAGTCGTCAACGAATTTTTACGAACAGCCACATCGCCATTTTGTCACCCCTCATGGTGGCAACTGGATTCGTCCGACCTTAATACATGGTTCCTTGGGCACATGAGTTAGCCTCCAAATGGCACTCTGATCCGTTCAACTGTTTTCGCTCGGCTCACAAGTGTGCCAAAATTGCCGACTTGAGCTGCGTCTCTTGCGTCTGTCAGCTCCATGTTAAATGATGAGAGGTCATCAGAAATACTGCAGATCCAGGTTGAGCACGGACGCCCTGGTGGTCTCTCCAGTTATCTGGGGTTGTTCGAAAATGATTCGTCTGGCATCGGCTGCCGTGTCCATTCGAGCAACATGCCCAAAGAGAGAGAGGTGATAGGACTTCACAATCGCAAAAAGTGGAAGTTGTTGGGTGATCTGGCAAATCTAGTTATTCCTTACAAAATCAAACCAACGAACATCCAGAACCCTTTGTAGGCACCGCTGATCCGCTGTGTCAATTCAGCGAGCATCAGCTATTGTGACTGTCCAACATTCAGACCCATAGAGCAGTAGAGGCAGAATTTTGATATTGTATAGCTCGAGTTTGGTATAGGCAGGAATTCTTCATCGTCAAATATGGCAGTCGAGAGACTGCACAGAGGTTTGGGTCATCGCAATCCGTCGGCGAATGTCAGGCCCACTGCTAGAGGAATGAGTCAATTAAGTCAATTACATAACATGTACACACAGACAACTCACCAGCCATAACCTGCAGCTTATCAGCCGACATAATACACCGAGTAACCGAACTGAACACCAGCTGCGTCATTCGGCAGTCAACAGGCTCCAACAGCAGCTGCAATACAGGTTCATCACTGCTAGTCATTAGGCCGGTTGATCAGAATTTAACAGCACTTTCAATACAATTTACGCCATATTGTGCCTTAAAGGTAATAATTTACTGTGGAAAATTATATTTTAACAAACGTAACTTTTGAATACAGTAGTTCAAGATTAGATAAATTAAATATTGAGAAGACATTAGCTGTGTAGGTGGGTTGTACATGGGTAAAACTGGTTGGTGAGTTATGGTTTAAAAGTAGTATTTCATATAAATTTCATAATTAAGAATTACAATTTATCACACAATTTATCATTTCAACAAAGTCTATAATGCTTTTGCTGGATGAATGACTGAAGACATCTTAAATGTTAGAGTGAGAATAATACTGCTGTCGACCTTGGGTATAAAAGGCCCACTCTATTAGAATGCATCTGACAGAAAGCAATTAATGACAATTATTGCATTTAGGAATAACTGTGTGATCAATAAGATAAGCCAATGCTATCAAATGGCAAAAATTAAAATAAATGCAAATTAAAAGCTTGAAACACATGCACTATAACATCTGTCAACTGCCAGATTAAAATGTACAGCCTAGCACAAAAGATATGACCGAGGCGTTAACATTTCAAAATGGCTCATGTGACTCTGACCACACCCATTAGGGGCTAGTTTGTCATGCCAAGACTAACATTTTATACAGCCTACCTGCGCACAAATTTGATGACTCTAGCTTCAGCCATTCCAGCGATATGACTATGCCTCCCAAAATTTAAATGGGTCATGTGACCAGACCACTCCCATTTCAGGGGTGGTTTGTCATCCGTGGGCTAGGACTTTCTCCAGTCAACGTACATACCAAATTTGAAGTTTCCATCTCCAGCGATGAAGATATGAAAGGAGATACAAAATGTAGAAAATGGGGCGGCATGTGGTACTCAGAAGTCACTCAAGGTCACTGGAAATGGCAAGATTCGATAAAGCACATGAGTTCCTATTAGCATTCTATAGTAACTATCACCCTATGTTGCGTCATTTCTCAGATATAGCAAGATATTGGTAGAAAGTCGCGAATTTTAACCTACCCCACCTCTATTTGGTGCCCTCATTCGGGCGACTCTGAATTTCACCACTGTCTTTGGCATCAGAAAACTACGAGTCCCTGAACTATTCTATGGTCGTTTGCATGACAATACGCTGTTGATACAATACCAGCTTGTGGCCGGCAGACAGACCAACAGACAAAGGGTCACCGCTAAAACTGTGCTAACATAAGTGTCACAAGGAAAAACTGCTTATCGAGGCCAACTTAGCCTCCTACCCTCTGTGGGACGAGAAATGACTACCAGCCAATGTGCGGTGATGCTCTGCGGCTGGGAATAAAGGCAGTATGGCTCATTCCATTTGTCGATAGATGTATGGGTGGCAGCTAAAATTGTGCAATCCCTTTAACACATGCCATCCTGAGCACTTTAGAGATGAATTTCACTATACAAATCTACACCTTCACCTTTTTACCATACAAAGACATTAAGTACTCACATTAACTGACTGTGTGCCACTGCTATTTGACTACAATCTGTGCTAGCAGCAGAGTATACCTTGACAGCAATGTTGCTTAAAGTATCCAGAGCCAACTGTGCAACGCATCCATACGTGCAGTGAATGCAGAGAATAAGAAACCTGATTTATCAACATGACACACACATACAGTTACTATCAATGCATTTCAATACAAAAACAATCAAGAACGTGCATTCACTTTTTGTGGCCAATAATGTGTCTTCGTTTGCTGCCAATATTCGTAAATTGGTGTATTCTTTGTGGCGATCCCTGAATGCTTCAGACAATGTTCTTATTAATGCTGCATTACGTTCTGATCTAATTGCTAGATCACCTGTTTTTAGACGATGGCACAACATTCTGTTTTAATTTTTACTGTTAATGTGTTTTTCTCCATTGTAATCTACTGCATGTGCTTTGAGCCTGCTATTGAATGTAAATAAAATGAAATGAATGAAATTACTTTATTATTCTTGACTGTGCACAACTACACATAATTACATTCAAAGATTACACCTGTAGACATCACTCTTGCAATTAACAAAAACAATTTCACATTTTTCCTACCATACGTGCATCTGTCACCACCATTAAGGGTGACCCAACAGAATTTTTATAAACGTCTTTGGCAGCAGAAAACTAGACCCCCAAGGCTACCATGCTGCATTGATTGCAGTTGTTTTATACAATACCAGCTAAGTGTGTGTGTGTCACAAAGTGCAAATGATAACAACCTAAAAACAAACACATTTGTGCCGAGTGTATCCAAATTTTCTTCTTCAAATGAAAGATTCCGAATAATTGTTGCCACCTACAACAAAAAACATATTCAATAACATAATATGAAAAACCAAGAACATTCAAAAATTTCTTGTCATGTAGCTGCAATACCAGCAGTAGTTAGACAACTGTGATTTACCATGGGAGCAGGGACAAAGTTCATGGCTGTTCCACCCGAGTGAGTATGTAATAGTTGACAATACCATAAAGTGGTACAGCCTTTTGTTATACTACTGCAGTAGGTCGGACCAATACCGTGTTGGCACGCGATACTATCGGCCACAGCTAGACCAACATCAATACCAGATAACAGCTACACAAGTATACACATTTACTTTTTTTATAAAACAATAAATGCACAAGCAACACGAACGGTGAAATACTTCCACAAAAGTAATTTCATTCACAAAAGACTAATGCATGGCATTGCCATTTTAACAGGATGCACTGTTGAATAAAATCCATGCAGTGTGTCAGCTGCTGAGGGGGTGCCTAATGCATGGGATGCTGCCAAGCATGTATGCCATGCAACATCCATGCTGCCGCAAAGTGGATTCATAGCCTTCCTTATTCTCATAATGAAGGAAGCGACAGAGCTCAGTTACCATCTGTCAGGTCATTGTGACTAAACCCATAAAAAAGGTCACCCCATCCACCACTGAACAACTGACAAGCAGCTGCAGTAACCTGGAGTAAAAAAAGACTTCCCATGCTCATTACCAAGCATTGGGCCCGGAGCTTATCTCAGTGTACAGACAGTCAGCCAGCAGGTGACTATAAGTGTCATCCACCCGGCAGTAGGCTGCCATTACTTTCCGCCAGTCTACGGTTACCTTTCCAGCTGCAGAGCATCACCGTCCCTTGGCCGGTATCAAGTTATACTGCTTGGTGACAGAGGCACATAGGTGTGAACAACGTGCCTAAGGTTGTTACGAAGCTTTGCCCCGAGTAGGATTTGAACCCACAACCTGTTGATCGCAAGTCCAACACTCTACCCATTGCACCACCGTGCCACCTAAGGTAGGTCGTACCAAAGCCAAGCTCATCTCGCAGGCTGAATTGCAGCCTACTTGCTGCTAACCATTGCTGCAAGCATCAACTTCATAGAGCAAAAAATAAAAGCGGCAGTAAAAGCATCGATCAGCCAACGAATGAAAACGTTAGTGCGACTATGGCTACTGACTATCGGGCATCGGCCAATCCCGCGGGATACCTGTATCGGTCTAACCTTATACTGTGGTAACAGCCAGGACAGTTTGCACAACTGAAATGAAAAGCTGGAAGTTGCTACTCAACACAAAAATGTCTCAATCAGCCTCTCATTCATTTACTGTTATTTAGTTGGTTCATTCCACTGACAATTCTCTGGCACTGATGAAACTAGTTGTTAACACTATGTCTACAGAAAGAGAACTTCCAGTAGCTGAAATTATGTAGCACTACTGGAAGTTACTTGTACCATATCTTCAGCTGATTTAATGAATAATATGACAACTAATGCATCTATATTTACAACGAGTGTTGGTATATTGTTCTGACAGTCAAAAGTTATTCTGCTTGACAGCACCTGTTTAAAAAATATACAGAGTTGTTCACTTATAAAAACAGTTGTCGATATTATGACCTCAGAAAAGTATTTCCAGTAGCTGAAATTGTGCAAAAACAGTGATTCCATACAATATCGTGATCGGGCCTAACAGCTGTTTCTGCGGGATGGGGATGAACCACATGTGGATGGGCTGGGGATAAAAAATAATTGAGGGGATGGGGGTCAGGATGGATACTAACCTTATAGAAATGTGGGTATGGAAAAACTGCTATGGGGATGGGGTGAAAATAAAGATGATTTCTAATAACATGACATTCTTTAGTATACATGCAAATAGCATTCCACACCTAAACTAGCATTCATTACAATGTGATGCTCATGTATACATTGTAGGTATGCTGCTGTGTGAAATACCTGTATAACTCTTTGCCCTTCAGCATCATAGGTGCCAAGGTTGGAGCCAACAGCTGCTGAGCTTGTCCAGTAATCATCATATTCACCATCAGACGTGGACAGCACTGATCCATGCACAGCAGGCAATGCAGAACCTAGCACAATGCATAGTTAACTAGTTGTGTACAAAATTAAACACTTAACAAAGCTGTGGCAGACTGCATGTAACAGATGACATTTCCACTGCAAAAGACTCCATGACTTAACAAAAAATGTCAATAGAAAAGGCACAAACCTTTCTCAGTAATCAAGTTCTCTAAAATGAGAAGATCCTTGATGTTTTGGTCAGCAACATTCTTGTGCCAAAACTACAATACATAAACTATAAATAACAACACTTTCATACTTATGAACTTTCGTACTTATAAACAGGCTCAAGGTATTATTAATAAAACAACGATATGCCATCATCATAAGATCGATTCATAAAAAATGGCAAAAATAATAGCAACACAATCTCAATTAAGCACCATTAAGAATGGCAAAATTTGAAATGCCTAGCTTCAGAGTTGCAAGAACACAGGGGTCCCAACAAATTTTTTAAAGACAAGAGATATTGAAAAAGAAATTATTAACACACAGTGTACATAATACATCTTCAAACAAGACAATCGTAGATATCAGAGTTCACCCACACTTTGCAATCCCAGCACCCCCTTTGCGGTCGATAGGCCACATCGCCTGCACCCAGAAATTTTCACAATACTATTTGCACTTGCCTGGTATAGTGAATGATCGCTTCTGCTGCATGACGTTATTGGCGACTGAATGATCCCTTTTGCAGTGACGCTACAGGGACTGGTGGGTCCACCAGTGGGCCCACCCAAGTCTTCATCCAAAACAGCATGTCCATCGGTTCAGCCGTTTTTGTGCAGCACACTGTAGTGTCCCATTAGTTTTCAATGGGCTGCTATGTTTTACCCCAAACATTGCCCCTTCCCTTTGGGGGATCGGGTCCCCCATGTAACACATGGTACCTTAGGCCCACCTGAGTCATTAACCCAAACGGCATCTAGATCGGTTCAGCCATTTTCGTATGGGTCCCAAATGCTATGCTGTACAATGCATTGTCAATGGAGAAAACCCCAAAATTGCCCTTTCCCCTTTGGATGGCATCACCCCGCCGGAGGAGGATCGAGCCACGGCTATATGCAACACGTACAAAGTTTGTAAAGATCGTGCATGTGGTTCGGGAGATGTGCTCGCGAACAGACAGACAGACACACACACACAGACGTGCTCATTACAATACTTCGCCACCACTCCCATGGGCGAAGTAATAATTACCTTAAGAAACTTCTGATATATGCCATCATTTCCTGATGTTGCCAGTGTATCTGTACAAAACATACAAAGAACATCTACATCAAACTGTGAAATCTTTGACACGTTAAATAATCATGTGCTGGTCAACAATTAACATTCATCCTAACAATGTATTCAATTGGGTAAGCAGATCACCATGGTTGGCTAAAATGTCACAATTCATAGCGACCACCTTTTTGGGGGTGGTTTCTAATAGAGATGCACCGATAGAACACTGGTCAATTATCTGTCGGCCGATAAAAGGCGCCTAACAATAGGCCGATTACCAATTAATACAAAAAAGCCTATTTTGCTGTCTTATTTAAGTTATTTATTTAGGCTCCGATTGTTATCCAAGGAATCTCACTTACTTGAAGGACTGCAGAGTGCAGACAAAACAAAAATGCACGCAAAAGCAAAGTTACAAAACGCACCAACTTTTACTGGAAACAGAAGCCACTCCCGTGTTTGTTTACTTTTGGTATTCACATTTTAGCAGACATTCATGAGTCAAATGAGTTAAAACTTGTACTTACCAATTGTGTAAATGACAATCGGCCGATACCGATTATTGGCAAAACAGCCGATAATCAGTATTGGCCAATTATCTGTGCATCTCTAGTTTCTAATCTAATCTAAGCTAATGTTAATAGCTAGTTTCACAAAAATGTGAATCAGTAGCAGTATAGCATATGTCTACGATGCAAAGATGGGAAATAGGTGAGTCTTCAGTTTAGTACAAAAGGTTTTGGCAGATCGAACGTTGTTTTGTCACATACGCACTACCATCTGCCATGTTTAACTGACAGATCAAATTTAAAGACTCTATCTTCTTCGCTCACTGCAAAGACAGACAAAAGACTCAGCTATCATACTGGGACCGTGATGCTCTGAGTCAGTTGTTATCCACACATGCCAATAAGCAAGGTGTGGATATATCGTTTATGGTTTGTGTGTTTTTTGTGTGTGTTTGTTTGTTTGGTTACAGATTTCTTCGCCCTGGATAAAGCTAGCAGCGTCGTATTTTGCAAAATGGTTCATCGGCATCCTGGGGCAGAGAATCTCCCATTTTTGGGAACTTTGCTCCCCCAGAAGCCCAAAATGGGATATATGCAGGTGTGCAATTCGTAAGGTGGCTTGATCATACGCGTGGCCCGGTCATTCTTATTGGTGCTATTCGATAGACCACACATGATTCTCTATTAGTGTTTCATTGTAACTATGTCACTATCACACTTCCCCTGTGGTAATCAAGGTGAATAAATTAGCCCTGTATGGGACTGGCAGTCGACTCCAACTCACTGCCAACTTCAACGTCGCGTGACACAAAAACTAGGACAAAAATCAAAAATCAGGCCGGCCCCGATAAACTTTAGGTATTGTGCCCTAATTTAAGAATCCGTGGTCATTTGCCAGCCTCCATTATAAATGGGGGAGGAGATAGCCTTTGAAAATGGCCGAATTTCCCCGACTTTCAAGGGCTCGTGACCTTGAACTTGGATCCGGCCATACTGCATACCGTCATGTATCACACATCGACCTCTACCTACATACCGAATTTCATTGAAATCAAAGGAACTTTTTGTGGACGGACGGATGTACGGATGGAGGGGTGAACGAACATTATAGACCCACCGTTTGGTCGACTTGGAGGAGTCGACCTACAAGGCACACCGATGTAAACCTGTGATGTGTGCTTACATGTCAAATTTCACATTAATCAGTATACAGCCTCATCCTGTGTTCATAAACTACTGTCCGAAATCAAAAAATGCAAACAAAAAACACCGACCTTTCT
>Ga0209363_1000150_pt1 | contig 23921 bp, 14 predicted proteins | sample WorMetexBAHAMAS3_FD_187385 | JGI IMG/M metagenome (GOLD analysis project Ga0209363, IMG submission 187385) | Marine gutless worms symbiont microbial communities from Max Planck institute for Marine Microbiology, Germany - Inanidrilus exumae... | ecosystem: Host-associated > Annelida > Digestive... | reverse complement strand
AATGTATGGACTCTTTCAGACCACTTTCTACTTTGGCTACATGGCTCTTTTCAGTCTTGCTCTGGGTATCATGTGCGGTCAGTATTCTGTTATGTCGGTTTTGTTTTTGTTATTTCTGGCAGCAAAACTGCAAGTAATTACAAATAAGTAAATATAATTTATAAATGTTCACAGTTGCCAGCAGAAGCTGAATCTGCATACTGATGTTTGTAGAGTCATGTAGCAACGGTTTTTTCTTACCAGGGTTAACGACTTAATGATTTGTTACTGTGACTGTGGTGGCAGTCTAGTCCTGAAAATAGGCTTGCAATGAACAAAAAAGTAGCATCATTGAGATAGTATATTGACGTGTTAGCTATAAAGACTAAACTTTGTCAAAAGCATAGTTGACGAAGTTTGACAGTGCTAGCCAGTCAGAATCACTGTCACTAGAGTGCCGTGACTGACAGTCATTGTGAGGAATTCTGACGCAGTTTATTGTGACTGTTAACATGTGGCTTTACCGTTGCTGCTAGGATTGGTAAATTTAAGATAAAAAATGATACAGGACGAGTTAGAGCAGTATGTATAAAGCAGAAACATGGTAGTCCATTCAGTCCTCCATCTATAGGATCTGAATGTTACGTGGTGTGCAGTTGTATCTGTAACGTACTTACAAGTGGTCTGATAATGTGCAGGGAGTAAAGGCATATGATAGCAATGATGAGGAATGTGTGAATGTTGGCAGAATGCTGTTACTGTTTTTCCATAACATAGACTTGATGATGTTACCATCTGGACTGATACTGATTGAGTTATTCTGTGGTAATTAGTGTATGTCGTTCATTGTGGTTACGGGGCTCTAGAGGGCAGGTCTGGACTGGAACCGTGGATGGGAGGTCCCCCAGATTATTTTTTGGTTTTACCTAAGAGAAGTATTCCAAAGCCAGACCAACTCAGAAAAAGATATTATACAACAAGAGTTGTTAGGCACTGATATTTTGTAGGAACTGATGAACAGCAATTACACCAGATATCACATTGAACTGATAAATAGGTCTTGTGGTGGTTGGTTAGTTTCCACCCTGTTGTAGGCACTAGCATAGTAACTTAAATGAGCCTCCCCGATTCTTTCCCATTTTTGGATCATTGCTGAACAAAAAGGCGACGATGTCAGGAGGTATTGTTGGCCATCCCTCACCTGGCAGAACTAAATCTCTATCCAAGACCTTGTCCCCGATATAGCCTATTTTTGTGCTGAAAGGGGACATTAATCTTCCAACCAACCAACCATCGTTGTGGTTGCATTAATTAGTTAGGTATTTGTGCAGGAACGGTGGGTTACATCGGGACACGGATGTTTGTCTGGAAGATCTACTCGACTGTGAAGATCGACTAGACAGCCAGCAGTTAACAACCAGCTGTGATTGAACACGTTCTGTTGTCACTGATTGTCATTCTCAGCTAACATTGACTGGTTTACAGCTCAGCAGTTGCAGATCACCAGTGTGTTAGCACAACAACGTGTTCTTTGCTGTGACTTGTACATACTTGTTGCCGATTGGCAATCTGTATTCCAGGGTGATCTGGAATGACTTGCCTTGTTGTGGATTCAGTGTTAAAAAGCACGTCATCTCCTTTCTGTTTAAATCTGTCACTGATTTGTCTGCGAGTGATTTACTTTCGGACGTCCAAGAGGCACTTTGCAGTTCACTATGTTATGTCAGCTACACTGTTAGTAAACTGATCTTTTGTTGTGTTACTTTAGAATTTGTTTTAATGAAGATGTGGACGCACAAAGAACTTATTCAAAATACATGTAATATTGACAGTAATGGAGGCATATCGTCATAACATATAAGTCTTCCATTGGTTATTATTCGGAAGCGAAAAGTTTCCATGATGGAGTCTAGAATTTAACCAACGTTATTGCGGTTATTGTCATATGTGTAATGATAAACATGTCTACTCGTTACACGGCGAATGATTATGCGATCGATCTGCTACTTGTTTTATTTTGTCTGTTGATTGTTATTTTTCTCTTGATGTGTTCGTGCTGAGCTCAGTTCACAGTGTGCTGTGTGGTGGACATCGTCATCAATTTGTTGTTGTCACCAGCTGGCGTCACTGATGTTACTTTCTTAATTTTTTATGGCCCCCTTGGAGACCAATTTTCTCAGAATGTATTGGACCGATCTTCACCATATTTGCAGGATAGCTACACATATTGGTGGGCATGATCAGTCTGTCCCCTGACCTCATTTTCATTATTGCTCAAGGGATGTTGCTATGGTAAGCGATTTTTGGGCGATTTGCTGATCTGGCATTCTATAACGGATGGGAGGATAGGAGCGTAGATGTGTGTGTGTTAACACCGCCAATATGCCAAAGACCCCTGTACATCTGACAAAAATTTGATGAAGTTTGGTCCAGAAACCAGTTTAGCTGGTGCATTTGTGCGCAGGTCTTGCTACATGCTGCGCATTGCGGCTTAACGTATTCACCAGATGGCGCCTATAGTTGACGCAGATGCCAAGGGCTTGGTTAGAGTTAGTGAATGTGCATGCCAGGCCAGCTCATGCTGGGCTTTGCCATGCATCTAGTTATTATTATTTACATAGTTATTGCTATTGCTGAAATGATGCTAACACGCGCCTCTGATTCCGGTTATATTGCTTGGACTAATCGGCGCATTATAAATTCATTTTGTATCTGTACTTGTAACACTTGTTACATGTGACTACATGTAGGCTGTTGAGTCATGCTGGCAGGTATTGATTTTTGGTATTTTTTTGTTGACTGATGTATGTTCCAGTGCTGCAAGTTGAAATCAAAAGTTTGACTTCTTGTGCACTGGTGATTAAATTTGGTTTATTTTTAGAGTTTGATTCACCCCTTGTTGGAAACATTTTTGCTAAGTGTGAAGAAGGCCTGAAATAAGAAATTGCAGTGTAACAGTGGGTTAATGATGGCCAAAGTGATACTTCCGTCCAAAAAGCCTATCTTCTGACTGAGAAATGATAATCCCTATTTCAGTGTTTAGCAAGTGGTTGTCTCTGGAGAGAGATGGGCGGTCTGTAGCTGTGAATATTGTGCAATGCAGGTAATGCTTGGTGCCACTAGGGTTTCTGTGGATCATTAAAAATGCTAGTAAGTGGTCAAAGAATTTTGACGAAAGGCGCATTGCAGGGGGAGCAGATTTTTCACACGCGACAAATGTAATGTGACATTGACCAGTCAGCAGCATTGCAGTCAGCTGTAGCAGTGAGTGTGATGCCATTATTGATTTTTTTGCAGCATACAATGCAGCAGTGACTGACGATGCTTTTTAGTGGCCTGGGCTACCTCCAAAATTGCCCCTTTCCACGAGGGATCTCGACCCGCTCTGACACATGGTCCCTTGGGCCCACTTGAGTCACCCACCCAAACTGCATCTTGATCGGTTCAGCCATTTTTGCTGGGCTCACAAACGTGACCAACAGACACACACGGAGACCATGCTACTCCATCTGTAGCAGTAGACTGCAGTAGCTGTATTGCTGTGATGCCGCCTAAAAACCACTACTGTCTCACCATCTCCTAAAGGCATGATGGATGGTGCTCCCTGTCGTTCCATGTGAATAAGATTTTGGCTTAATATCTTGTTTATTTCTAATGTTTACCTGCATGGTTTATCTAGTGAACTGAATTGCCAGTGTTCCTCAAAACTAGCATTTTCAGATCTCCTGTGAAGCAGCTGCAAGTTTTTTGGTGACGTTAAAGTGTATACAAATTTGTTTTAATTGATTGCCCAACCGTTTCTTTTTGCTTGGACCATTTCTTCTGAGCTACTCTGTTTTTGTTCTTAGTTCCTTATTTTTTCGTTTCTGTGCCATGTGCTAGATTAAGCTGGCATCTCGTCAGCTTTTCAGGACACGTAAATATATATCGTATTGTATTGAAGCAAATGGTGCATCATCCAGCATGAGTACATCCTAGAAGACTAATGTTACAAAGTGCGACAACGCCAGACTCCAGTTATGAATGTCCACGAGTTGTCACATGTTTGTGAGAAACTGCTAGCCGCTGACTTCCGCTGCATTTAGCTGTCATATTTTTGTATAGTTTCATGAAGCTGCCATGTAGCGGTCGGTGATCGAGTGCAGTAATGTTAAACTTGTTCACTGTAGAGCATTCTTCTTGCCACTTGCATTTCATTAGCACGAAATTGGTTAACACCAGTCATACTGCCATTCCATTATAGTAATGCTCCAGACGTGTATTGGCACCAACGTGATATACACATCGAGCAGACGTTGTACTGTTGTAAAGCGTTGTTAATTTTCCTTATGTAATTGCTAATTGTTATTTGAGTTTATGTGAATAGAGTGCTCTTGTTTATAGTGAATTTCATTGCAGATGTAGATTTTGATGGGTTTAATCGGTTTTAAATTAAAGCTGTTTGTTATGTGTGCAAAACACATTGATATCCATTTTGAAACATGCCACTTATGTGACACAAAATGTAATTGGCATAGAGGTGAACTGAAACAAAAGCTGGGCAAATCGTATTTCATGCCACGTTTGCAGTTTTAAGCCGCAGAAACACAAGTGTCAAAACGTGGTTCTTGAAATTTCATAAGAAGTGATTAATTACAGTGTACAGGAAAAGTATCTAAACTCACTAAAATGCCATGACAAAACAAAGAGCACGATGTATGTGAATGCACACAATGCAGATAGTGTGTCCAAAAATTAGTAAAATTTCAGTTTCTGATACCCCATCCATCCACTCTAAATTTCACCTTGATCAGTGCAACGTATTACCCTGCAGAGCAAAGATTTGACCTGTGAGCATTTGTAGTGCATAAAAACAAGCTTTGTATAATTCTGTATGAAATGAATAATTTAATCACAAGAAATGTATCTAAAACACACTAAAATGCCATGACAAAACAAAAAGCACACCAACAGGCATAACGCTAATAATCATACTATACAAAACTGCACACAATTATGGTCCTCTCCATATACAGCTGTAACAGTCTTGCTGGTCCAAACAAAGTATAAAAATGACAAGTATACATAATTAAAACCATGATTTCTCCTTTGCCCCTAACTAAGTTAACTAGCTACAACGAGGCATAAATACAATTCACTTATATATTCATAGTTAACGGCAATGATGGGTTACGTTAGGGCAGGTTTCATATTGGGTGTCTTTTTTTTGTTGCAGCAGCAGCAGTCAATTACACTTACCGAGCTAGCTGTACATGTAGGTTGGTTAAGTTTAACGGCGCTTTCAACACAATTTAGGTCATATCACGCATTTAAGGTCTTTAAGGTAGAAAGAACTATATTATACATATTAAAATTTAATAAGTATTAATTCTTGGGTTAAGATAACTGAAAAAGAACAATATAACAACAGTAGATTTATATTAAATAAGTAGATTGAAACTAGGTAAGTTATTTAATTTAAAAAGTATAATTTGTGTAAGATTTCGTTTTAGAAATTACAGTTGTACACGTAACCTTCAAAAACTTCACACATCAAACAACAGCATGACACAAAGCAGCATGCTATCACAATCAACAATAATGAGACTCACTACAAAGCAAACAACTCTACAGTATGAAACGCTAACAAAACTGGAATCTTTCGTAAATGAACGTACAACATGCTCATCATTACGCGATCACGCTAACAGGTCTATCTCTCAACGAGCATCATTACAACATGAACACTAAGATTATTACATATTTCACTATCACAAAATACATAATATATTGCTACTGCATAGTGCAGTGTGGACTAGAGACGCATTTAGGTATAAATGGCAGTATAAATCATCTATCCCACATACACTCCATTAGCACTGGCACTTGACAGTGAAAATGTCTTCATGGCCATAAAAACACAGACAACGTACACATGCTACACAAGTTAACTACACATGAAATGCTAACTATAACCATAAAAACTTGACCAGCCGCTGACTGCTGCAAAACAACGCATGCGAATAGTGGCCTACATTACAGTGTGCAATAGCTTACACTTAAGGTCAAAAACAAATAGCAACAAACGAAAGACATACCATAAAATGCTTCATTGTGCATTTTTCATAATTAGCTTTTTGTATTTTAATCAATTGCGCCAATACACATAAATATTCAGTACTAGCATTTACCCGGCCAAAGGCCAGACGGGAAGTCGGAGCACTAAAGTGGACTCAGGAGCCCAAAAGCGTTTGAGACAGTCCCACATCGAAGGCTACGGCCACGCCCCCAGGCCAGCGCACGATTGGGCCGTGCCAAAGTCGGCCAGCGTGCAGGCGTGCACGCGAACTGGGACCGCAGGCCACTGTGCAGTCCAGCGCTCGTGGCCCGTGCAGACTTTCTGAAAATCGGCCGTTTTGCACTGCTTTCCCAATTTTTACACATCAAGGGTCCAAATTTCCAGATTTTTTATCCGTTCACGTCTACCTATGACCACTATGAAGATGAACCATGAAAAGTTAGTGTACAGGTTTTCAGGTTAAAAATTTTGTCAATGTGTTAAGTTCATAAAATTACGAAATTTGCCCACATACCAAAAGTATACATTTTAACAATTTATGGTACGGAAAGCACTACAAACAGCAGGCACAGAATCCAAATGATGGTCCCACATATAAGCAAATAACAGTTTGCAGTGAACGTAATATTGTAATTTTGTATTTAAAATTTAAAAGCAATACACATTAGACATGCGACGATGTTCTAACTTGACAACATTTGAACTTCGAATGTTTTCCACAGATTCGAAATTCATCATATCATACTTTTTTCACTTGCCATGGTCGAATTTGAATCCCACACCGTTCATCGAACTACTAGCTCTGAAAAATGTATTTTACTTGATGCAGTGCATGTTAAAAGTGTGATGTCTGCACATAACTGATTTTTTTTCACGATTGTTCGAGTTTCACTAGCTCTTGGTTTAATTTTGATATTATTTTTCTTCATTTTATGATAGACATTTTAGACAGCAAAGTGTAAGTTACCATATTCAAATTTGCATTCGGATATATGACGTGAAATTCGCATTATGAAACAGTATATCAAATTATTTACAGTTTGATTTTTTTGTCACTTGTTAACTGCATACATTTCAGCATTCAGTCTAGCGTATTTAGCCTCCACCATTGGGAGTTGTTTAACGTCACCTTTCGGCACAAATATGGCTATATTAGAGACAAAAGGTCAGAGGTGGAGAGCTATCCCTACCCAGTGAAAGAAGGCCAGCGATATATTAACTTCAACTCTTGCAGACTTTTTGTTCTGCAGCCACGCAAAAAGTGAAAGGGATCGAGAGGCTCATTTAAATTATTATGCTAGCGTCTACAACACGTGAAGAAAACTATCGCACCGCAAGACTAAAATAAACCAAATACAACAAAACAATAAATCTTAACTAAGCAATGCAGATAACACATAATGAACAAAACCAAACTAAACCCAGGTTCGATCGCCTCCTACGATCTCCGGCCTGGAAATGGAGTGGTAACTATTCTGGTAGAAAGGGAAGGGATGAACGAAATACGACTAGGTAAAGCTGAATTATCTTCCCCACTGGTCTTTGTAACTTATCTCTGTCTGCTTCAGATTTGCCGTGTATTGTAGTGGTTTAGCAGTCTTGTACTTAGGCCACTCTAAATAACTCGTAATGTAACGTAACTAAACGTTCTTGGTACCAAAATCAACTCTATAACAGCCTAAGTAATACTGAAATGCCATCTAGCAGATGGGCTTTGACGCCCCACCATCGATGTGGATGCCTTCGCCATGTCGACGGCCTGCAAGCAAAATCTATCCAAGGGCTAGTGAATATTGCATGTCAAGTTTTATCGAAATCGTTCCGGCATTCATGAGATACTGTGGTAACAATCTGTCCGAACGAACGGGACAGCCTGACAACAATGCCTCCGCCAACACTGTCAGCTGCCAAAGGCATAAAATCAAATAACTAGACCTCACTAGACAAAATTAACCGTGGTTAGTCATCTATTATTATAAGTTGTTTGCAAACAGATCCACATGAAACCACAGCTGCCAGAGACCACACATACTGGAGTGCATTATTGGTGCATGACATACTATTTGTTTACAAATATTCATTCTAAATCATCTATAGCAGTGCAAGTAATAAACAGTTCATGATTCGAATGTGTTAAAAACAGCCACCGCATCACACATTGCTTCAATATGGATTTGGTCTCTATGCTCTATATACTACTCTCTATATTGTTTGTCACAAACAGCATAAAATATACTTGCATGGAAATGTCAATAAATATACAGCAGTATTGTTTTATATTTACTGCATCTGTACAACATCAAATGTCAGCAGTCGTAAATAAAAACATACCAAACCACAAACTGAGAAGATTAAACAATATAGGCAATAATAACTTGGTATGCATGGAAAAGACCTCATAGATGGCTACTGATATCTGCGACTTCATGTGCATTCATGCCACTACTGGTGCTACTAAGGCCATGGTTACACTTATGAAATAAAATTCCTTCACATGGAAATAAATTCTTTCAGCTTGAAGGAATTGTCATTTTCTACATGTAACCATGGGTGAAATAAAACAGTCTTTCAGGCTAATCAAGCACGTTCAAATATATTCACGAGCTGATGTTCTTCTGTCAACTAGCGATTATCACATGATGAGTATGGGTGGAGATATCTATCAATCACCAACTTGTTTTCATTTTATGTTCGATCGAAATGTATCCGTCGTAAGACAGGACGTATAGTGTTACATCATTGACTGAAAACTGCAGCTCGTGAAAATTTTTTCGAATATGCTCGATTTGCCTGAAAGACTTGATTTAATTTCAGACCTGGTTACATGCATTAGTTTTATTTCAGTGCGAAAGAACTTCATTTTATTGTCATAACCATAGCATAACGTGTGCAAACTGTAACCTACATCCACCTCTGTATGCTTTAACGTCTAAGTCAGGGAACTAATGTTACATACATGGCAGATTGTTCATTAACCGCTGGCATATGATCATACACGTTTGCCTTGAAATCGAGGTGCAGATCGGTCGTTACTTATTGTACGCCTCAGAGAAACGCCGCGACGTATTTGTGACAAAAAATTGGCATCTATCGGTAAAGCAGCAGCTGCGGTAGCATGACTCATTGACTGCTGGTGTTCAGCCACTGTCATTCGATAATGCTTAGCAGCCACCGGCGGCCCAGGCCGCATCTGCACCGTGCCACGTTCGGCCAACTTGACATTGAGACTCTGCAGTAGATCAGGATGTCTACCAGCTGGCTTCACCAAATGAACTGCTTGGCTTATCTGAGGTGTTGTCATTTCCATATCGGGAGGTGGTGGAAGAGGAAATTCATCATCGCTGTCGACGACAGTAATATCTTGCTGTTTCAGCAGCTGGGCTGGCGGTGGCGGAGGAAAAGCCATTACATCATCACTGTCAGGAAGGATGGATGCTCCATTTGTTGAGAAATGATCCCCAGCTACTGCGTGTCGCTGACATAGACCTGAAGACATTGACAGCGATGCACCGTTGCTATTTGCAGGAAAATTTACCGCATTCGTGTCTGCATTCACAAAAGCACATGATTATTATTTTATCGTCACCACTGCTGCTGCTGGTGCTCGCTATACACACACAACCATTTCACAGCCACTATGCAGGTCAACCTGCGTCAGCTGGCAACCCCAGCACACTTGCTGACAGGATGCCCTAGCTAAGGACAAGTAACACATTTGCAAATAAGGAGATGTTATATAATGTAATGTAAATTAGACAACTTATATAATAGCTCTATAGGCAACACAAGCCGCTTCAAGAGCGCTTTACAATCACAAACTGTCCGGTTGCACAAATGAGATTTTTAAATAAATGCCTTTTCAAATGTTTCTTGAATTGTTCCAATGATGACAGTCGGTGCAGTGAGTCAGGCAGACTGTTCCATGCGCGCGGCGCGGCGACAGTAAAGGCGCAGTCGCCGATTGTGGATCGTCGCATGCACGGCACAACCAGTTGAGAAGTTGATGACAATCGCAGCCTCTGCCTTGACTCAAGGTTAGCAACTGGCTGGAGTAGTTCAGATAGATACTGTGGTGCTAAGCTGTTGAGACATCTGCTAGAGTTTTCAATGGCGTTATATACACAATTTCCGTATCGTATACTGCTATTATTACAACCACCACTACCAGCTTTACCACTAACACTACCACTACTTCTGTAAGTAACAATGTTTTGAGTGCAATTAACAAACGACAAGATATGTATTAGCATAAGACATACCTGTGGTCGACACAGGGCGACCTGAAGTAGGAAGTAACTTGGAAACTGGTGGTCTTTTGCCAGGTAAAGTGCAGTATTTATCAAGCATGCTGAAGTTGGATTCCAGCAGTGCATCTGCTAGCGTCTCAAACTCTGCAAATAGCAAATTAAAGATTCTAACTAATGAATTCAATAAATATGTATCAACACATTTTTTACCGCACGGCGCTAATCTAGCGCGGTATTATGCTGTCATCGTGTCTGTCCGTCCGCCTGTCTGTCACAAGCCGGCAATGTACACAAACCGGTTAAACATAGGATCACACAAATAACACCATACAATAGCCCAGGGACTCTGTTTCTGATGCCAAAAATCTCAGCGAAATTCCAACTGGGTCGCCCCAAACGGGGCGCCACATACAGGTGGTGTAAGTTACAATCAGCAATTTTCGACCAATATCTCTCTATATCTCAGAAACGGTGCAAGACAGACATAGTTATTATGGAACGCTAATAGAAACTCGTATGCACTGTATCCAATGATGCTATTTGTCAGTGACCTTGAATGACCCCAGCTACCCCAAACCATCCCATTCGACATTTTCTATCGCCTTTTATATCTTCATAGTGGGTGGAGATAGACTTCAAATTTGGTGGGTGGATAGGTTGACTGCGGCAAGTGCAAGCTCATGGATAGCAAACCGTCCCTAAAAGGGGCGTGGTCAGGTTATGTGAACCATTTAAATTTTGGTGGGCACCAACCATATCTCTGGAATGGCTGATCATCTCAGGTGCTGTCAACTTAGGTCGATGGTCAGTGTGGTAAACTGGTGATGGTCTCGGTCACCAGTTTATCACACTGACCGTCGACATCTGTGTAAAACACGGTGGGCATGAGTCACTGTGTCGTGCGGGTCTGTCAGCGGCAGCAGAGACTTGTTAAATATCGTGTCATACATAAGGGCCAGTCTGGGCCACTAACACACCGAGAACATACACGAATCATTTGTGGAATTCATGCAACTGTTTTATGGCCAATGAACAGGTCAACTGGAGTTAGGAAGCAAGCAGAGTAAAAAAACTTGAAGATTTTGTTGGAGTAAAGTTTTACTTCAAGCATGCTTTTTGCAGATGGCAACTCACGCATTTGGATTAGGGAGAATATGCTGTTATCTACACTATCTCTGTACCCCTTAGTTCAATACGAGCATCGAGCTATCAAACACTTAAAACACACAAGTCCCTACGATGCTGATGAGTCAAATTGTCTCCATCACACAGTACGTGTTTGTTAATACAAAATTTTTGTATTCAATATCTGTTAATAAGAACATAAAAACACAATTAATCTTATTTCCAAACTGCTAATATAATGCAGTTGTAATATATTGCACTGACTACAACCAATTTGTACTGATTCATTCAGTAACCAATAAGATGACTTCACTCAATGACATTTTTGTAGTACATCTATACATGATGTGTTGAAGGTTACAAGATTGTTGACAGATGAGATTCACTCTGAAATGAGTTTTAGGGTAAGTGGTGTTTCTGGCAACTGGTAAGCACAATAAACCTCTTAATATAACCACTATGTAACAGCCATTGATGGACCTGCCTATATAAGCACATATGACATGCCACGATGTTACAATGCAACAGCAAAATTATGTGCAGAGCAGTTATCACTTGATCGTCATTTCAGAATCACATTATAATGAACAACACAACAGACAACCATTTTGTGACATGTGTCAGCCAGCACCCTAGTTAATAACTGGAGTAATTTTTGGAGCAAAGGTTTACGGCCCACATGCCCTTTTCTGATAGCAACTAGCACATTCAGATTATGGAAAAGACAACAGAGTTCTCCACTGTGGTGTTACTGACAACACAATCTCCACTCCATACCATTTTCAATACAATAAGATATACAACAAAAGCAAAAACATTATCTTATCCAACTCACCGCCGGCAGAGGTGCAGATAGTTTCAATAGAGCCACCAGCACTGACGTTAGTCATTGTGCCGTATCCACTGGAGCACTGCAATGACTGGCAACTCTCAGCCTGTAGGTCACTCGGTGGTAACTGAAGAGCCGCCGTGTTCACCTCTAGGTCTCTGATTGCTTCCGCTAGTGTTGTCATCTCACAAGACTGCAAACAGACATAACACTTCAGTGATTACCAATACTGCCACTTTCACAAACACACACACACACACGCACAGCCACCACACAGGTCTGTCGGTGGTAGCCAACACCACCAGTTAAGAACTGAAGGATTTTGTTGGTGCAAATTTACTGCCTGTATGCCCTTGCTAATGGCAACTGGCACATATGGATTACAGAGACTTCTGTGTAATGGTGTTACCTAAGCCACCTCCATGCCACAATTTTATTTTTTAACCATCTTCTCCCAGAGTTACCCCGGGTCGGGTTGGGTCCCCCTCAGACACATTTTCAAATCACAATGGCCACTCTCCAGGCACTGTAAAATTCTCTTATGTTTCCTGACATTTCACTGCACTCACATCTATGTTCAGATACTCACATCATACACAAATTACTGTCAGTACTACTAGTACACCATGAATGTCAGTACATTTCCACAAACATGTTCAGAGTGATTTAATAAGCGGCAAAACTGACACTCAGATGGCAATACAAAGCTTACAACAATCTGCTAAACATTGACATAGCCCAGCGGTGCACAACACACGGCACACATGCGGCCCGTTAAAAGCCAGGATATGGCCATTGCATCCCATCCAAAATGTGTTAATTTTGGCACAAAAGTGGCTTACAATTAATTAATTCTTGCTGGATTTAAACATATTTCAGCTTAAAGCGGGATACAAATGCAGAAATTTATCGTCATATCAGTAAAATGTCTTCAGCTTCAGGGAGGCTTTGCCCCCTAACCTCAACCAGGCTCATTTAAATTATTAAACTAGCTTTGGCTTCGCCCCTAACCTCAAGGGGCTTTGCCCCTGAACTCCACTGGGGACACAGCCCCTAGTCCTCCATTGTGGCCGTCCACTTTGGTTCCAGATTTGTTTGTGCACCCCTGACGTAGCCCAAACATAAAGCTAACAATAAACCGTTTTCCTTGACAGGGTATTTTCCCTGATATTTCATTTCCATCGCTTTTGGTCAATACATTTCCAGGTTTACCAGACAAATGGTCACACTGAAAGAAGATTAGTATTCAAGTCATTTAAGAGAAGATGCCAAGGTGCATACACATACTGTCCAAGCCTGCAATCAGACAGCAACTTTGCCCGTAGTTCCGCCATAGCAAACTTGACAAAACACAACGTTGTCTTTTGATTCTGGCCTACTGGCTCCATTATGTGAAAAATGACATAATCGACATATCTAGAAGTACATAATGTATTGCACCATTGTCAGAGTAGAATTGAGCCATAGCCATGGGTCACAGATACACAAAATTTCATGAAATGTGGACATGTATTTTTAAGATATGTGAGTGGACAAACAGACAAAAACATACACACATGCTAATTGCAATACTTCACACCTCTACCATGGACAAAGTAATGATGTACTGTGACATACTAACTGCGTTGAAATTGTGGATGGGAGACAAGAAAAGCATCAGGTCAATTGAAATCCTTAACAGCAATTGTTATAAGTTTATACTGTCAGAACTTTAGGAAACTGGACATAACCAATGAACATCAGGCCAGAATGACACAGACACACTACTGTAACAGCAGTAACGATAAATCAATGCACGACTCAAAAATTAATATTATGTAACAAGTAATTGAAACAGAACTCTGCCGAACTCACCGCTTTCCGTTTCTGTGTCACGAATGGCTCACTACAAGGTTGGGATGAGTATTGGAACAGCTGAGCACCACCAGAAACCACGCCCGTGCAGTCATCACATGGAAATGGATAAGTGGTCACTGGAACTGTTGGTGTAGCCACTGCCATAGGAGCTGTATTTCGAGCGTCCTTGCCTGTGATCAGTGACGGTCGGCTATAGATATCTGCAACTTTGCTTGCAGGGCCGCTGGTTACTGTTGGTGGTTCAAATGTGTCTGGAATGATGGGAGGACGCACTGGCAGCTGATAGACGGCCGACGATATTGTATGTGGCCTATCATCGGGCAGAGGAATATCGGCAATTTTTACAATGCCGGAAGCAGCAGATGATGGCGTTTCTGAAGGCGCAGTTATGGAGTCGGTGCTGGCAGCTGTACTGTCAGCAGACATCTGTATTGATCCAGTGCTGCTGCTTGCTGACTTGTCAGATAATATCTCACCTTCAGACGTCTCACGAACAGTCACCCGCTGCACCTACAATATGTTTATATCATATTTGATACTGAACAAAAACGATTCAACAGTACATTAACAAAAAACACCAGCATCGACATTGATGCCTTTGCCAGTATATACTTGTACCAAGGTGTGACCTTGACCTTTGATTTTTTACCTCCAAAAGATAAGCCGTTAATGCATTTCATCAAGACTGCTCAAGTAGTTAATGAAATATGTTGCTCACCAGTGGACAACAAGGGGACAACACCGAGGCACCGATAGCCCTGAGACCTTAGACGCCATGTATTACATGGGGTCCACAACCGCAGTGGGGGGAAATCTCCTGTCTTCCAGTAATTCGAGCACTGGTGTTCAAAGACTTGACTGCGATGGCCTGTGACCTTTGACCTCCAGAATCTAATCAGGTCATTAGTAGAGGCTAGCAAATATTCCCTGTCAGTTTTATCAAAACTGTTCAAGCCATTGACGAGATATCGCGGTAACAATATTTGACCAGACAAACAGAACGACAAGACAGTCTAAAAACATAATGGCATTGCCAATACTGTCGGGTGTTGAAAGCATAAAAATAACTATTCAACAGTACATTCCTGCATTATCTGATTTCGTAATTACTATGCAACAAAGTTCAATGAAGATATCCATAATGTAATGTAACATACAATAAATGACGTATAATGCTTTGTTAATAATTATATTTATGATACAGAACACGAGGCAAATTAGGTAACAAGTCATCTAGCTCAAGATGTCGCCAACAATTATATTATTTCTGAAGAGACCTGGAATTGCTTCTGAGACAATGTAGCTTTGGCTGAGTGTAGCTCCCAATCCAAAATCCGCTTGATATGTCTCGCACTACAGCTGCCATATTCTCAACCAAAGACCAACCAACCTACCATCATTTGTTCATTTGTTCTTTGTGGGCAAGGGTCCAGTCCAGCCTACTCTGGAGCCCAGCGCTGAGACCTTTATATTGGTCCAATGCGCCAGCCCAGGGAGAAAAGGGGAATTGGTAGGTGTGTGTGGTGTATGTGCACGTTGTGTAGGGTGTGCTCCCTCTAGACGTGGCCTACCGTCTGGCTAAGCCCGGACTGGCACTTATTCAGTGCCAGCTCTGACTGACACTTCTTCAGCGCCTAGCCAGGGGACTTAGCCACTTCCTGTTCATCATGTACATAGGAATTATTAGAAGTAATTCTTTGGTAAGCCCGAACCTTAGCCACTGAGCGTGTCACGCTCTACTGCACATGACGGCAAGTGCACTGACCACTCGGCCACGTCACCAACCTACAGTATAATCTAGAGAAACCCTCACTTGAGATCACACTGACCACATAGCAACTTAGCTTTTCCTTGTGTGACCTTCAGCTATGACCCATCATCTTGACTGTTGAACATGACCTACATAGGGTCAAGGTGCACCAGCATGCCAAATATCCAGGTCAAAGGTCATGGAGTTTAAAACTTATTTGTCCAAGCAGACAGACAAATGCACACAACCGACTAACTGCTCTACCACGACAACAAAATGGTACCATCACAGGGCTATAGTGTTAGCAAAACCAACAGTTTCACTCCTTCAAATTGATGTAATATAAATAAACAACAATACAAGTGAGCACATATAGTATCACTGCAAGTATCCGTCACTACACAACTAACTACAAATGTGTGATTAGCACTTCCAATCAGCACTAACACCCACAGTCTATTTAAGACACAAGACTAGATACAGTGAAGACGTCTACACATTACAGCAATTCATAGGTGCAAAGCAACTGTTTTATGGCAAGCAGTACAGTTACTATTTTGTACCTTCCGTTCAATGGTGGAAGATGGCTGTATAGCCTCATGCATCGCATCAGAGACAGTTTGTTCGGTGTACTCTGGGAGACAGGATGGATCGCGGCTGAGTGTACACAAGTTGTCCACAATGTCTTGCAGGTGGGACACTTCTGATAGCATCGCCATCTCCTGATCCTATTGTCACAAACACTTACTCATTTGGCATTTGTTTTACGACATTTACATACTTGCCGTGGTTTAGATCTGATCCCTAAAAGATCTAATTTTAAAAAAATCTTCTCTGGAAACTGCTACACAGAAGATTTTACAGGTCAGATGTATTTCTGACCAGTAGCCAACAGCATAAAACCTTTAAAGGTAACAGTGATCCTAGGTAAAAACACTCACTGTATGTACAAGAAATGAAATAATGACAATTATCATAATAAACTTTAAAAGCAACTACCACAATGACTACCGCATTGACTACCACTACTATTACCACTATTAGTGTGATTTTAGTTGTTTCCAAAGTTATTCCACATTGAAAAAGCACACTGAGTTAAACAGTAATGCAGCGAAGTACCATAACGGGCTGAAGGCATTTTATAAAGATGCAAAAGTGTCGACGTTCCTCAATTAAAGCGGATCTGACAGCGTTCCTCTCCATTGTTTCAAATGCTGAACGTTTTGTCTGGAAATCACGCAAAGCCAACTGCAGTTGGTTTTGTGCATCTTGTTTGCCTGCAAAGTAAAAATATGGGTTTTTTAAAATGAGGTTTACAAAGATGATTTGATAAGTAAGTAAAAGTAAGTAAGTAAGTAAGTAAAATCTAGCAAAACATTGATATGATACTAAATGTTTACAATAGCATACCTTTGTTTGCCTTTTTCTGTAGCCGAACAGTATCAGATGACGCTTTTTTAACTGTATGAACAGCTTTCTTGTAATCTACAGCAGAGTAAAGTACAGCCATATCACAAAATACCAGCATCGGCTGATTATGGGCCGTTTTGCTGATAATCGGTATCCGCCGATTAGTACATTAGTATCGGCCAATTGTCATTTACACAACTGGTAAGTAAAAGTTTTTATTAGAAGGTGTAATTTAATTTTTCACACTGGACTTTTATGTAATTTCAAACTCATGATTGTCGGCTAAAATGTAAAAACCGAAAGTGAACAAACATGATAGTGGTTTCTATTACCAATAAAAGTGGGTGCATTTCGTAACTTTGCTTTTGCGTGCGTTTTGTTTAGTCTGCACTCTGCAGTCCTTCAAGCAAGTAAGAATCCTCGGATAACAATTGGAGTCTAAATAAATAACTTAAATAAGACAGACAAAAAAGTTTGTTTATTAATTGGCAATCGGCCGATTGTTAGGCGCCGATTATCGGCCGATCGATAATCGGCCAGTGCCTTATCAGTGCATCTCTAGTCTAGAGATCAAGAGGCTTATCAGCAATTAGTGAATTCATACAAATAAACAGAGAACAAGCTGTACACAGTTTTATGTACCTTAGAAACAAACATGTCACAAGCAAAACAGGACAAAATGACACTTGAGCAACACAGCAACAGCAGTTAACAGTGCTCAAGACTCATGGTGTAAGACAGTGTCACGTTGAAACTGAAGCTGATTAATGCACGTATTCTTCCAAAAATGGAGCACAATTCTGGACAATGAACAAAGATCATGAAAGTAGTGATGATGTGAAAACAATGGCTCAGTAGCAGAATACTCCAAGTCAGTCTATAAAGACTAAGTCACCGAGATATAAAGTGGGAAATTAGAAGGTAGAAAAACAGCTGCTTGACACAGACGTGACTTCATTGGGCTTGACAATGACTGGAGCACAATGAGAATGACAATGGACAGATGAAGACCAGAGCAGCAACAGATGAACTGTGTGGAGAATGATGAATCTTGTGGCTGAGAAAGACATTATCGCCCAATCAGCATCTAAATTTTAATGAACGATTTCCAGCTGAACGTGGCTTAGCCGGATCTCCCTCAATTTTCTCCATCTACTTGTTCTGGAAGAAAACCTTTCAGGATAACCTTTGGACAGATTTTGATGGATGTCCTGTCTGTCACCTAGCCACTGGCAAAGAACTGAAGGAAAGTGGCATGGAAAGAGAATGGACGACAATGAATCAACCTGAAGACACTGTGACAGATGACCAGAGCGAGCTGTTGGCAGAATCTCTGGCCAACAATGGAGGAAGATAATTACTTACCTGACTTCACCTGAACAAAATACCTTACATGAAAACTGCACGTATATTCGATGAAAACTGTGACATTAGCATACCATGGGTATGGTCTTTATCCAGATGCACAGCAGTTTTCTTCCATTCATCAATCTGTTCTTGTAGTGGCATAATCAGAGATTCCATCAAACCACTACAAACCAAAGTATTCACTACAATATGAAGTCAACCCCATCCAAGTCCAAAGACCAAGGGCCAGTTTTTCAACCGCAAATTAATCTCCCATTAACAATAATGGGAGACTAAACTCCCATTAATTAATGAGAGTTAGCCTCCCATTAACGCTAATGGGAGATTAATTTGCAGTGGAAAACCAGCCCTAAGTCGACTACCTTAGACTCCAGTTGAAGTCTAAACTTACAATCAAATTTGACGTCATATCGGCAATTTGCTCTAAGACTTATACTTAGTTTGCAGATTAGACTTAGTAAAAAAATTAATTAACAACTTAATTTAAAATCTTAACACAATCAAAAATTAGAATAAACAAGTTACAACAACAGCAGTAAACAAGTTAAACATAAAATAAGCATTTGTGGCATGTACAAACTTTGTAAAAGCTTTCAGATGGTTTTCAATTGATCTCTGTCGAAAACACAGCCGTGTCAAAGATGACCCAATGTCTTTTGCACCACCTATGTACACAAAACAACAAAAACATAAGACGGAACATTAAACTAACTATCGATAGCATGTTCGATGACTTATATGATAAAATTCACAGGATATTCAACTCACATGCTTACATCAACAGATGCAACAGCAATACGCAAGTACAGTTCATACTGTTCACTCTTCACTATAAGCAATCATATCATCAAATAGATGTTCCTGGCAGGTAAAATGTTAATCCAGAACTAAGAAATAACCAGCCAAAATATCGCAACTAGCTAGAGTTAAAGTAGAGTAAGTCTTTTACTTTTTGAGCTAGTTGCAAGATCACTTAAACGTTGAAAGCTCTCCAGGAATGCGCTTGTCGTAGCTACAGTATACCTACAGAGAAAAACAATGCACTGTTATGTGGTAGCAGTAAATACACCACTGAAGCTCTTGGATGCAAAGTGGGAGTTTTTTGGAACATGCTCCTCAGTTCTGGCCAGGCATCATACATGATACCAAAAACAACTCATACAAGTCTTAACTAGAACTGATTGAGTCAGCAAATATTTTACATCCCGTTAGACACAAAAATAGGTCATTTCAGAGATGTTCTTCCCAGCCAATCGCTTAGCTCGGTACAGATGAAAATATACCAAAAGCAGACATTCACCAATAAAACTAAAGATACTACAATACAAAATGAACACAAAAACTAAAGCCAAGTTTGGTCAACTTGTACAACATTTGGCCTTTAAATGGATCAAGCCTATTCTTACAGCCCAAGTCCACACAGTGCAATTTATCAACCAAAATTATACCAAGTAAACAGTGTAACCTCATTATGACAATTTAAATTTTGCAAGCAAAAAAACATACATTAATTACATGCATATACAGAGTACCTCAAAGCCGCATGGAGTTTAGCCGCCCTTGCAACCATATCCTCCCATAATGGATAGCTTGACTGCAAAAGCAAAACATGTTCAAAATAAATTTTAAACACATGCACAATAAAGAATCAATATATCAGACAACTCATCAGTCATCATTATACTGCCTACATGCATACACAACAAGAATAATGTGGTAACTGTCGCTAACATGCTATGGGATTTTTCAGCAGTAACGCCCATTTATTGGTCAGGCCAAGTTTCAGGCAGTACAGTAAAAAACTTCAGTTAGTGAATTTCAACCATCCGGTGATGGTTATGGCAGAGCTGGCAGAGTCATGCCAGACTGGCTGGGCTAGCATTCTGTCTAGAAGTAAGCAGGGGTATAGTCAGGTCCACTGACAGGTGAGAAGAAAATGGAATGCTAAATACTAAACAAATACAATATGCATTTATTACAAACAGATACACTAGAGTGACATGACTTGTGAAGAGTTCTATCAGACCACAACAGAGCCACACCTCGTGTACATGTAGTCATATTACACCACCCACCCATGCACCAACCCACCCACAGGAAGCCTGCAAACAGGCAATAGCTGGCAATAAACTATCAGTAATAGGATACGGAAATGCACCAGGATGCTAATCATAGATCTCCACAGGCCAGCACTGCACTCACTTCCTGATGGTCTCAACATGACATGACACAGATGACACATTCATTACCGCAAATATCCAACTAATCGAAATGCAGTACAGAAGCAAATGCCATAGGCAAATAATTTAGTTGAGTGAATGTTTTTTTTCTAACATTATAATTAGGGCTGTTCAAATGATTAATCCTACAACACTTGTTTCTAACTAGCTCAGCTATCACAAAGGGACTGTGCCTATTAAGAAGTAGTCTGTCATACCAAGGCTAACACTTGAATTGATATATTGTAACTGTATACCAAATTAGCCAACTTTAGCTTCAGCCATTCCCACAAAATTTAAAATGAGTTAAGTGACTCTGACCATGCCCCTTTTAGTAGTGGTTTGTAAGCTGAAAGCTCGTAGCTGATACAGCCTGCACGTGTACAAAATTTGACATCTCTAGCTTCAGCTATTTCAGAGATATCATTGGGTCGAAACCCCTTTTTAGGGATAGTTTGTCATCCATAGACTAGGACTTGACACTGCCTACCTGAAAACAAAATTTGACAACTCTAGCTTCAGCCGTTTCAGAGATATGACTGGGGCCCAAGAAAATTTAACTGGATCCTGTGACCCGACCACGCCCCCTTTCAGGGGTGATTTGTCATCTGTGGGCTAGCACTTGCTAGCATCAACCTACCTACCAAATTTAAAGTTTCTATCTCCACCCACTACAAAGATATGAAAGGCGACACAAAATGTGGAAATGGGGGTGGTTTGGGGTAGTTAGGGGTCATTCAAGGTCACTGGAAATACCAACATTCGATAGAGCGCATACGAGTTCCTATTAGCCTTCCGCAGTAACTATGTCCCTATCTTGTACCATTTCTGAGATACAGTGAGATATTTGTTGAAAATTGCCGATTTTAACCTACCCTACATGTATTTGGTACCCCGTTGGGCACAACTCCATTGAAATTTCGCCTAGCTCTTTAGCACTAGAAAACTAGAGTCCATGGTTATCATAAAACGTTCTTTTCATGATCCTGTGTGTAGCCATTTACGAGCTGTTTCACAAGTACAAACCAACACATTTAGCTTTTACAGTGGCCTGTAAAATACTGATAGTGTAAGTCAACCAACAACAGTCTCCTCATGTAACAAATGAGGCAACCTCTTCCATCGCCTTTTATTTCCCGTCTCCTTCCCCCCTTTCCTTCAATTTCTCATTTTCACTGCACAACGTATATGCAACACATATGTGTACTGCAGTATATACTATGCCCTTGTGTCTCCATCTGTCCATCACATTAGTGTACTGTACTAAAACAACTCAATCCATCATCATGCAACCAATGCCAGACGGCAGCCTATGGACTCAGTTATCTCACACCAAAGATCTCGATAAAATTCCAAAAGGACCAGACTGGTCACCCCAACAATGGGCTATTTTCAACCAGTCTCACTGTATCTTGGAAAAATACTAGACAGGAACACTAACAGGTAGTCATATGCTACCTACTAAACACTGAAACAGCAAAGCGACCTTGTCTGTCCTCTGAAGGTTACTCCAGCTACTGGAAATCTCTCCAGTAGTTCGAACGGTCCAAGAAAAACCGAATCGGACCTATTCAGTAATTTCAGTAGATCGGCCAATTCAGTGCCTGATCCAGTAGTGACGAATAGCGACGAGCCGTTCAAATAGACCACCAAAGGAGATGCTGCCGCACAGCTGCTATGCCGGCAATTAAGATGCTGTGCTGTGGGTGATGCTCGCATCAATCATTATGAACTGCCTCCCCCACTGTGTCTGCATCAATGACGATGACGTCGTTAGCCGCAACATCGGAGATGCGCCGCTGCAACTGATTACTGTTGAATTGCAGCTCGATCAACATAAACAGATCACCCGATTTGGCCCATCGTGGACTGGTAATGGTTCAGTATCAGTAACAAGTTCGAACTTTACTCTCTAAGGGCCATTATTTCAATAATTCAGCATTATTTCACAAATGCAGTATTATACCACATCAGAAGTTTATCACAACAAGCAAACTCTCCCATTATTGTATATGACCAGACATACCGAATGTCATTCATGGTCACATAAACAAATGGCAATATCTCATAAATACTACAAAACAAGACACTGTTACAATGGAAGATTAAAAGGAAGTCATATCGCCTAAAGAATCATAATGCCACCTGTTGTAATGACCAAAAGCAAGTCACCAGCTATTTAAAACTTTCATAAACCACATAGCATGAGAAATTAGAAAGTGGACTGGACTTTGATAACCCAACATCGACATGAATGCCTTCGCCACCTTGATGGCCTGCAGTGACCTTGACCTTTTATCTCCAAAATTTAATCAGGTCATCAGTTGGGGCTAGTGGTTATTTATATTCAGTAAGTTGTATCAAAACTGTTCAATGCGTTCCTGAGATATCGTGACAACAATATCTGTCGGGAGGAATGGACAAACAAACGGATGAATGGACAAAATCAGCTAATGGACAGCCCCAAAACAATGCCTCTGCAAACACTGTCGGGCAGTGAAAGCATGATAAATAGTTTTACCTTCATATTGGCCATAATCTGGTGGAAAAGCAATTCAAGCTCGGAGTAGTCTTTCTCCATGATGTAGGCTTTTCTACATCAACAAAACAGTTGTCACCAGTTACAACAGCAAAAATTTATTGCAAAAACTATTCAAGAACTTCTTTCAGAAGTTGAAGTAACACACTTAACATTTTCAAACAAAAAAAAAACAAGTAACAGTATGTTATCTTTGATGATCTTGCTAGTCTCTGGCCAAGTAGTACATAAGCTCAGGTAACAGCTGTAGCAGGAAAAGTGTTGCTGATGATGAGTCCAGGTCAATGTTTGACAGCTGTCAATGGCCACTCTAAAAGTGCTAAGAAGCCTACTGAAGGGCACTGCCCGCATGTCACTGGCCGATGCATCATCATCATCATATCCATTTATTAATCAAGTTGACACGCACAATGTGATTTACCGGGTATATTAACAGACAATACTGCTGTCGTTGCCAGTCACTGCATATGTTTTCAAAATATTGCTTTAATTGCATTCCATAGAGGGCACCACCCATTGATATTAAGTGTTGTTACGACC
>Ga0209363_1000148_pt1 | contig 24007 bp, 17 predicted proteins | sample WorMetexBAHAMAS3_FD_187385 | JGI IMG/M metagenome (GOLD analysis project Ga0209363, IMG submission 187385) | Marine gutless worms symbiont microbial communities from Max Planck institute for Marine Microbiology, Germany - Inanidrilus exumae... | ecosystem: Host-associated > Annelida > Digestive... | reverse complement strand
CCCACGTAACAACCAAAATGGGCCGTTCTGCGTAAGCTCTAACGCAAAATGTGATCGGTCTCGAAGACAAAAGTATCAAAGAACAAAATTAAACCCAGTCGGGGTCTAATGCGACACAGTCTGGGATGCCGGAATCCAGTCAACAGCAAACCGATTCTGGATGCCCCCGGCCAGGGGCATGCCGGGGCAGGCTTATCGGAGTCCGGCATGACGATGGATTCTTCGTCTTCATTCGCAACATATTTATGGCAACGGCTATAGATTGCCAGTATGTCATTTTATTAAGTAGATGGTGAAAGATCGGGGAGAAACTGATGGATCGGAATCGGTATCGGGTTCGGAATCGGTATTGGCTCTAGCGACGGCCATCTTGATTCGATTCCGATTCCGATAGCGATCCCGACACCGAACCTGAGCACGTCTTCTTACCTCTGTCGCGGCATTATATCCATAGGGACTTTCTGCACTCAAACGAACCATATGCTTACCAACTGCCTAACAGTCGCTGATGGCATCGATCAATGCCCGCATATGCTTTTTTTCCGCCTGGGCCAGCGATAGAAATGCATCCCGGACATCGTTGTCTTCCGCGTTGTCGGCCATACCCCGGTACAGGTCAAAGGCGGCGTATTCGATGTTCAAGGCCATTTCGATGAGCGGTATGCAGGCGGGTTGGGATACCTCGCTGATGCGTTGGATTGCATCTGCCAGCGATGTTCCGCCTTCAAGGATTTGACCCTGCATGGCCCCAAACAACTTATCAAAATCCGACGGGTCCTCTTCGGTTTTTTCCCATATGGCATAAATCATCTTCGCATGGCCGATTTCTGCTTTGGACAGCGTGTCAAAGGTCGGCCGAAGATTGGATTCGGCGTAACGGTCACGAACCTCCAGATAAAATTGCTGGGCACCCTTTTCCAGGTCCATGGCGGTATACAGCAGGTCGTGAAGGCCTGCATCGGCAGCGAATATCTGGATTTTAGGATGATCGGCCGCCAGGCGCCCTTCCCAGTTCATGAGACCGCCGGACAGATTGTAGATTTTTGCGGAAGAGATTTCTTCCTCCAACACCATCGCGGCCGCCGCCATGGAGCGCGCACCGCTTCGGCAGTAAAAGATCAGATCACGGTTGCCGGGTAGCCCGTCCATACTCCGGATCAACTTGGTAATCGGCATTAGACGAGCACCCGGAATGTGGTTTTGTTCATATTCATCAGGCTCCCGGACGTCTAACAGCAAATACTCTTTTTCGTGATGTGTTTGTCGATACTGCTCCAGCTGTGCCGGCAACAGCGCTCCGAATTGATCCTCTCCCATGCTCACCTCTCCGTATCGGATATTGAGTTAAATCGATCAGGCCCATAATTGAGCGTGGTACATCATCACCCTATAGCACAACAATGCTCACTGTAAAAACATCCCTCCGCCACGCGGAAAGAAAGCACCCGATGGCGTTTGAAAACGCCATCGATCCGGGATTGCGATTGACACTGGGCCTGTTGCATAGTATGATGTGTCCAATCGGATAACGCCTCTGAATTCAAAGGCTTGCCGCCTTTACACTCCCCCGTTACAGTCTATGAGCCATTCAGAATCCGACATTGAGCCGAAGGGATACATCCTGGTCGTCGATGACAATGTCGAAGTCCGTTTGCTGATAGAAAAGATGCTGGTGCGAAGCGGATTTGATGTGCAAACTGCCGGCGACGTGCCTTCCGCCAGTCGACTTGTTCGCGCCCATCCTTTCGATACCGTCATCACCGATTTTGTGATGCCGGATGTCGACGGTCTTGACCTCCTCAAGATCGTTCGAGACCGGTATCCGAATCTTCCTGTGATCCTGATGACCGGCTACGCCACCGCAGAAGCCGCCACCCAAGCCCTGCGCCTGGATGCGTACGACTTTTTAACCAAACCGATTGTCTATCAGGAGCTTATCTCCACGGTTCAGCGGGCGGTGCGGGCCAAACGACTGGCCGAGGAAAAGTCCCGTATTGAGCAGGAAAACCAGGCGTATCGTGAGCGGTTGGAAAGACTTGTCGATGAGCGCACGAGTCGGCTTCGAGATAGCGAGCAGAAGTATCGACGGCTGTTTGAAAATCTGTATGACATCTTCTTTCAAGCGGATCCGGAAGGAAACCTCACGCTGGTATCACCATCGGTGGAGCAGGTTCTGGGTTACACGCCGGAAGAAATTATCGGCCACAGTCTCAAAGAGTTTTGTGCGGACAGTACCCCGATGGGCGACACGCTCAGAGAGCGGATTCTGAGCGATGGATTTATCGACAAGGTCGAGACGCCCATGCGCTCCAAGTCCGGGGAAACCGTGTGGCTGTCGACCAGCGCCCGCCTCAGCCGGGATGACACGGACACGGTGATCGGCTTCGAGGGGATTTCCCGAGATATTTCCGATCGGAAACGGATCGCCAAGGAACTCGATCGCCGGAATGCGATTCTGGAAGGGGTCCGGCTGGCAGCGGAAACTTTTTTACGATCCGGAGATTGGCAGGAGCACATTCAGCCGGTCCTGGCGCGGATTGGAGAGTCCGCCGGAGCCTGCAGGGTATATATCTGTGAAAACAAGGCCATGGGCATCCGTCCGGTCAGTTCTCACAAGATACACGAGTGGACGGCTTCCGGTGTCTCCCCTCTAACGCTGGGAAGCAAGCTGGAAGACCTCGGATACAGCTCCGGCTTTCGCCGTTGGGGAGAGTTGCTGTCTGCCGGCGAGATGATTCACTGCCCGGTCAATGAACTACCCGAATCCGAGCGCGGCGCCTTGATCGAACAACGTATCCTGTCCATCGCGGTGGTCCCCATTTTTGTGGATGAAGAGTGGTGGGGATTTATCGGGTTCGACGATTGCCAAACCGAGCGTCGGTGGTCTCAACATGAAATTGAAGCCCTGAGGGCGGCCGCCGGTATACTCGGCGCGGCGATTCAACAGGAGCGTTCACGGGAGAAACTGTCGTTGCTGGCCACCGCCCTCGAGCAGGCTGCATACGGCATTGCCATTATCGATACCCACCGGCTGGTTCAATATGTCAATCCAACCTTCGAACAAATGACCGGAATCGATCGGGACCAAATCATTGGGACCCCTTATGAATTCTTCCCCGGTGAGACCGAGGGCGAACTTTCCAATGAACACATCTTCACACAGCTAACACAGGGGAAACCCTGGCAAACCAGCTATACGGCTCGCCGTAGCGATGACACGACCTATGAAGAAGAAATTACCGCCTCAGCGGTAAAAAGTGCCGGGGGTGAAGCATTTTATTATGTGATTGCCAAAACGGACGTTACGGAGAGACGACGGCTCGAAGCTATCGCCGAAGCGGACAATTTGATGCAGAATATCGGGTATACGTTTTCCGGAATTCGACATGAGATCGGAAATCCCATTAACTCCATCAAGGTCGCTCTCAGTATGCTCGAAAGCAAGCTGGATCAATTCGATCCGGATACCATCCAGGAATTTCTCCACCGCAGCCTGGAAGAGATCGGTCGGGTGGAATACCTGCTGACCGCCCTGAAAAATTTTAGCCTGCACGAACGGCCGAAAGGTGAACGGGTTCGCCTGGACGAATTTCTCAGTAGGTTTCACTCGCTGACCAGCGGCGATTTCGAAAGTCGTGGAATTACGGTGGCCTTCGAAGACTTGGTGGGTGAATGTTACGGCACCACTGACCCGAGGGCGCTACACCAGGTGATGCTCAACGTTATGACCAATGCCGCCGATGCCGTTGAGAAGAGTGAGCACCCGTCCATTGTTATCCGGCTGGAGCGCTCACCGGGGTGGCTCCAGATCCATGTGGCGGACAACGGCGTCGGGATATCGGATAAACAGCAGGCTCACCTGTTCAAGCCGTTCTACACGACCAAAGAGAAGGGAACGGGTCTGGGTCTGGTCATCGCCCGGAAAATGCTCGTCTCTATGAACTCGACCATCGATGTGGATAGTCGGTCCAACATCGGCACCACGGTGACCATCTCCATATCGGAGGAAATGGATGAGCGCGACGCGGGCTAAACGGCGGCTCCTGATCATAGACGACGATAAATTCCTCTGTGATCTCGTGGCCCAATTCTTCCGTGGCGAAGCGGTGGAAGTGTTGACGGCCAACCGTGGGGCGGACGGGGTGAACATGGCGTCGAAGACTCCCGTGGACGTGGTGCTTCTGGACCAAAAGCTTCCGGATGCACAGGGGGTGGATATCTGCCCCGCTCTGTTGAAGCACAACGACCAAACCAAAATTATCTTCATTACGGCCTACCCCAGTTTCGAAAATGCCTTGGAGGCGATCAAGCAGGGGGCCTACGACTACCTCTCGAAACCCTTTGAACTGGAAGAGTTGAAACTGACCGTTGAAAGGGCTCTGAAAACGCTGACCCTTGAGAATGTCGAGCAGATTCACGCCTATCGGAGTTCAAAGGAAAGCGAGGAAGCCATCCTCCTCGGAAAGGACACCGGCTTATCGGAAGTCTGGCGGATGGTCGGGATCGCTGCCGAATCGGAAGTTCCGGTATTGATCACCGGGAAAACCGGCGTGGGAAAAAATATTGTCGCTCGTTGTATCCACTATAGCGGTCCATTGGGCAAGCGCCCCTTTATTACCGTCAACTGTGCGGCGATCCCCGCTCAGCTCATCGAAGGGGAGCTGTTCGGCCATGAAAAGGGCGCATTTACCGGTGCGGTGGCCACCCGCAAGGGGTTGTTTGAAATGGCCGAAAGCGGAACACTCTTTCTGGACGAGATCGGTGCCCTCCCGTTTGCCCTCCAATCCAAGCTCCTAGGCGCCCTCAATGAACGGAAAGTTCGGCGGCTGGGCGGTGAAACCGCTCGCTCCGTCAATGTTCGTGTCATTGCCGCAACCAACGAGGAAGTCGAGAAAGCGGTTGCCGGCGGAACATTTCGAGAAGATCTTTACTACCGGCTCAACGTGTTCCGTATTCACATTCCTCCGCTGAAGGACCGCCTCGGAGACGTTCCTGAGCTCTGCCGGCACTTTGTCCGCCAAATCGCGCCCGATGGCCGGATCAACATCCCGGATTCGGAGCTGGCACGTCTCCGGAATTATCATTGGCCGGGAAATGTCAGGGAACTCAAGAATGTTATTGAACGCTCGATTATTCTGCGTAGCGGGAATACCATCCGGCCATCCGCTCTTTTGATGCAGTCTTTGGCTCCGGCACCTCAAAACGGTCAGGTCGCAGTTGGAGACGAAGACGTCGTTTCCCTAGAAGAAATCGAGAAGAAATACATCCGACGCGCCCTCAATGCCCTATCGTGGAACCACACCCGAACCGCAAAGAAATTGGGCATATCCAGGTCTACTCTCAATCGAAAGATTAAAGTCTACCGGATTTCTAAAGATTAGTTTCATGCACAGGACAATTGGTGAACCGTAGTAATTCGCTTCTTCAACAAGTGTTCTTAGACGCCGCAATCCAAATTCGAAACTCGAAACTCGAAATCCGAAACAAAGGGAAAAATTCAAAACTTCAAAGGGTTAAAACAGGGATCTTTTTATCATTTGATTTTAGGATTTGTTTCGAATTTCGTATTTCGTGCTTCGATATTGCAGAGAACCATTCCCTCCCCAAATACGTCGTTCTCAATAGCTATTTGTGGATTAATTTCTGGTAACAAATATCGGATTCGATATGAGGGCTCCGATATCCGGGGACCGGGCTTCAATCCGGTAGTAACCCTTTTTCCCGGTCGGGTAAGCACTGTCTCTGAACTCGATCACCATCGGCGGTGGTCCGGTTTCAGTGTAGATCGTTTGTCCGGAGCGGATCAACCGGACGGTGATGGAATGGTTCGATGGGATCTCGGACGAGATCTCGACCCGTATGATCGGCGCCGTAGGCAGGGCGATCTCCTGTCCCATGGTGGCCCGGGCGGAAGTCTTCTCGGCCGTCACCGCAAACAAGGGCATCACCGGTCTCTGGGGAAAACGGCCGCGGGTGGCATACATCCGTCCCTTTCGCACGGCTTCCAGAATAGCTTCCTTGGTTTTTTCCCGGACAAGGATCACCGTTATAAAGTTGCCCAGTTTTTCTCCGGCCCCTTCTTCCCTGTGATAGTCGGCAGTGGAGATACCCCACACCGGACGATTTCTTACCCCCCGGCAGTACTGTTCCAGGACCCGGTCCCATTCTCTACCCGGCTCGGTGACTGTTATCGTGTCCCCATAAATGGCGGCAAACCCGGTATATCGCTTCGATTGTTCGAGCACCTCCGGATGCGGCGGCGTTTTGACCCGGATCGGTCCCAAGGGACGGACTCCCGAACGGGTTTCCGGGTAATTCCAGAAGGTCATGGCGCCGAGACGTTCGACGTGATCGATGTAGTGCTGGTAAGGGACAATACCGAGGTCGCCCATGTAAGGATCAAAGGGCGAGCTGCGAAATGGTTTGGTGTTGACCATGAGTAGCGCCGAGAGAAGGACAATCACCATCCCCGCACGACGGGTCCGGCCCCTGTTTCGAACCAGTACGATGCCAAGGCACAGGGCCGCTGTAAACATCACCAGCTGCGGTACAAACGGTGCTGCATATTTCAGCGTAGGCGCATTATGCAGCACGGGCAGCCGGCGATAGGCTTCCGGTTGTTCGATGCCGATGGCGAGAAGCCGTCTCTCATGATCGTGGGCGGTCAGGGTCCCCTTCACATAAGAACCGGACCAATAGTAATACGGCGCCGATTCGGCCCCCGGAATCAGGATCACTTCCGGAAACTTTTCTGCAGCTGCCGTAATCGCGTTCAGGTAGGAGGTTGCACCACCCCGGTTGATGGAGTGGCGTTCCTCTCGCCTTCGCAGGATGTGCTGCAGCGGAAAGAGACCGTATTCCATCACCATTCGGTCATGGTCGGTTACAAACAAGGCATCTATTCCGCGGCGAGACGCAAGGCCGGACAGGGTCTCGATGCTCAGACTTCCGTCGCTATGGTCGCTGCGCAGATCAAATACGCTGGTAACCTGCCGTAAATCGAATTCCGACGCCGCCCTTGCATCGGAGAGCCACATAGGGACCACTAGACACATCACGGCCAGCCCGGAAATGGCCCGAGTCATAACTCCAATTCGGGACAGCACCCATTGGTGGCGCTTCTGGACTTGACGATAGGGGGGTCTGCTCACCCAACGTTTGCCTGTGGGCAACGCCAGGGTGTTGCGGTCGATTTCAGTGGATTGACAATTCATATTGCGGGCCATGGCCAAGGGGATCTGTCCATTTCGATATGGGGCGGTTTCGCCGTTCATTCGATACTGTCTTCCTGACAGGATGTATATCATAAAATAAAATCGAGGAACGATTTTATAGGACGCGACTACGTCGCTCCAATACGAGCGGTACACTTTGTCACTGGTGTTTATGGTAAATGAGGTGAAAAGATTTCATGAATGCGGTTCTTCAGAAAGTACAAGTTAGATTGATTTGGATTTTGCGCACCACGAAGCTCACGAAGAGCACGAAGGTAACAAAATGTTTTTGCACCATTATTCTTCGTGTCCTTCGTGGTAAAATTATCCTACTAGAGCTTTCCAGATAAGCGCATTCATGCAATGCCCGGGTTAGCTACTTGGGCATGCGGATGTTTCGGATGAGACAATCGCTGCTTCCGTTTTCCCGGTGGGCAAAATGGTGCTGATATCTAGCACATTGGAGAGATCGGCGGATAGGGCAAACCGGTCTTCCACCAAACCGGTGATCTCTCCGGATTCGATAAGTTTAAATTTAACCATCAGGTCGGCCATTCGCTGGAGTTCTTCCTGTTTCGGAACATAGCGATCGTAGACAATCCGGTTTTTGGGTGTCGTCATGGCGTAACGAACCAGATCCTCCGGCTGGTTCCAGAATTGCGAAGCAATGGTTGCCGCTTCCTCCGGGTGCCCGCTCGCCCAGACCCCGGCCCGTGCCGTCCCTTGAACCAATTGGCGTACGATGTCCGGACGGGTATCGATGAGGGACTGCTTGACGACCACAAGGTTGCAAATAAAATTCTGCCAGACATCTTCTACATAATAGAGCAACGAGGCGTTGCCATTCTTCAATGTTTGGGCGGCAAACGGCTCCCCGACAAAATAGGCGTCCAGAGCACCTGTGGCGAGTGCCGACGGCATGTCCGGCTGATTCATCTCGACAACCTTCACCTGACCGGCAAGCCCGGTCTTCTCCAACAGAAGCATAATACTCAGGTTGTGGCCCGAAAACCGCATCGGCACGGCCAGAGTCCGACCTGCAAGATCTTCAAATGTCTTGGCCCTCAGATCCTTGCGTACGACCAAAGTGCTCTCATGACGGTTGCCGATGCACACGACACGGATATCTTCGCCCTGCTGACGGAGCACAATGGAAAGTGGCGCGATCATAAACGCCGCTTGAATCTGATCGTTGCGCAAGGCCTCTGCCATCTCTGCGAAAGATGCGAATTTTAACGCCTGAAATCGGATATCGCCGGTTTCCCGGCTGGCGAAATCAAGAAGCGGCGACGCGAGATTGGTGATGACCGGCATATACCCCATCCGGACCACCTGGCGATGGCCACGATCCCTGTTGAGACTGTGGTGAAGTCCGGAGATCAGCAGCAGCCACACTACGGCTCCGGCAGTGATCTTCCAAAACGGGGATACATCACCTAATGCCTTATACCGCATAACTGACTCCCAGCATCAAAAACAGCTCGTCACGCAATGCGCTGAGACCGGGTTCCTTGTCGAATTTCCGCGGGTGGGCAAAATCCAGCTCGCGCTCCAACTTTACGGTCGACGGTCGTCCGCTCATGACCACGATCCGATCTCCCATAATGAGCGCGTCATCGATATCGTGGGTAACGACCAGTATTGTCTTTCCGATAAATTGATGCATGTTCACGACCTCTTCGCGCATTTTCATGTGGGTCAGGAAGTCGAGGCCGCTGAAGGGTTCATCCATGATCAGCATGTCCGGATTGACCGCCAATGCCCGGGCAAGCTCGGCGCGGCGCTGCATGCCGCCGGAGAGCTGGTGTGGGTAGTGGTGCTCGAAGCCGTCCAGTTCGACCATCTCGATGTATTCCCGGATGCGGTCCGCTTTTTCAGTCTGATTCGCGATCCCCCGAAGCCCAATTTCCACATTTTGGTATACCGTCATCCAGGGGAATAGCCCGCTGTGCTGGAAAACGAAAATATGGTTCGGACCGGCGCCCCGCACCGGTTTTCCGTCCACCAGCACCTCTCCGGAACTGGGTGCATCAAAACCTGCTATCAAGCGAAGCAGTGTGGATTTTCCACAACCGCTGGGGCCCAGTATGCAGACCATTTCGCCATCTTGGAATTCGAGATCGATATGATCCAAAACAGGGACCCAGTCCCCGGCGTGCCCCCCTGCATCCGGGGGACGCGGCATTCTCCGGCGATTGATAAAGTCTTTGCTTAATTCCTGGATCTGAATGTGTCCCATGTGTCTACCCGGTTACCAGACCCCAACTGGCGGATTCAATCCGACCCATCCGTCGCATAATACCGTCCAACGTCAATCCGATCAGTCCAATGGCAATCATCCCATTCATGACGTAGTCCATGCGAAGGGCGTTTCGAGCGTCTAAAATCAGGTACCCGAGGCCGGACTGTACGGCGATCATTTCAGCAGCCACCACCACCAGCCACGCGATGGTCACGGTCAGGCGAAGAGCGGTCACCACCGATGGGACGATGGCCGGAATGACCACTTTGGTGATCACTTCGTAACTCGTCAGGTTAAAATTGGCGGCCACCTGGAAGTAAATCGGATTAATGCGGTTCACCGCAATCGTTGTGGAAACCACCAGGGGGAAAAAGCTGGATAGGAAAATGAGGAAAATGGCCGGCGGATCGCCGATACCGAACCAGAGCATGGCCAGAGGGATCCAGGCCAACGGCGATATCGGACGTAAAAACTGGATCATCGGATTCATCAGCATTTTGGCGATCCGAAGCCTCCCCAGAAAGATTCCCAGCGGGATGCCAAGGATTGCCGAAAGGTAGAAGCCCAGGGTCACCCGGTATAGACTCGCGACAGCATGTTTGACCAGTTCACCGGAGCGGAGCAGCTCCCAAAAACTGGTCATGACCTGGACCGGCCCGGGGAACACATGGGGGCTCCAGTTGCTCAAACTTGTCATGAGTTGCCAGATGACGACCGCAACCGCGAATGAAACGAGACCCGCTGTTACCGACGGTTTTTGCATATGTCGCTTCATATGGATTCAAACACCCTATAGTCGGGTGGCGTTCGTTAACCCAAATATTGCATGAAATCTTTTCAGCGTTTAGCTGAAAAGAAGCAATATCGGGGCGTTTGTGTACATATGAGCCTTTTCGGCCAGCAGACACTTTGTGATCTTCAAAATTTAGAAAAGACTCTGAAAAGATTTCACCCTACGGGCCAAACGGAGGCTTCCATGGCCGGCGTTATCCGAGGCTCGCGGTAGATGGACTACAGCTTCGCCTCGTAGTAAGCAACGCATCGCAAAGCGAGGCGTCTTGGCGTTATTAATACGCCAAGGGGCACGTCAGTGCCTGCGTAACCCCGTCAGGAACTGCCTTGGCCATAAAAACCTCCGTTTGGTGCAATATCCGGGTTAATGTACTGCGGCCATTTGCCCCATCGGTTCCATCTGGCCGGCCGACAGGGTGGGATATTGCAATACTTCCTTTGCCAGGTCGATGTATTGCCGGGCCGAGGGGCTATGCCGATCATAAAAAATAACCGGTTTCCGAACGACCTGCGACTCCGTCAGCTTTTCATCCATTTCGATGACGGTATCAAACGAGCGCTCTTTGTACCGCTTTTTGATTTTCTCATGGATGACTCGGGCCACTGTCTTTTGGGGATCATACATGGTGATGAGCACGCGGTACTCAATGTCCGTCACCTGGTGGTTACGGATAAACTCAATGGCCTTTTCGATTTGATCCACGCCGTGGATCGAGAAGGTTTCGCACTGACTGGGGATGATAATAAAATCCGCCGCCATCAACGCGTTGAGTGTGAAAAATTCGATGGAGGGAGGGGTGTCGATCAGGATGAAATCAAAATCTTCCCGGATACCGGAGAGGACATCTCGGAGCACGTGCATCGGCTGTCCACCCTTCGGGCTCTTTCGACCCACCAGGGCCAGCTGTGGATTTGACGGCAGCAACCACACATTTTCATAAGGTGTTTTCGAGAGGACGTCGCCGAGGGCTGGGGGACCTTTTTCAACGATATCGTAAAAGGACCCGGCCGGGCGGTCGCCCAGGGCGGATGTCAGATTGGCCTGTATGTCGAAATCGACCAACAAAACCCGCTTGTTCTGCAGCGCCAGCGCGGTCCCCAGATTCAGGCAGGTAGATGTTTTGGCGACCCCACCCTTCTGGTTTGTCACCGCCATCACGACGCAGTGGGTGCCGTCTGTCCCGACTCCCGGGCGCTTGGTGATTCGTGTATGCTGCATCCGAGTAACGGACGGGGAATCGGCAGCGGATGTCGCACCACCAAAGGTTGGTGCCTGGATGTGTCCGGGGGCTGGCCGGCTCGATGGTTCCGATACCATCGTCTGTGAGACCTCGAACACATTTTGGCAGCGGGAACACCGGACTTTTGTGCTGGCATTACGAACGGCGTCATCTCGGAGGTTGAACCGTGTATGGCAACCCGGACACGTGATAATCATGACGACTCCTTTTATCGCGGCAGTTGTGTTTGCCGACATGCTGATAAACCTAGACCGCCTCTTTCATCATAAATTCTATGATGCCGGCCATTTTATTCTCCTCTGCGACGACATCCACAAGACCGTTGGAGATTACATTGTGGGTTAGATTCGGGTACACGCAGGTTTCAGTGCTCTGTGCAATCGTGATACCCGACTTCTCGCGAATTCTGGAGAATCCCTCAGCGCCGTCATCCCCGACGCCGGTAAGGAGTACTCCGATGGTATGCTGTTGAAACACGTCCGCCGCAGACGAAAATAGCGCGTTGAGGGGACGATTCCCACCTCCGTTTACCTTGAGTCGGGTATTCCCGTCGGCATCGCTGTCGAACAGAACCGTGTGCTCATTTGAGCAGACTTAGCACGTACCTTGCTCCAGTGGCAGGTTATCCTCGGCGATCGCTATTTTCCATGGAACATATTCATCGAATTTCTGTGCAAACGCCGGAAGAATTTTTGGAGAAATCTCCTGGACCACGACAACGGCCGCGGGCAAGGTTGACGGCAGATGGGAGAGCACACGGATGAAGGTATTGGGTCCGCTCAGGGTCGTTCCCATGACCAGTAGGTAATCCAGAGGCTGAAACCCGTAGCGCTCGCTGAGCCCTTCCGTGGCATTCCAGTTCGAGAGTCGGACTCTCCGAATGTTCTCCATGTTTACCGCTGTGGCAATCTTTACGCGGTCGATAATCTCCCGACGACCGTTTTCGATGTCTTTTGAAATGGCCCCGGACGGTTTCGGAATAAAATCGACTACGCCCAGGCGAAGCGCTTCGAACGTGACCCCCCCATCGCTGAACAATGAGCTCAGTACGACTATGGGGCGGGGTGACTCGATCATGATATGTCGAATCGCCCGGATGCCGTCCATGATCGGCATGTCAATATCCAGGGTCACGACATCCGGCCTGAGTCCCTTAATCATCTCAAGACCTTCCTGACCGTTTCGTGCAGTTCCTACGACTTCAATATTCGGGTCCGATTCCAAAATTTCCTGAATCGCTTTGACCATAAAGGTGGCGTCGTCAACAACCAGTACCTTGAGTTTTTCTTCCATATCCGCTCCTCGTCACATCCAGCCCAACGTTGCAGTGTCCCAGATCGGCAAACTGCGATCGTATCGTCTTGTGATCGGTCGTCTCGTTCAGCAGTTCATCAAATGTTCTATTGCCGCGGGAATATCATCCGGCAACGTTTCCATATCGACCAGGTCTGCGGTGATGACGCGCCGCAGTGGATCGGGGACCATGCAAGAATCCCTCTGCTGGGCGATAATGCTCCCGTTTCGCTCTCGAATTTGCTTCAGGCCGTCGAGCCGGTCGATGCGGGATCCGGACAGCAGGACAACCAGCACTTTGCCTGAAAACGTTTTGGCAATGGTGACCATCAGATCGTCAAATCCCGGTTTTTCCGGTGAGTCGGAAGAGGCGGGAGTTTGGGTTAGCACCCAGCCCCCGTTGCGCTGCTGCAATCCGATGTTTTCCGCCCTGGCTCCCAGATAGCCGTGACCGGCGGCGATGGGAACATCGGTGTCGAGGGGTAAGATCCGATTCGGACTCCTCTGGTCCAGATATTCTGCGAGCGAGGTCATGAGCTGCCCTGACATGTTCTGCAGCAACAGCATGCAGGCATCGAGGTCTTCGGATACCATGGGTACCAATTTGATCAATTCGGCGTACCCGCCGGTCCCGGAATTGATGACCACCAGTTTGTCACAGGGGGTGCATGCGTCTGACGGCGGAGGGATCTTATCGATGGGCCGGGTCGGGCGCACCCGTTTAAAATTGTTCACATGTGCCTGGGCGGCCTGCCGAACTTTCTCCAAAATGATACCCCGCTTCTGTTCCAGACTCTCTCCTCCCACGGGCTTACTGATAAAGTCCAGAGCGCCGAGTTGGAGAAAATTGAGGATGTTGGCTCCGGAAGAGGGTGTCAGGCTGCTGACAATTACCACTGGACAAGGATTTCGGATCATGATGTGCTTCAGGGCCGTACTGCCGTCCATGACCGGCATATTTACATCCAGGGTAATGACATCGGGACGCAGACTGTCGATTTTCTGAAGCGCCTCTTCTCCGTTTTTCGCGGTTTCGATGGCCCCAATATCCTCCTCGTTTTCGAGCATCTGGGTCAACATCCGGCACATCATGGCCGAGTCATCAACGATCAGGAGATTGATGGCGCGCTCGACGGTAATCACGGAGGGAGCCGACGATTCGGTTTCCAGGGCCTCATCCGAAGGGGCCATTTCATCAGCGGCCATTTCATCGACGATCCGCATGGCATCCATGATGAGCGCCTGCCATGGCTTTTCGATGGTTATCCTGGGTACTGTTTCTTCCCCAAGGGTGTTGAATCGCCCGTTCTCCCAGGAGAGGATTCGATAAAATGCTTCGTCGCCTTCAATATTCTCACAGGACGCGTGGACGATTTCACCACCTTCGATGAAAATGTGCCCTTGGGTACCCCCCTGGGTTACCAGCAGGGTCATGTCCACGGAGGACATGCAGCACATTTGTATCAAATCCACCAGCTGGATGTTTTCGAGGGTCCCCATGAACCCTTCGGACTTGCGGTCTATTTCATCGCGGATGAGCTTTCGCAGGTGATCGACCTGAAAGGGTTTGTTGAGAAAATGGAGACAGCCTTTCTGTTCGGCTTCCTGCTGGATGGCCTCCGTGCCGTAGCCGGTCATCAAACTGACCCGAATGTGGGGATGCAGTGCCCGTATTTCCGTCAACAGGTGCAGCCCGGTGATTTTCGGCATCTGAATATCGGAGACGACCAGCGAGATGTCTTCCGTATTGATGATTTCAAGTGCCTCCTGGCCGCCCTTTGCCGTTTGGACATGATAGAGGTCGCTGTCGAGGCCCAAAAATTCTGACAAAGCGGCCAACAGTTCGGGTTCATCGTCGACCAAAAGAACTTGTTTCTTTTCCGATTCCATGCGTTTGTTCCGTCTGTCCCTGGACCTCGTTGCGGTTTCTCTTTCGTAACTGTTCCGGCCGGGCTAACCTAATGAATGGTCGGCGTGGAGGTTTCCCCGACAGGATCTTTCATGGCCAGAGCACCCGACAGGGACAACCCATTTCTTTCGCGCCGATAGTTCTGACGGACGATGGTCATGTTCACCAGGTCATAGACATCGAGAATGAGCGAAATATGTCCGTCACCGATAATGGTGGCCCCGGAAAAACCGCTCTTCTGCCGCAGGTAATCCGGGAGGGGCTTGATGACGACTTCTTCCTGTCCGATGAGTGCGTCCACGACCAGCCCGACATGCTGGCTGCCGGTATTGACGATGACGATAAAGTTTTTCCCATCTTCCGCATGTTCCGGTCGCAGCCCGAACAACTCGGACAAACGGAGAATGGGTGTTGTTTTTTCCCGCAGATGAATCACCTCAATGCCTTCGATGGTGGTGATTTCATCTCCGAAGATACGGATGGTCTCCTCAACAGCGGTCAGTGGAATCGTAAAGAGCTCTTCGCCGACACGGACCAGGAGTGCGGATATGATGGCCAGGGTGAGCGGAATCTTGATCCGGATTCGAGTCTGCACGCCGATTTTTGACTCGATTTCAATCGTTCCATTGAGCTTCTCAATGTTTTTCTTGACCACATCCATGCCGACACCCCGTCCGGACGTTTGCGTCGCCTGCCCGGCAGTGGAAAAGCCCGGCATCATAACCAGACGCAAGATCTCCCGATCGGTCATGCGATCGAGATCTTCTTTGGACATGAAACCGCCCTCGAGGGCTCTGGCTCGGATTCGCTGCGTATCGATTCCTCGTCCGTCGTCAGTGACCTCGATAACGATATGGTTGCTCTCGTGGTAAGCTTCCAGCATCAATGCCCCGGCGTCGGGTTTGCCCAGACGCCGTCGTTCATCAGTGGTTTCGAAGCCGTGATCAACCGCATTTCGGATAATATGAATCAGTGGATCCGAGATGGCTTCGATGATCATTTTGTCCAGTTCGGTATCCTCTCCCCGGGTTTTCAACGTAACGTTCTTGCTCGAATTGTGAACAAGGTCCCTCACCAATCGCGGATAGCGTGAAAAGAGCTGTGCGATCGGCAGCATCCGGACCTTCATGACACCTTCCTGGAGTTCGTTGGACACCCGACCCAGTGCCACCGTTGCCTCTCCAAGCCGAAAGGAGAATTCTCGAAGGGGTTTGAGTTCTTTCTGGCTCAGGTTAAGCTCCTCTTTCATCTCCTCGTGTAGGAATCTCAAGTCGTTGAACAGCTGGAAGAAGAAGGCGCGGCTGACCACAAGTTCACCGACCTGGTTCATGAGATAATCGATTTTGTCGGCATCCACGCGGACACTCTGTTTGAACTTTTTTCGACCCACCGGTTTGGATCCACCACCCTGCGCGTCACTTTTCTCAACCGCTGACGGCGGCTCTTTTTGCGGATGTTCCAATCCGGTGTCTTTGCTGTCCATTGGCTTCGGAAGGTCGCCGGATCCTGTCGCCATCGCCGGTTTGGACTCGGTGGCCGTGGGTGCCGTTGCCAGGGGAGGGAAGTGGGTGCCGGTTTCCGGGGGCGATTCCGACGGTACAAAATGGTCTACCGGCAGGACCCCCTGACCGGCGATCATCTCATCGATGACGCTCTGGAACGAGTGGTCGTAGTAATCCGTATCCCCCAATGCGGTATCGTCGAACGCACTGCTGAGCATATCGAAAAGCTCCGGGTCCGCTGAAGCAACGTCCACAGTGGCGTCGCTGTCCGGCTGCACATCCAAAGTCACCCCTTGGTTCGCTTCATCCACGTTGACATCCGGGTCAAAACAAAATTCGGCGTCTGGAAACTTTGTCACGATCCGGTCCATGTAATCGTTCCAGAAATCGAGGGACACCGTGTCTCCGAAGGCCAGCATTTCCCGGGAGGCTTCTACCTTATCCCGCCATTGGGCGAAGATGGAGCGAAGCTGGTTATATCCCATGTAGTTTGCCGAGGATTGAAGCCTGTCCAGGATACCGGCACTGCGTTCAAGACACTCGGATGGATTTGATGCTTCGGACCAGCGCTGACCTTCTTCCCAAAGAGCACTAATGCTGTCCGTAAGATGATTCAGAAAAATATCGAAGAGCTCCTGATCCAGCTCTTCTGTGTAAACCTCGTGTTCCATTTCATCGTACAGTTCATCGACCTCCGGATCCGATACTTCCGGGCCGGGCCCGGTAAGATCTGTACTGAAGATCGTATCGATGACATCATCAAAATCCTCGTCCTCGGTGTTCACGGAAGATCCCGTATCCGGTTCCTTCGGGTCGTCCGAAGACGGTTTCAACTCCGGAAAGCGGTCCTCAAGTACATGCAGGCGCTCCAACATAAAATCGACGGATGGATCGTCACCCTGTTCTGCCGCCGTCAGCGCCAACGAGGTGTCCTGAATCCAATCGTCATAAAATCCGAGGAGTGTTTCGTACCCCATATAGTTGGCCGCCGACCTTAGGGCCTGGAGATGATCCAAGACCGACGCCAAGCCCTCTTGCTTTCTCTCCGGAGATTCGCTAACCGCCGATAGCGATCGTATGGATGCGGATTTTTCCTTCAATTGATCGACAAAAATTTCATACAGTTCGGCGTCCTGCTCCTCATCATAAATCTCGTCTCCGAGTGGATTGGAAGTCTCCAGATTCGCTTCATTGGGTTCGGTCGTCGGAATCTCGGTTGGCGGCGGAGGAGATGCCTCGGGATCCGGCGTATCGGGAGGCTCGATCTGGAGGTTAATGGCTGCGACCAGATCGTCGACCGAGGTCTGCTCGGTTTGACCCTCCGCAAGGTCATCGGTCAGCTTGGCCAGTCGATCTTTTGATGCCATGAGGATATCGACCACGTTTTGACTGAGCGATACCTCTTTGTTTCTCGCCAGATCGAGGAGAGTCTCCAGTCGATGGGTGAGAGAAGATATGTTTTCCAACCCGACGAATTGGGCCGCCCCTTTGATACTGTGAACAGACCTGAAAATGTCGTTGAGAACCTCTCCGTTTTCCGGATCGGATTCCAGCTGAAGCAGCCCGGATTCCAATTCCTCCAGATGTTCTCCTGCCTCTGTAACAAAATCCTGAAGCAGTGCATGGTCAATCATGGTCGTCTCCTTATGAGGGAACCGGTGTCTCTCTGTCGCTTGCCGCCAGCGCTTTGCCGTGGGTTAAGCGGACGTCGTAGTAATCGAATGCTTCTATAAACCGTTGTAAGTCTTCCACTTCTCTACTCAGGCTGGTGAGTCGTTCCATAAACTCGTCAGGCAGTCTGTCTCCGTTGGAGTGCTGTCGCAACATCTCGCTCATGTGTTCGAGCCCTTGCCGATTGCGTCCCGTATGATTCCACACCAGCAACAAGATCTCCTGGAGGTCCATCGCCATGTCGTGCATAAAGTCTGCGATCTTTCCGACTTCACCGGAACTGTTGATGGAACCCAGGGCATCCAGCTGTCCCTTTGCAATTTTGTCTGCGGCAGCTCCCACCTGATCGATCGGCTTTGCGATCTTTTCAATGAAGACCAGGGCAAGGGAAACCATCACTACCAGAACGACCACCGTGATCACCATCAGATGTGTTTGCATGGTTCGAAGGGATTGGCTGATAACGGCGGTGTCCACCCGGCTGCTTTCTTCCGCTGTCAGTGTCGCCGTCAAGTTGGTGATCAGCCGATCCTGGGTCGTCTGACTTCCGGTCTGACCAATGGCGTAGGCACCTGCCGTCAGCACGAACGCAGTGGCCAGTAGAAACAGCACATAGGTTTTCCGTCGCAGGCCAATCACGTGATGCCCTTTGGTAACGCGCCGGGGAAAGTTTTTCCGAAAGGTATCGGCGAGCACGGTGTCTCCTTTATCCAGTGGACTCGTAATTCGGACACAGGGTTCGTCATGGATCTCTATCCGGGGGCTGAGACCGGCGGATCGATAGCTTCAAGACTCCCGGCTCCTCCTGACCCCGGACCTCTGTCGAAAGCGCTTTTTCATTCATCGATTAGCGCCAGCAGTTTCTCTGAATGGTGTTTGCTGACAAACCCGACAGCGCCCAGTTGTTCGACTTCATTGCGATATTTTTCTTCATCCAGATTCGAGAGAAAAATAATCTGCGCCGTTTCATCCATTGTCAGGATTTCCTTGGCTGCAGTGACGCCGTCCATCCCCCGCATGGTGATGTCCATGGTGACGATATCCGGGTGGAGTTCCTGATAGAGGGCCACGGCCTCCTGGCCGTTTTTTGCTTCGCCGACAATGACATGTCCCGGGGGCGTCAAGAGTCTGGAGATCATCTTCCGCATCATGGATGAGTCGTCAACGATCAGTATGCGCTTGTTCATCGGCTGTTATCCTGCTCCATTCGTTTCAAGTCCCGTGGTGGTATCCTGGTATTCTTAGCCGCTGGGTGTTCCGCTACATGCCTTTGAGCGACCGTAGCTCCTCGACGAGTAGGATACGGTTAAAGTCCAGGATGATCAGCAGCTTCTCGCCAATATCACACACGCCCTGAATATATTGGCTTTCAAGTCCGGCCACGATAATATCCGGTGGTGGTTCGATACTGCTTTCCTGAATCTTGAGAACTTCCGTCACCGAATCGACAATAAAGCCGGTGATCTTCCCCTCGATGTCGAGAATGATGATCCACGTTTCATCGGGGTCCATTTCACCGGGGTCGAGATGCAGACGCTTCCTCAAGTCGATGACCGGAATGATATTGCCACGGAGATTGATCACCCCTTCGACAAACGCCGGGGCATTTGGCACGGAGGTGATCGGCGTGGAGCGAATGATTTCCTGAACCATGAGTATGTTCACACCAAACTGTTCAGCGCCGATGGTAAATCCGACCAGCTGCATCAACCGGTCTTTAACGGTTTTTTCCGGCGCCAGTGTTTCAAGTGTTTCAGTCATTTTGAGTCTCCTGTCATTGGGGTCTCACAGTGCTCCATCAAAAGACCGAAAGGGCCGACCAGCCGAACGTCGGAGGGCGAACGATCGGCCGGTCGTCGGATCTTCGGTCTACTGCAGAACCATCTCATGGGTTTCGGATGTCTGGTTGAGATCACCATTGCCCCTGATCTTGAATTGCTTCACCTGGTCGGTGAGGCTCTTCGACAAGGACTGAAGTTCTTCGGTAATCTGCACAACGGTGCCAGCGCCTTCCATGGTTTGCTTTGCCCCTTTTGCCGATTCCTGAGTGGCTTCGGAGAGTCGTTTGGAGCGATCCGCCTGCAACTTGGTCATCTCCTGCATCTTTTCCGTACGGAGAACGATGGCTTCCATCTCCTTCCCCACGGCCTTGGCGGACTGACTTGACATTTCGACCAGTTCGGCGATCTGGTTTGCTTTGCCGACCATGGAGTCAAGGGCTTCTTTGGCGGCTTTACGCCGTTCACCCTGCTGGCCGGCCATGGTACCGATCTGTTCCGCAAGAGTGTTGAGCTCCTGCATCATGCGGTTAACCTCTTGGATGTTTCCGGATAGGACCTCTGTCTGCTCCGAAATACCCTCAATGGCGCGCATGTTGATTTCGCCACCTTCTGAAATTCGCTGAAGGGCCAACTGAGATTGGTCTGTCAGCTTGGTACCCTCACTAACGCTTTCAGTGGAGTTTTTAATCAGCTGGGTGATCTCCTTGGCGGCTTCCGAGGATCGCTGGGCCAGCTTACCCACTTCGTCTGCAACGACGGCAAAACCTTTACCGTGTGCACCGGCACGGGCGGCCTCGATGGCGGCGTTCAGGGCCAGCAAGTTGGTCTGCTCGGCGATTTCGGTAATAACCGCGATAATCTCTGAGATCTGTGCGGACGATTCGGAAATAGCCCCCATACCTTCGACGGTGGCGTTGACCGAACGCGCACCTTCAGTGGCTGCTGCCAGCACGTTCTTTCCGTGTTCGGAGGATTCCGTGGCCGCTTTGGTCATCTCTCCCACGATTTGGGTAATCCGGGCGATGGACTCGGTAACATTTTTCACGGCTTCTCCCTGCTGTCTGGCGGAGGCCACAACCTTAGCACCGGTTTCACCCATGGCCTCGACACGGTCGGAGGCTGTTTGGGCCTCCTGTACCTGGGAGGATGACGTATCGGCCACCTGTTCCATCATGCTCAACAGGGTGGTCAGCTTTTCCCTGGAAGTGGTTGCCACTTCCGCCTGCTCGCTCGAGAAGGTGGCGACCTCACCTGCCGTTGTACCCATATCCCGGACGGTTTTAAAAATCTCCGCTGTCCGTTTTTGCTCGTTCGTAGCCCGGTTTCTATTGGCTGACGCCCGTTGGGCCACGTCATCGGCAAACGTGGCCACACCGACCGCTGAGCTGTCGACAACCTTAAAGGACTGGTTCAACTCGTCGATCATGTTGTTAAAGTCGTGGGCCATCCGGCCAATTTCATCCCGACTCTGAACGGGAACCAACTGTGTCAGGTCCCGTTCTGATGCAATCCTACGAATGGTCGCGGCAATGGACGCAATCGGATTGGCAACGCCTCGCGCTACGAGGATCCAGATAAGGATTGCAAGGATACCGGAGACGGCGGCCACGACAGACATGATCAGGTTCACCCGTTGATGGGCGGCCTCCATACGGTTGGTACTTTCGAGAAAATCTTCCTCATAGGATCCCGCCCCGATGACCCAGTCCCAGGGCTGGAAATAGAGAAGCCGCGCCACCTTATAGCGCGCTTTGGGGTCCCCGGGGTTTTTCCAGGGATAACGCTGTTCGGCAAACTCACCGGGCTTCAGGACGACCGATTTTTGGACCATTTCCCGGATGAAGTAGTTCCCCTCGGAGTCTTTGGCGTCGATCAACAGCTCGCCGTCCCGCTGGCCCTTCTGAGAAATGACATAATGGCCTTCACTGTCCAGCACATAGACGTAGCCGGTTTTTCCCACCTTGATGTCCATAATCGCCTGACGCAACGCACCCGTGGCCTCCTGGGGAATCCCCACATAGAGCACGCCGGCGATTTTATTGTTGATGTAAATGGGCTCGTAGGCGGTGATGTACCATTTGTTGACGACAAACGCGCGACCGTTGAAGGTCTGACCCCTGAGAACGGTGGAAATAACCGGGTTTGGTTTGCCATCCGGATTGGTCCGCGGAATATAGGTGCCGATCGCACGGGATCCGTCGGTTTTCAAAACGTTGGTCGCAACACGGAGCATATCGCCGGCCGCATTCATCCGTTGAAACACCGTACAGGTAACCCCGGGTGCCAGCTCCTGCAGGTCATCGACGACCGAAACATGCTCGCTCGGGTCCATTACCTGCCCAAACCACCCACCGCCTACCGCAAATCGGGGAAGCTCGACACGGGTGACGGCTTTGGTATACTGGTTTATGGCCTGCCAGGTGGCCTTGCCGGATTCATATTCGACCTTGCCCAGATCCAGGGTGATTTTTCGGGCCATATTCAGGTAATTCAACAAGGTTTTCTCCAACAGCTTCTGCTGGGCTTCGGCCATGGCGTACACATTCAACGCGATATGGTCGAGGTCCGTATAGGCCAGCTTCAAACTTTCCGCTCGACTGATTCTCTGAAGCTCTTTGCTGTTGGTGTAGGTGATGGCACCGAACACCAGCAACGGGACCAGGGTCAGCGATACGCCAATGACCAAGAATTTGGTCCTCAGTTTCAAATCCTTAAAAAGTTTCCTAATCATTACTTGGGCCCTCCCTTATCAAGTTTGCTGTTATGCAAAAATTTGCTAGTTTACGGCGGCTCGCGGCGCGTCGAGCACCGTGTTGATCTGTTCCGCCATTTTGTTACCCATCACCATTTCCTGGCCATCGCTGTTCTCGATCACGGCCTGTGCCATCTCTTTGTACAGGCAGGTGCTGGGATCTTGAACCATGCCGGAGCCGCCGACACGAAGGATTTCCTGCAGTCCTTCCCTGCCGTCTGTGCCGTTGCCGGAAAGGACCACTCCGATGGATTGGCCCCCGAATACGTCGGCTGCCGAGAACATGAGCATGTTGACCGCTCCCCGGCGTTCCGAGAAAGGTGCCGGATGGACCCGGAGCATCGGTGTGCCGCCGTTCCGATCGATGGTCACATATTCGTCCTCTGCTGCGATATGACAGACACCGCCACAAAGGGGCGTTCCCTCCGTGGCACGCTCAACGCGGATGACACTCAGTTGATTCAGATGTCGGGTGAACTCCTCCACATGGTTTGGGGCGGCATAAAGCACCACCAAAAACGTCGCTCCGGTGTCGGGCCGAAGCCGGGGTACGATCTTCAACAGGCTGCCGTAGCCGCCTTCTGCGGTGCCAACAGCAACGAGATAATCCGAACTCGCCAAAGCGCTCGTTTTCTCCACCGGGTCGTGATCCGGATTCCGGATGTATTGTATGGCTTCGGTTTTTACATCTGCGGCCAACCCGATTTTCCGAATAATGGTTCGGTGTTGCTGGTCTAACTCGATATCAGCCAGTCGTGATGGCTTATGCATGACATCGACCGCACCGTATTCCAGGGCTCGGAAGGCCTCCCGGGATCCCTCGCGGGTGAGGGTGCTGAGAACGACGGTCGGTTTTGGCCGCTGAATCATGATGTGTTTGAGCGTCGTCAGTCCATCCATGACCGGCATGTTGATATCGAGGGTGATGACATCAGGGTCCGTTCGGGGCAGCAGATCCAGAGCCTCCGCGCCATGCTGGGCTTCTGCGGCGACAACGAGATGGTTGGATTTTTCGATGATCCTTCGGACCGCTTGCCGGATGAACTTGGAATCATCCACAATCATGACCCGGATCTTTTTATCGAGGTCTGGGTAGGATGACGTGCCGCCGGCGTCGGCATAAGAAGCTCCACGAACCGGTTCGCTACAGATTCGGCAACGGCCCCATGAACCGTCGGCATCTTTCTGTTTTACTTGGATGGCGTTTTTGCCCCCGCATTCCTCGCAAAAAACTATCATTCGTGCCATTCCTTAGAATTTAAATAATGATTCCAGCATGTTGAGTTTTATGCGCCCTTAAATGCCCATGCCGGAGAGGCGAAGGCTTCTCGCAATACCTCAATAATGGCGTAAGCAAGTCATGTGCCACGCCCTGTTGATGTTAAAAAATATTGAAATTACAGGTAGATAGAAAAAGGATTGGTGGATGAAACAGGCATTCGGAAGGATTTTGAATGGTTTATATTAGAACAGTGATTACTGCTGTCCCATTAAAATTTGAAAAAACTTTATAACCAACTGTTTAAATTGAATATATTAACCAAAATGGGCGTAATCGATTTGAAATTTGGTTCAAATGGCTGATATCCATCCGTCGGGACTTCAATTGA
>Ga0209363_1000147_pt1 | contig 24027 bp, 12 predicted proteins | sample WorMetexBAHAMAS3_FD_187385 | JGI IMG/M metagenome (GOLD analysis project Ga0209363, IMG submission 187385) | Marine gutless worms symbiont microbial communities from Max Planck institute for Marine Microbiology, Germany - Inanidrilus exumae... | ecosystem: Host-associated > Annelida > Digestive... | reverse complement strand
ACCTTCACGGGCCCCAAGCGACACCAAAGAAAACGCACAATAGAGACTGGTACCCACCAAAGAAAACAAATGATCAGAATTTTTACGACAGGCCGCATCGCAGAGGGGAGGATTTTTCACGGAGGAAAAGTATGTGGCACCGGCCCGTCGGAAGCAATACAGTGCCAGTCGACTGCTGCAGTCCCGCTGTTGCCGTTATTGTTTTTTTTGCTGCGTAAGGCGCCGCAGCATTGACTCACAAGGTCTTTCAATTGGCCGTGCAACCCCCAACAATTTCCCCTTTCCTTGGGGAGCTGGATACCACTTAATACGTGGTTCCCTGTGCCCACCAGACAGAGACTACCTTCCAACCGGTCGATCGGTTCAGCCGTTTTGGCGGGCTCACGAACGTGACCAACAGACACTGAGACACACCACGCTACTTCGTCTGTAGCAATAGGCCGCATTGCTGTGATGCGGCCTAAAAAAGGCTAAAATGACCAACCGAAACTCGCCAAATGAAAAAGTAAGTAAGCAGTGTGGATAAGTAAAGTCGCATACGCTCGACTGAGACAGTTGGAATTTTATTTAGTTAATTTATAAGGAATATCTGGGGTCCCGACCTTACTGCCGAACCTCAGTCCTTGAGGCATCGATATGCCACTGCCTAGGTTGTACGGTGGCTTGTTCGTTCATCGCCTGTCGACGCAGTCAGCGAGTGACGTCTGTCCCGTCCACTTTCAACAGTGTTATGCCCCGTCCAAACCAGCAACAATGTCGAAGCAACATTGTCGAATGCTATGCGGCTCCTGCATGGTATGGCTGTTGCACTGCTGCAGATCGAGTTAGACTTAACGCGTTTTTCCGCAGATGTGTCAAGCTGGGATACAGAGACAAGTCAGCACCATGTATTGAAGACATCTTTGGTGACTGTGACGACCAGTTATTCGCCAGGATTAACACTAACAGCCTCCATATACTCCAGCAGTACCTGCCTGAACGATCTAGTTTTAATTATTCTCTCCCACCGCGGCGACACAATAAAACACTAATAACTAAAACATCTGAACTTAATGATCGAGATTTTATTATCAGAAATATTTACAAAGACTTATATTGATCATCATGTGTATTTCAATTTTATATTTACCTTCTTAGTTGTCTATTACTAGGTCTATATATTGTTAGAATTGTATTTGATTTTTATTTCTTGTAATGGGTTGCGATTGTCAACTTTTCATTAAAGAAAATGATGATGATGATGATACAAGTCGAACGATTCTTTCGACAAATTCGAATGTTGCTTCGACATTGTTGCCTGTTGCTTTAACATTGTTGCTGGCGTGGACGGGGCTTTACAGATCGCGACTGAATACTCGTGCTGCATCCACTGTTTCGTTTGTCCAACAAAAACTACGATACGCATGCCGGACGATTTACTGAATGTACAGATTCACGATATATTAAAACCAACTTCGTTAAACAGTGTGAACAGTGATCATGAAAACTGTAATTTCATACTGTCAGATATGTAAAATACAAATCTTGCCAAAACACATACACTGTCACTCTGCAGGTGAACGTGATAAATGCACAAAAGACTGCACAGCGGAAGACGTAAAATCGACGTTTTTCCCTGCCAGCTCAGTGTAATTTCACCTTACTATGTGGCTGTTTTACGTAGTGGTAAGGCATTCTGCGCATCAACTAAGTTACTCTATGTCAGGCCCAGCTGGTCTTGCTAGATAAGTAGCACTGTCCTCCAGAGGATATAGCGCTACTGCTGAATCTACTGGTATCGGGATGGGTGATCGTCTTCGGGCAAACCACCTCGGTACGTAACCAGCCACCCAGGCCAACTCAAGTATGGCTATGCTGTACAGCTGGGCAGTAAAGGCAGGTATGGCTCATTCCACTTGTGGATAAAACGTGTGGGTGGCATGTAAAACTATGTGATCCTCATCAACAAGTGCCATACCTGAGCGCTTTAGCAATGAGTAACTCGCAAAAAGTGGTATAATACAAATGTATTCGAGTTTACTTTATCTTCTGTATTTTACACCTAATCAGCTTTTGTTTCTGCATCATTTAAACAAAGTGCATAAAAACTTTCAAAAACTTTTAAACAGTGTTTTACACGGACCAAAATTATCGGCATGAAATAAAAACGTTACCATAAGACTCTATGCAATAAGTCTTAACACCCAACAGCAATGTCATAATAAACAGCTAACAAACTGACATCATTAACTTGTTCTGGATTCACAGCCCAACATTTTACTGGCCCGCCTAATGGGCCAGTATTGTTTTGCTTGCTGGCGTCTGTTGTCGTCTGTAACGCTGCCGGCGGGTGGGCGGGCCGGCCGCCGCGGAGCCGGGCGCGTTGGTGGTCGGGCGGCCGACATTGCACGGCGGGCCAGTACGGTTACGTCCCGTTAGGGCGACACCTTGTTACACAAAAACGCCAGCCTTGAGAAATAGCAGCAGTGCCAAAATGCCATTTTCAAGTACTGTAGCTTTCAATTCAAACACTTTTCAAGCACTTTCAAGGGCCTTGAATTTCAAGCATTTTCAAGGGCTTCTCAAGCACGTGACGCCGTGAATCTTGCATTAAACACATGATAGCAAGCTGAGTCAGTATATACTTTACGCCCTAAACAATATTGCCACCTTAGGTATGCACTGTCACTAACTCAAAAAGGGCTACGTAAAACACTGGCAGTAAATTAATAAATGTTTCTGAACACAGTTTAAATTCGCCACTGTTTACCAGATAAGCATTAAAGAATTATCAGTTGCAAACGTTTTATAATCATATCGTTGTATTAATACGTCGAAAATGCACGAGATCAGCTGTCACAGAAGTACCATGCAATGCTCTGTGTCATTTCGTGGTCCAGGTATAGCAACCGGTTTGGTGTGTGTGTGTGTCCAGTCAACAATGTTTGAACAAAATGACCTATGACCTAGCTGCTTGGGGTGAGTGAGTAGTTTCTTAACGACACATCAGCACATCATAGGCTATTCAGTGACTTTAAAAGGTAGACAGTGCATGAGGCTAGCTGCTTGGTGTAGCCACGCTAGTTCACACTGACATCAGCTAGGTGAAGTTCGTACTTCAAGGTCACTGGTCAAAGTTCAAGGTCACATGAGAACAAACGTTCATTTTGTCGGCTATGGATGCACGTTATGAGGTAATGTATACATTCAGAATCGCCGGATGGCAGTATCAAACGTGTTGCACACAATATCTAGACAATTTAAAATGCACAGTTACTGGTTGGTTGGTGTTTGTGAAGTTCCGTGTGCTCAAATGGTCAATGCGACCTTGAGTGAGGCTTTCTAGTTAAGTTGATTCTCGGCTATACATGTATGGCAGTTGATAGAGACAGCTGACCACTGAAAACACAACTGAGCGTTTAGTATCAGCCAAGATCATTGGTGTCAGAAAACTAGGATGCTGGGGCTACCAGACGACGAAAAGGTCCGACATGTTTAGCCAATTTGACGATGCTCGCTCATGTACAGACACACACAGATGAGCCGGCAGACAGAACTAAGACGGCACATAACACAACTTGCACGATGTCAAACGGTAAAAATCTATCTATTTTTTCTGGGCGACTTTCGCCGCACAGCTGGTTTTGGCTTGCCAGCCACTGGAGCAACTTTGCTCGGTGCGGCCGAGACCTCGGTCTGCGGTGGCAACTGGTCAGATGAATGGATGAAGTCGTGCAGCAGTTTAGCGTTGCTGGAACTGCTGAGGATATCAGTCAACTCAGCAAGACTCAACTGCACCAGCCGCGTCAAGTTCTCGACTCGATTCATTACTGAGTACAGGTTCTTGCTGTTGATGCCCGGCATCTTCAGCAGCATGTCCTGTAGAACAACGTCAGGTTCAACTCCATTACTATTAGAACAGAGAACCAGAATAAGTTTCTTGAATACAGAGACACATTAGTCACATCATACTACATATCTACCTATCTACCTATGGCCGTTTCCGCTGTAAATCTGGGTTAGCCATAGCCAGTTCCACCCTTGGTTTTTATGAGCTGAATATATTTCCCGTCACCCAACCGACAGTGTCAAAGCACCGAAGTGAAAAACACAGATTTGATTGGTTCAGGCAAAAGAAATCTCACTTCTATTCTACCTTCAGCATTTTAACTGGCCGGCATTTCTGGAATTAATCGAGGTCAGGCCGGGGGCCTCAATAAGTTTTTCAAAGCAAAACCTTTGGGAATGTTGCAACAAAACTTTTCCATCTATAGTCTAAAGAACAGAATCGAAGCAATGAAAGGCTGAAATCCCACCTCCATACCAAGAAGAAGACATTGCACATATAAAAATAGCATAAACATTAACATTTACAATTCATCTACATCAGCATATCCAATATTATGTCACTTTACACATTTTAGTAAACCATTGGCAGTATGAACAGGGGGGGCGGATTTTTCACAGGGGACAGGGCATACAGTGTGCCGGTACTGCTTACCAGCACTTCCCAAAGAAGCTCGAGACCATACCGGCACTTCAGTAGCGCAGGCCAAAAGTTTTAACACCTTACTGGAGTTACTGGTTCTGCAAATAATTAACTGACGCATTGAACAAGTTCTGAATGAAGATCATTAATGGCTTTTGATAAACGTCGTATATTATAAACTCTGTTCTAACCGTTCATTAACTGCAAGATGCTGCTTTGACTGGTACTTCATCTGTTCATTGGTGTAGTCTTTACCACGCGACGCTCTGCTAGCGTGGTAAGCCTATATATGCTGTCTTGTGCGTCCATCCATCTGTTCGTTCGTCTGTCTGTCTCCTAGCTGTCTGTCACAAGGAGGAGTTCTACCAAAATGGCTAAACTTAGGATCACACAAACAGCGCCACAATAGCCAAGAGACTCTAGTTTTCTGATGCCAAAGATCTCGGCGACAATCCACTAGCTCTATAGCTCGAGCACATGTATACATGGTACATATGCTATTTGCTTTAAACTTTCGTACGTGTGATAGGCCTAATGGCCCATACATGGTCATTATACCATGCATTACGTACGTACGTACGTTAAACATACACTGTGAATTACAAGACATAATCACAACTCAACAGAAAGTTGCTAATGCCAAAAAATCTCTAACTCTGCATCGTCATCTAACTAAAGTATCAAACATTATTACTTTATAATTTCAGAGCGGTTTCTGGTTCCAGTCAAGTCCGCTGTAAAATTAAATTTAACATCCCAGAATCACACTAAAGCGTTATTTAAAATTTCATACTGGTTGCTCTGATTGACTGAAGAAAGCATAGGCTACGCAGCGTTGTTGCAGTATATCGTAAGAAAATGCAACACAAATGGCATCATTTTTCTCTCGCTTGAATGGATTGTTGATAAATAGGTGCTAAACTATACACAACACATACCGTATGATGAAAACGTATATATACAGTATTTCTTGAACGTATGGTAAAATCATCATCATCATTTAACATAAAATAACGTACGCGTACGGATAGAGTTACGACTACAGTTCCAAACAACTAACATTTCAGTTATATCAGTATGGCGCTAAGCCAAGCGTTGCACACTAAAAGAAGAGGCTGATGTAATTTGACAGGAGGCGCATGGACGCTTGCATCCACCATTTCGCCACATACGACCCGGGGATTCCAGATTCCATAAGGTGCCCTAGGTCCCATGCATCTCCAATTAGACAGAACTACTTCCGAGACAGTAGAAGATATGTTCAGGGTCTTTAAATTTTATGAGACTCAGTGGCCAGTTATTACCTGTGGTCCAGCGTTGTACCTGCCAGTATATCGGTTGTCCACAGCGTCACTGGTTACGGCAATAGCTTGATCGACAACTGGCTGTTTACGTCCCTCCTGCACATGACAGCATACACACATGGAGCCACTGTACCTCAACATCTCGAAATGACCTACTGTGTGTCGAGAGGAACGCTGAACTCTGCTCACTTATCTTTTAGGCAGGGTGTGTCCTGATTTATAACCAAAAAAACCAAGATGGAAAAGATCGGTATTTAAACTGTCATTACGTCACCCCTGCGAGGGGTGCAAAGTATTGTAATCAGCGTGTCTGTCTGTCTGCTCACATATCTCAAAAAAACAATTCCCAACTTCATAACATTTTCCGTACATGTTACCCCTGGCAGTGGCTCAGTCCTCATCTGACCACAGTGCAATATGTCATGTACTTCCAGTTTTGCGGATAATGTTGTTTTGACATAATGGGGCCATGGAGCAGAATCAATTAGGTGAAGTCGGCTATCCTCAACTGTCTTGTTTTAGATGCCAAAAACTGTGTAAAATGTGAAAACAGGAAATCCAATTTAACTACTGTGCATATCATATGCATGCAACTTCCCATTTTCTCTCACAAATGTTGGTCACGCAATTGTAAGGTATAAAACGTTGACGCTAGCAGAGACAAAAAGAGAAAAAAATTGTGCAAAAAAACAGAAGTCAATCTCTGCGAGTGTACAGTGAAAATGTTCTACATCATAATAAATATCACCTTAATAATTAACTGGAGTAATGTTTTCTAAATTAGGTACAGATGTGATAAAAACTTAAGGCAAAAAAATGTTCGATAATTTCTGAGTGTGACAGACAAATATACATCCACAGTAACACATGGACAAAGATTTTATTACCTGTCAACCTATCAACAATACACTGGACAAATAACAAGTAAGTAAGTAGAAAGATGACGACCGTGATTCCCCAGAAGATATGGTGCAAAGGACTGAAATACCTAAACCGAAAAGCTCAGTAACCAAGTGCTCACAGTACAGTACACAGATCACAGAACGGTGACAACAAACTGCACACCTTTAGTTCATCAAACAGCTCGGCAGTGGTGTACGGACTGGGACACCACAAAAGTCGAAGGCGAGGAAAGTGCATTGTTAATAGTGTCAGCCGAGACACTGCATCGTTGCTGTTAATTCCACCAGAAATTGGATACTTCTCCTGCACAAAATGAAACCAAATGACTGTCTGCTATACAGTGCCATATTTATAAAAGTACACCTAAATACTTATTATCCCTAGAAACCGCATGTCCATAAACTACAACATATTATCTGATTACTGAGTTAAGGTTTTATGTCCCACTTGACACAGAATAAGTGATTTTGGAGATGTTCTTCCCAGCCAATCTCTTGGCTTAGTACTGAAAAAACTAAACCCAACAGAACAACAAGCAACACAGGAATAAAATAATCTAAGTAAAACACTAGAAACATACAAAAGGGTAAAGCTAAACAAACAAACACAAAAAAACGAAATCTAAACCAAAACCAACATGCAACATTTAAGAACTGTTCATACGTGTGTGCGTATCATTATGCACACTTGTTTGTACACAATACAGCACAGAACAGTTCTAATTATTTTCCCTCCTACCTCCAAACGATAATCACAGCTCAGATGCTGTCTTGTGGATGGGAGAGAAACCAACAAATTATGTAAACAGAGCCTATACTAGTGAGCTAATTGACCTGGAGAGTGAACGGCTTGGATGGATCAAACTCAATCAGCAGCACAGGTCGCTTGTATGCTCGACACATCGCAACACACTGGTTGTACAATCGGCCACTGTTCAGCGAACCAATCAAGTCCGATATGCTTTTCCTCTCAACACAGATGTCTGGTGTCAAGATGTAGTCACCGACCTGGCATAATTTACCAACAACAAAATGACAACTTCTACAGCAGATGTGTCTAGACAAAACAACTATTGTTTTACTATAACTGAAAAGAATTCTTATAATACATACTCAACAAAAATCATTATGCTTAATAACGTCGGAATCCAGAAAATCGGTGTGAAGAAATGAGTAATATCAATGACTAATCGTTCACTTTTCAACAGTACAAGTTTCTGCACTGCCTAGAAAGTCACTTAAAAATACAAGAACTCAGTTAAGTTTGCTGAAGAAGCATGCTTTGACAAACACTAACCTCAAGTGTCACTGGCTCAATATCAATGCCACGTCTGTGAATTAGCGACGGCAGCTCGCTACGGAATTCTCGCATGTCAACTATTATCTGTCAGGCAAAATACAAGTGCTTGCAGCAGCTACAAGAGAGACCATCATGATACATATAGACATGGTTACAATTATGAATACAGGGTACATCACAAGTACAAAAATGATCCGCAATATATATATAAGAACTAAACAGTTAAAACAGATGATTTTCAGACTGCACTGCCAGTTAGTTAGTTGGAGATTAACGGCCCCTTTCAGCACAAATATGGCTATATCAGAGAAAAAAGGTCAGGGTGGAGAGCTATCCCTACACAGTGAAGGAAGGCCAGCAATATATTAACCTCAACTATGGCTGTCTTTTAGTTCAGCAGCCACCCAAAAAGGAAAAGGGATCAACAGGCTCACTTAAATTATTACGCTAGCACCTACAACAGGGAAAGACAACTATTATACCGCAAGTCTAAACTAAACCAAATACAACAAAACACCAGAATAAATCTTAACTAAGCAATACAGATAACACAAAATGAACGGAACAAACTAAACCCAGGTTCGATCGCCTCCTACGACCTCCGGCCTGGAAACAGAGTGGTGACTATTCTGATAGAAAGGGTACTGCACTGCCAGGTTCATGCCTCACGGGATCAAACATACTCAACTGTATACTGATAATTTCTTCTTCAGCTATCTAAGCCTGACTGAAATAAGCCTGATTGCCTCCGCATATGATTAACTGCATCTACACTCACTGAGTCAAGGTGTAAGTCCCACTCAACAAAAAATACGTCATTTAAAAGACATTCCTTCCACCCAGACACATTGGTTGCTAATTAAACCTAACACAGCAAAAACAGATGCACCGGTAAAGCTAAAGATACTACACAGTGTCTGAAAAAAGTCACTCCTTTGGCTTGCCATAACACTGACATACATCAACCAATTTTGATAATTTTGGCAGACATATTGCTCAGAAAGTAAGCAATTAAAGATGCTTTATTTTCCCACCTCACCTAACTGATGCTTCTGCACTACCTGGCAAAACATAAACCAAAAAATGCATCTTTTCACACAAATGTCCTACTATATGCAATGCCAGTCTTCGCTTGATTTCTGTACAAGTATCTGCTTGATTTCTTCAATCTCAGTGACCTGCAATTCATACTGACACAGCTAATATCGTAGTCATGGGGTTCAGCTCTGAGCTGTTGGGGGTCATAGCTCAGGAAAAGGAGGATTTGAGAATTTCACGCTGCAGAAGTTGGCTGTGTTGCATGCATAATGCACCAGTGCACTGTATTTGCTGAAAAAATTGTCATCTGCAACCTTTCCAATAGCAGCTAACATTTGTTCCAGAAATCCTGAACAATTCACATCTTTTGAACTGCGACTAACATTGATACCATGACAGACTTGGTTAACATTTAGCAAGTGGGTAACAGAAAGCAGAATGCTACACGCACTTCCTAGGTAATGTCTGCTGCATGTAGTTGATTTTTTTGCGAATGAACAGTGGTTCAGCTGTGACCAATTGATAATTGAAATGCATTTTCAATGTTTTGTGTGTCTGTTGGCAATGCAATATGCAGTGTTTAAGTGAAATGATGCAATTTACAGGTTTCTCGTTTTGCCAGGTAGTGCAGCAGCATTAGTCAGGTAAGGTGGAAAAATAAAGCATATTTTGATTGTTTGTTTCTCAAAAACGTCTACCAAAAAGTATCAAATCGGTCGACGTAAGTCAACATTACAGCAAGAAAAAGTATAGACTTTTGGAACACACAAAATAAACATTAAAAATCAAATCCAGCTTTGGTTGATGTGTACACAACCTGTGCACGGGGAAGGAGCACTGGATACATTTTGGCCACATGCCTTTTATGACGCCACCAGTGACCTAGCTGTGATCGGCAATTATAACTGAGTACTGAACACTATTGTCTTTTATTAGTCTTCGCTGTAGATAACCTGATAACAAAACTACCAGGTTAACAAACAATAAACAAAATTACGATATAATATCTACAAACTTTCTGTTGAGCAGGTCGTTCGTAGCCGCCTTTTCTTGTACTAACAGCAGCTGTTGCAGGAGCAACAGCATCTCTTGCAAGCCACGGGTCATCATCAGTTTTTCCTTCTCGCTCCTCTGGTACTACCATCACCTAATAATCACCTCTTTCATCAGTAAACCTCGTAAGCAAACCGAACTCCTATGAACTAATGGAAACTAGATGGACAGCGATGCCCCAGCATCGACAAGAATGTTTTTGCCACTGCGATGGCCTGCTGCGACCTTGACCTTTGACCTCCAGAATCTAATCCGGTCATCAGTAAGGGCTAGTGCATATTGCCTGTAAATTTCAACCAGATTGCTCAAGCTGTTCATAAGATATTGTGGATAAACAAAATGTACAAATGAACGAACGGACGCACAAACGAATATGGTAGAGACACAACCCTAAAAAACATAATGTCTTTGCAGATACTGTCATAAAAATATACTAGAATTATTAAGTCCATTCATCACTATAACACATCAGAATATTAATATCTTTAACCATAAAAAATGCATATTGTTCCACTGACCGCTTTTTGTCGTATCAAGTACTCGAATGCCTGTTTCTCAGCCCGCAATGTTGTCAGATAGCGCTGCTCTTCCACAGAACCTTTGTACATCAGAAAATACACTCGAAGTGGGTGATCTGGATGCGAAGCCTTGAATATCTGCCATAGCACATCAGTAACATAATGTGGTATTAGTTGTAAACTCAAAAAACACAACATACGTGGTCCACAACCAGTGGGATAATAATAATTTAAATTCCAACATCCAAACATACAGAATGTGACTACAGGTTCAAAGTATTTTCAGTTGTAGTTCATAGTTTCTCAAATCACCCATACATGTCGAAATACAATGCAACAGCAGCCACAATGAAAAGGACATGGAAGCACATGCAGCATCCAGTTCATCTTCAGAAAACACGTCACTCCCATGTTGCAGATGTTATGTGATCAGGTCTACATAAACATTGAAAAATTGTTTATAAACACTATGCACATACAGCATCAAATGATTTAGGTGCTTGCAAGTAATATATTATTCCATTTCCAATTTCAAATTCCCATTTCTATTTTCTGCTTGTATTTTCCATTAAAAATATACTAGAAATAGAAAAAAAATAAATGGTCGGTTTCCCATTGCAAATTAATCTCCCATTAATGTTAATGGGATATTAATTTGTGGTGCAAAAACGGGCCCTAAATGCCGGAAAATTAAAACATGCCCATCGGTACTCTGTCAGATGGTTCACAACACTGTATTTTCAATACAATATAGGTTATAATGCATCTAAAGAGTGGCAACTGACAAAGTGCAACAACATTTTCCCGTAAATTAGTTTGTTTTTATTTTCGTATTTTCATTTGTTGTTTTTTACTACACTGTTTTTACCGGCAACTAAGTTGAGGTTGCATCCTCCCTTGGTGTCCGGTCCAGTGTCTTGTGTTTCTGTACAAATAAATTGATTGATTGAACATCAAAAAATAAAAACTGTCAAACAAATTGCCATGGTCTGACTTCAAAACATCTTAAACGTCTTTCAGAAGGTTTATCGAGCCAAATGCTTGGCTATGGTTCCGACAAACAAAACCAACAACAACCAAATAAACACAAGAAAAACCTGCCAAAAAATTGATTCCAGCTTTTGCGTCTAACTTGACAAAAAAAGAAAATTTCAGAGACGTTCTTCCCAGCCAATCAGCATGGTAGTGAAAGAACTAAGCCTAATGTGTCAAGATGAACAGGAAGCAATCCACGACTGGGCCTTAAAAACTACCTAACAAAACCAAAACACAGATGGGTTACTTGCCTCCTTATTACATACAGCCGGAAAACAGATCGGGTCTATTTAGTCAAAAAACAGACCTCAAGGAGACTGTATGGGGCAGCCATAGGCACACAATTGGAAGCAAAACAACAGCATCAAACTGTAACATAATTCTGCATCTTTTGAATTTCTTGTTGTTTAATATGTTATTGATTTATCGTTACTATAAAATGACAGACTCGTACAGTGGTAACGATGTGCCAGTGAAACAGGACAACACGCAAATAAAACTTTAAGCTTCACCTAGATAAGTTGGCATGCAAAATATCTAGGTAAAAAGTCACTTAATTAAAAAAGTTATTGTCCGGACACGCAGACAGACTCACACACACGCTCTACCTGGACCACTAAAGTTGTTAGTAAAAAATGACAAACTGCAAACAAGAAATGATCCCACATGCATATGCACGCACCTCCAGCTGTCGAACAGTAGACATCTCAGCATCATACAGAATGACGTAAGTTGGCATCTGTTCGTTAAGAGTTCGTACAAAGCTGTTTGGGTCGTTTGAACCGTGAAGCGCATGAAGAACAAACATCGGTGATGTCAACCGCAAGCATCCTTCCTGTGTATTAGCACCTGCTGCCTCCGCAGTCTCTTCAGACTAACACATGACAGTTTCACTGTCAACAAATGTCCAAAGCAATTTGGCAAAAGGCCGCATCACTGTCTCGTCACCCATCATGGCAGCGAATGCATTCATCCACTGTAAACCCTGGGCTGGCACATTCGCCCGCAACGGCAATTCACAGAGCACTCATGCATAGGTATGTTACAACAGGCCGGCAAGTTCCCCTCAAAAAGTGTCCGTGGTGAGATATGGATCCCATTTAAGACATGGTTCCTTGGACCAACGTGAGTCAGCATCCCAAACGGCATCTCTATCACTTTGGCCAATTTTGTACAGCTTACCCATGTACCAAACACACACACAGACAAGACAAACACAAAGACTATGCTACGTGCGACATCTGTAGCAATAGGCTGCATCTATCACTTTCAGGCTGCCTTTTAACCAGTGTGGTTTCCTGGAGTTAACCCACACTGCATTTTGTTTCCAAGTGTGAATCTTTGGAATTTGTGGTGCTGCATGTTTTGACAATCAATAGCGTTAAAACAATTAAGGGAAAGCAAGTAATGCCAACAATATAGTGGCATTTCAACAAGAAGTCCACACTGGGTCTATAAGTGACAGAAAAAAAAACAGATATAGTAAGTAAGCTAATCAAATACAGCATAATGCAACAATAAGATTCAAAGATAAAATAATCAAGTACTGTTATCAACTGTTACAGTCATGAAATCCCAATGGATGAATGCAATCTTAACATGGTGGAGGAGGAGAAGGGATAGAAAATCACACACCATGCAGTCAAAGTCTCAAAGTCAAATACTTTGTAAATGTTAGTGTCTAAAACCAAGTCCATCCCAATCAAATAACCAAAGAATGTGCATAAGTATCTCATTTTTGGAATAGGCAAATAAAGCAAAACAAAGAGGCAAATGGCTAACCGAGAAAAACTGCCATTAATATCATGTATGTGAATGCTATTACTTCATTATTATTCTACAACTGCAGACTAGCTTATTTCACAAAAAGTTAGTAAACAGTTTCACATTCCAATCACATTCTCATGACAAGCAAAACTAAGAAACACAACAAATGAAATGAAATCCACAAACATTTTCATCATCTGCCATCATCTGCTTTCTGTCGGAGCTTCCAACCATCTGGGTCAGTGTCACTGAGGCTTTCTTCTCTGCAGCCGGCTTTTTTCTACCAGCGGTTTTCTTCGTTGGTCCTTTAGACTTTGTTGGTGATGCAGTACTACTCCTCAGTCTCGTCCTACCAGCAGGCAATAAACCTTTCTCTTCACTCTCCTGGTCACCTTCCTGCCAAACACACGCAATATATTTAACATTACAGTTGTTAACAATTTTCAAATATTAACAATTAAATTTAACAAAAACCAACAGAAGCCAAACATGATACTTAATTACGGAACTCGACTAAAATAAACAATGAACTAATAAATAAAAATGGCTAAAGTATTTCTCTCGACTATCAACTACATTTAACTTCTAATAAGGAGGTTAACTCTGCAAGTAATAATTTTGCTGTTTTATTACAAAATGTTCTGCATACCATGCAATGAAAAGATACGGTGAATGCATGCATCTGTGGCTGCTTGCTATAATTCATACACACAATAACTGTTCGTAACTAAATGCTTTGCAATATTTACAGTTAAATACACAGATAGGCTAAAGCCTTTGACATAATAACCACTCAGTATTATTTCATCCTATTACCACAGCCTTTCAGTAAATGGCATCAACTCAGCGAGACAATAAAATGTCCTTAAACATTGTGGGCATTTGTGGCGCTATGCAGCGAATACACACGAAGACAGCCTGAAAGGTCCATGACAGTAGTACACAGTAGGCTGTACCAAATAGTACATTTGGCCACTATTCGGTCCGGTTCGAATTCGAATATTCGGTACAGCCCTAGTACACACAATGACAATGAAATAAATCCGTTGCAAACACCTGTGACACTGCGGCACCTTTCCTCTGTGCTGTTAGTCGCTCATACAATTTCATCATCATACACTGGCCGTCATCACAAATATACTGAACAACAACATTGAGGTGCATCATATATGGTATCCAGTTAAAACAGGTTGCAAAGGCACAATTAATCATAATGCACTGTTATGAAAATCTAATGAAACAAAATCGGCTTTAATGGTCTCATACGACATGGCTTCAAAAAAAATACCTGAAGCAAACCAACAGATCCACTGCTCCGAATACTAACAGCACGGCAACTTCTAAACAAGAAGCTCCGCTACTGCAGACAGACTGCATGACGTGCTACGTTAGTAAATTCGTGCTATGTTTCACAAAGTATGGGAGTCAGAAAGGTTTCAAACAGCAAAAGTGACCTTCAATGTCATTCAAAGGTATTGGCAATGATGCAATTCAATAGGCCACATACGATTTCCTATAACTGTTTCATTGTAAAGATGTCACATGACATACCACACATCCATTTTGGGGGTAATATATCATGCATGCGCTAGTACTCCTGTATATCAATCAGCGAACGAAATTTGAAGTGCCTAGCTTCTCCATTATCAAAGATATGATTGGGCAAAATTTAAAAAACGGGTCATGTGACCCTGACTACGCGCCCTTTAAGGGCGATTTGTTGGCCATATGCTGGGATTGATATATCCTACCCGTGTACAAATTTGATCACTCTTGCTTCCGCCATTTCAGAGATATGATTGGTGCAAAATTTAAACAAATGGGTCATGTGACCCTGACCACGCCCTTTTCGGGGTGGTGTGTCATCCTTAAGCTAGGATACGATATAGCCTACCCATGTACAAAATTTGACCACTCTAGCTTCAGCCATTGCAGAGATATGGTTGGTGCCCACCAAAATTTAAATAATTCTCATGACCTGACCACGATCCTTTCAGGGATGTTTTGTCATCCTTGGGCTAGGACTTGCCACTATCAACTTGCCTACCAAGTTTGAAGTCTCTATCTCCACCCACTACGAAGTTATGAAAAGGTGTTCAAAATTTGCAAAATGGGGTGGTTTGGGGTAGTTAGGGGTCACTCAGTCATTAAAATAGCGCCATTCGATACAGCGCATACGAATTCCTATTAGCTTTTCATAGTAACAATGTCCCTATCTTGCACTGTTTCTGAGATATAGCGAGATAATGGTCAAAAATTCAAAGATCGCAGATTTTAACCTCTCTATTTGGCGCCCCTGTTTTGGGGTGATCGCAATGGAATTTCGCTGAGATTTTTGGCAATAAAAAACTAGACTATGGGACTGTTTGTACGATCCTAGGTTTAGCCATCTTTGTATAACTCCAACTTGTGACAGACAAATGGACAGACATTCAGACAAACACAAGATGACAGCATTATACCATGCTAGCATAGCATCACGTGATAGAAATGTACTAATAGGACAGTAATAAGACGACATTAAGGAAAATATGCCAGTGACAGACTGTAATAAATAAATGACCATTGCCCGCACCACTGATCAAGCTATATAACAAATCAAAAAAATATCAGTCTTACATCTCGTATCTGTGAACACATCCTGTCATCCTGCGCTGCTATCATTATGCTACAAGTAGACGAGTATTTATTATTTGCCGATATTTGAGGATTGTTTTCAACTTCAGCTTCAATTTCGCTGAGCACATCTCTGACGGCAAGCCATTTTGGACACTCCTCAAACTGTAACTCTGCATAAATCCAACAACAAGTTTAATTTTTTTCCGACAACACACATCAGCAGACCACACAAGGCAACACATGGAAATATGATTCTACAAGTAAAATTGTCAGTAAAGTACATCTGATATGAATTGAACATGGGTGCCTTACAGTCAAACTAGAGATGATGACGCATGTCACTGTGATGGTTGCCACTTGGCGCTACCTGGGAAATACGATTAATTATGCTGTCATTTCAGCAAACACTCACCAATGTAAAACTGTTGTTTTTGCCTCCCTGAAAAAAACTGTGGAGGGTTCCCCAAAAATTAGACCAGCATCATAAAATAGCATCTATGTAACAAACATCAATAACAGCTTCGCTTATCATTGTTGGCACATATCTGTGATTAGAGTTCTAAAGAAACACACAGGAGAAAAGACATATGTAAAACATAAGACAGCCCTGTCTACTTCTTAGAACGGGTGACTTAATTAAATATTCAGGTTGTAAAAATAAAACATCAATACATGTCAGTAGTGCGTTTTGATATCCATTATATAGTCAGTCACTCAGTCACTACACTGTATCCCAAAAAAAATCTGTCCATCTTTTAATTTTTTAACAATAATTCAGTCAAAAATTAACCATTTTTATGCTTTTTGGTTATGTGAAATCCTGCAAAAATTTGACACCAAAGCTCATAAATTTTCCCACCTCAACTATCAGCTGTAACCACTTTACCTTGGGAAATCCAAAAAACATTTTCAACAATCCTACTAATACGTACTTCTGAATATTTGCATTATCTCAGAATAAAACAAACTGTGACTGTTACAATGCAGCTTAACTGTTTACTTACTGTCGCTTACTGCTTGCAGTTATCAAAAAAATCAAAAGGCAGTACTATCGAAACGTGTTGCTGATGCAAGAACAGCTAACAGTGATCTGCAGCACTGCCGGAGACGTGTTTGTCTAACAGGAAGACAATGCACCAGCACATCATGCTCGCTACACAGTCAAGCTTCTACACCATGAGACATCCCAGTTCATCCATCCTGACATGTGGCCAGCCCAGTCACAGTCCTGATCCAAATCTGGTAGATTACCACATCTTGAGCATGAATGAAGCAGCAGTCTATCAAGTAGCAATCCGTGATATGGACGACTTGCGGCAGCGGCTGTGGAAACATGGGCTGAATTCTAGCACAGCGTGATGGACAATGCGATTGATCAATGGTGAAAGACTAGAAGCATGTGTCCATGCAGAAGGTGGTCACTCTGAACACTCGATGTGGCATTTCTTGCCTGACATTCAAGTTGCCACACATAACACCGGTTCTTTTCAGAGCCACCAATGCCAGACAACACAATCGTTTCTTTTTGAGCCACCAACATTTGCAACATTCGATCAGATAAACAAGTTCATCATTTAACATGCTAGTGCGGTACATTTTTCAGATGTGGTGGGCAAGTTCACAGTCACGGTTACAGTTCATTTTATTCTGAGATAACGCAAATAATTAGAAGTATCTATTAGTATTATTGTCAAAAATGACTTCTTTTAACTTCTCAAGGTAAAGTCGCTACTGCAAATGACTGAGGTGGGCAAATTAATATGCTTTTGATGACAAATTTTATCAGGACTTCACATATCAAAATCACTAGAATCAGTTAAGTTTCTGACGGAGTTTTCAAAAAAATAAGGTGGTCAGAATTTTTGGGACAAAGTGTATATGGATGGCTATCAAAAATGTTGGTACAATGATCAACAGACAGTTAAAGCACCACAATGGACATATATCAGGTCGTCATATCTGCAGGTCTGTGCTGAACAGTGTTGCAAAAAGACACAAATTTACAGAAAATAAAATAAAATAAAAGCCAGCACTCACAAGAGTGCAACGATCCACGCCGGCAATGTTTATGGATTCACGACTTTTACCTTTGACTGTCTTACCGCAAAACAGATGGGCTTCCAGGACTCATCATGGAGCATTTCTATGTCATGATTGGTGATCCTCGCTGCATCTATTTTTAAAATATCGTGCAAAAAACATACAAACGAAGGTAAAACTCTACCCCCGCGACTGCCGTCAGCATGAGTAAACATAAATATATAGAAAACAAGAAGATGGACTTCGACACCGTAGCATCGATGTGGATGCCTTCATCACCTCAACGGCCTGCTGTGATCTTGATAATGTGACCTCTAAAATCTAACCAGTTCATCAGCAGAGGCTAGTGGCTATTCCCTGTAAGTTTCATCGAAATTGCTCAAGCCATTCATGAGATAGTGTGGTAACAAGATCAGTCCAGACGACTGGATAAATGCGGCGGACAAACAGCATCAAAACATAATGCTGTTGCCGACACTGTCCGGGTGGCGAAGACAATCAAAAATAACACGACACATTACCAAGTTTTGGAGCTGCGTGAGCTGATGCAGTACTGGTTTTTGCCACCTTTCCTTTATCATCAGCTGGTTTGTACAGTCTCTTCTTAGCATTCTACCAGCAAATCAGTTACAGCACTAAACTAAGCTACAAAGTTTATTTGTAAGACGCCTTCTAGTGGTATGCACTGTGCACTCTCCCTTTCCACATCCGAGTGCCCTACTATTAAGGCATAAATTTTCTGCAGCACTGAAACAATTCTGGACAGGTGCTGTTCATGAAGCCACTGACAACCACTGTGTGCATTCATAAATTATATTTACTTACTTACTCACTTATGATTTGCATTAGGACTGAAACAAGGTCCATCATGCAAAAGCTACTTAGCAATTTCAACAAGTACTACTAGTAACTATCCACTTCCATTTCATTCGCTGCTTTCCAGTGAACCTAGCTTAGCCGTTCTCCCTTAAACCTTCTCCTCGACTTGTTCCGGAAGAGAAACTTTCGGATAAGTGGCACATTTTTTCACAGGCCGGATGTCCTTCCTGTTGCGTGGTGGCTTAGCAGTAGGGCGTTGCACTTGCGATTTTCAGGAGGCGGGTTCAATTCCCGGCCGGTCCGCTTTCACGTAACATAGGTCAGTTCAGCCTTGCATCCCTCTGGGGTCGCTAAATCGTGTACCTGCTTCAGCTGGGGGTAAAGGTGGGATTGTCACCTCTGCCGGGAGGCAGGTAACACTCGAGTGATCCTATATGGCATGAGAGTTTCCTATAGCGGTGAAATCTAAGTTGATGCAAACTGCTATACACTATTTACTTACTTTACTGTTATCCAACCTACATTCTCAAAGCAGTTAAAGAAACACAAAGCAGCAGCACCAAAACCAGAGAAAATCACCAACTGTCCTCATCCTATCTCCATCCTACACCAGACTCCTGAAGGAAGGAATGTTGCTCCCTTTACAATAGCTCACTGACGACAGTACCACTCAAATGTCAGTACCTGTGTAAGATTAACTGTGCGTAACAACAGGACACTATATGCCAGCAGAAATTTCTCAACAGGAAAGACTAACTGTGATTCAAAATTCAATATAACAGACATATTCAGCCGCAGTAAACAATGCAATTTAATAAAACAATATAATGATAAAATAGTATAATACTGTGCTATAACTGTAGGTTTCTGTTTACTCCAGGTTGGTCATGTTCACCAAAAGAGAATCTCCAGTGGAGATCGGAGTGGATTTCAGTCTGGATGCCCACCTATTATCATGAACGTTTTCAAATCACTAAAAGATTAATTGAGTTGAGGTTTTATGTCCCACCCAACACAAAACAGGTCATTTCGGAGACGTTCTTCCAAGCCAATCTCTTGGCTTAGTACTGAAAAACTAAAACAAACACAACAACACAAACATGCATCAGTAACAAAATATACAACAACATAAAATAAAACCAAAAAAAACTAAAGACAGTTTTGGTCAACTCCCATGACCTCCGGCCTCGAAAGGGAACGGGCATATTCTGGAAGAAGTAGAGCGATAAGTCAGGAAGCAAACACAAGGAAAAAAAGTTAAGTTAACAAACAACAAACAATTTATATGACGCCAAAATCAACAAATGAATCAGGGGTGCATTACCTCCCCGGAGCCCGTACAGGACAAAGCACTAAAAATTGCAGCATAATAATATAGCATAATAAATATGTTCTATATGCAAATTAACTATCATCCCTTACTTGCCATAACACTGACATACAGCAACAGGATAAACACTCAACCATACACGTGTTGCACACCGGAAAACCCTTGACACAGCTGGTAACATCTGCAACTTTAGGCGGGGTTATGTATTTACTCCCATTTGTCTGTCTGTCTTAAAAGGATAAGTAAAAATTTAAGGGTGAATTTTCATGAAATTTGGAAAATACGTAGACTAAGAATCAGAGAATGGTTGACTGAATTTTGGATGTGATCCCGAAGATATTCTGGATTTTCCAGAAATTGTAAATATACCAGTTGGCCAACAATAGCTAGCAATCCAAAAGGCTAAGAAATTTCCAATGCCATGGCTGCTTCTGCTTTCATTTTCTAACTTTTAAGTAAGTAACACATTTGCTGTGCAATAATGACACTCTGCCAAATTTATGGTGGCAATGGTAGAGGAATGAACTTAGTCGAGACCTGCAGCATCATCATGCAGTTTCATCGGCAGCAACTCTAGGGTAGGGGAAAACCAGAAACTGCAGTGCATAGCAAATACAGTAATACACGTGATACTCACAACAAACAAGCTTTCAGCAGCATCAGTGAACAGCCATCCAGAATTGGACCCAAACACTTTTTCACTACTCCTGTTGCACAGAAACAATCACACTCAATTCATGAGTTAGTTGGAGTTTAATGTCCCCTTTCAGCACAAATATGGCTATATCAGAAACAAAAGGTCAGGGTAGAGAGCTATCCCTACCCAGTGAAGGAAGGCCAGCGATATGTTAACCTCAACCCTGGTGGCCTTTTTGTTCAGCAGCCACCCAAAAGGGAAAGGGATCGAGAGGCTCATTTAAATTATTACCCCAGCCCCACGCGGGGTACTCAATTCATGAACGTAACACACTGCACAGAATAGCACCTCAGTGTAAACAAGGTATCACTGGCTAGTAATTGCCATGGGCAATGTGTGTACCAAATTAGAAGTGCCTAGCTTCACCCAAATCAAAAATTTAGAGGAGATCCCAAAATTTAATAAATTAGCCCCATATGGGACTGATGGTCAACTCCTACTTACTGCCAACTTCAAAGTCACGTGACACAAAAAATGGGACAAAAATAAAAAATCCGGCCCCGATAAGCGCTAGGTATTGTGCCCTAATTTAAGAATCCGTGGTCATTTGCCAGCCCCCATTATAAATAGGGGAGAAGATAGACTTTGAAAATGGCTGAATTTCCGACTTTCAAGAGCTCGTGACCTTGACCTTGGATCGGGTCATACTGCATACCGTCATGCACCACTATCAACCTACATACCAAATGTCATTGAAATCGAAGAAACTTTTTGTGGACATTTGAGACCCACTTTATTACGTCGACTCAGAGGAGTCGACCTAAAAATCACGTCACATGACTCTTTATCACAATTTAAACCAAGCCATATGCAGAATATATAATCCTAGGTAAAAGTTGTTTATTTTATCATCAACTGGCTATTACTTGCCACGGATGACCTGCCTATTATCAGTTGTTCCAAAGACATGAAGGGCATATACAAAACTAAGTCCATTATGAGGCAAGTTTTAAGGTTTTGAGGGGAAAATAGGGTCAGTTCTGACTGGTTATCAGCTAGTTTACTCAAATACTATGCCCATAGACATTCTAATATTAGCAAAAATCCAACTAGAAAAAGCCAGCACTCACAACAGTACCATGAACGATGCCAGCAATGTTTTTTTGTGCCTTGTGTCCGTGACCTCTGAGCTTTAGACCCCAAAATTAAAGGGCTTTTAGGACTCACGGTGGAACATTTCTGTGTCACGTTTGGTGATTCTAGCTGCATCAGTTTTTGAGACATCATGTGGAAAAAACAGACAAACAGACACAAACTCCGCTGAAAACCCTGCCCATGCAACTACCATCGGCACAGGTAATGAAATCTACTCATGATATGACACTGACAACTTTCATGGATGCCACCAACCTGCTTGATCCAGACCGTAACATAATACGTTCACCTTTAGACATACGTATAAATATAGGATCGGATGCACCATGCAGTAAACAGTGCAACATCTGTTCAACCTCACATTTGCCACATACAAAGCACAACCTACGTACTAATTCTTACAAGTACTACACAAAAATACAAAATCCAAATTAACAAAAAAAACAACAGTTCAATAAATAAACAGAACAGAACTGTTATTACCTGATGGAGTTAACAAAATTGTAGAAATTGATGCAATCATATTCAGTAAGACGGCTGCAACCAATGTTCCAATAAAATTAGTTACATCACAGTTATGTAATAATTAGCAAATATGGATCACCGCAGGTATCCACCATCAAATACAGTGTTCAGAAAAACCTAAGTCGTCTTGATTAAATATTCGATAAAATACTATTAATTTTTATTCTTTGTTAGCAGCAACAAAATGACGATGTTGATACAATGGCAAGACTAAATCACCCAACATATTGACTTTATGACAATGTGCTGCTTAAGTTGTATCACCTTTTTGATTTTTGCTGTTTCAATTATATCATATAGCCACAGTCATTCTTAAAAAACTATTTTAAACAGTGAAGCTTATTTTTTACATTAATCAAACAAAACAACATCAATAGCAGCACAATAAAACTTCATCTTCTCTCACAAAGCATTTTACGCAGATGGTTTTTGCTTCTGGTTTTACTGGCACCACCAGTTAAGAAATCGGATCAGGTAGAATATGCTACAGTTCTCTTCAGTGGTGTTACCTGCATTACCTTTGTACTTATACCGATTTAGCAAAATGCTTTTCTGTGATGAAAAATGCCACTGCTGCAGAAACTGTCACTGAAGCAAAGAACATATGATTAACAGATTAGTTATATTCAAATACTCGGTATACACGATCAGAAGACCACAAGTACAGTCTGAAATTTTCATTCAGATTAAACTGGCTTTTCGAGGAGGCAGGCGAAAAAACACAAAAGTTTTTACCTACACACAGTGTATAAAGTCGTTCACTTACTTTCAATAAACAAGACAGAGTCCAACTAAATTAACATAATATTCTGAAACACACACATTCATTTTTGTTTAATTTGCATCCTCTTCTTCTGGAGTTAATCCACGATGGACCAGATCCCCAAAACAGAACCTCTGGGATAGCTGCAAAAAGTTTGCTTACAGGTCGGATATCTTTCCTGCTGCATAACCACAGTGTGTTTAAGAACCGCAAAAAAATGGCAGAATAAACCGTACAATGCAAAATATCTGACAATGCTTACTGCAGCATTTCTCGCAGTGTTTTCAAGTCAGCAATCAGCTGCTTCGTCACGGCACTGAGCTGATGCCAAACTGGATCGACAAGCAGATGTATCACCTTGTCAAAGTTCTTTGTCACTGCACTCTCAACCGTAACATCATCCGTGTCAAGCTGCAACAACAACAAGATGCAGTCAGAGACGGCAGACTTTGTCCCCAGTGCCGTCACCTGGAAAACTTGACTAAACATACGTGTCATCTTGATGCTAGCCCATTTGCTCCATCATGTGAAATCATGACATCATCCACAAAACCAAAGTACATAACATATCGCATTGCCGTGAAAGGAAAACTGAGCCACAACCACTGTTAACGTATACAGAAAATTTGGTCAAACTTGGACACGTGGTTTTTGAGATATGCAAAAGGACAGTGAGACAAACAGACAAAGAGACAGACATACATACATGCTTATCACAATACTATGCCCACCTACTGGGGGCAATGTAACAACT
>Ga0209363_1000146_pt1 | contig 24140 bp, 26 predicted proteins | sample WorMetexBAHAMAS3_FD_187385 | JGI IMG/M metagenome (GOLD analysis project Ga0209363, IMG submission 187385) | Marine gutless worms symbiont microbial communities from Max Planck institute for Marine Microbiology, Germany - Inanidrilus exumae... | ecosystem: Host-associated > Annelida > Digestive... | reverse complement strand
ACCATTTAGTCCGCTTCATCCGTAGCGATCGAAAACTCAGTGTTTTCGGAGAGACTTTTTTACTCGCTCCCGAGCTACAGTACGAGTATGTGGTGGCTACTGTCGATGTCAAAGAACAGAAACTCAAAATCTTCCTGGGCAATGACCAGGTTGATGGTTTCGATTATAAATTACGATGACTGTTATCGATGTCGTGGCACAAGATAGTGTTATCGATGTGCTGGCACTCATCAATTAGCAATTAGCAGGGCTATGTTGAAATGCCTAGTCGGATGATTTTTCGTCGCAGTGTATTTTTATCAATGCCAAGTTCTTTGGCTGTTTTTACTTTTTTCCCTTTATTCCGAGCGAGCGCTTGCTGAATCGAACGCTTTTCGATTTGCCTCAGAGTCAACCCGGGGCGAATCGGCTTCAGGGCCGTTTTGGGAAGAAGGTGATCCGGTAAACAAGCATGACTGATGATATCTTCCCCGCAGAGAACAAATGCATGCTCGATTGCGCTTTCAAGTTCGCGGACGTTTCCGGGCCAATTGTGGAGCATGAGAGTGGCAATTGCTTCCTGGGAAATACCGACAATGCCCTTTCCCGTCAGATGGTTAAAGTGCTCAATGAAATGATTTGCCAACAACGGGATGTCTTCTTTTCGAGTTGCAAGCGGGGGCAAAGAAATCTTGACGACATTGATCCTGTAGAACAGATCCTCTCTGAATCGGCCATCTTTTACCCGCCTGGAAAGATTCCGATTGGTTGAGGCAATTATCCGTGCATTGGTGTGAACAGACTCTGTGCCACCCAGGGGTTCGTATACTTTATTTTCAAGTACCCGCAGAAGCCGGACCTGCATGGCCGGTGATATGTCTCCGATCTCATCGAGCAGCAACGTTCCGTCCTGCGCCTGGGCGAACCGGCCTGGTTTGTCGATTTTCGCGTCGGTGAATGCACCCGCCCGATACCCGAACAGTTCTGATTCCACCAGTGTGTCCGGCAATGCCCCGCAGTTCACCGCCACAAAAGGGCCTTCTTTATTCAAGCTGTCGTTGTGAATGGCGCGGGCGATGAGTTCTTTCCCTGTGCCGCTTTTGCCTTCAACCAGGACCGTGCTGTGACTCTGGGCCACCTGGGGCAGGATCGAAAAAATCTCCTTCATTTTGGCATTTTTGCTGACGATATCTTCATAAGAGTGCTGCTTTAAAAGCTCCTTTCTCAATTTTCGAAGATCCGTAATATCCTTGAAAGCGACCACTCCCCCGACGATGGCATTATTTAAATCCTTTAGCAGGGTCGTCGTGACACTGATTGGAACACGTTTTTTGTCCGCTCGAACGATGTAGATGGGTCTGTTGACGACAGGACGACCCTTGTCTATGGCTTCGCGTAGCGTACAGCTGGTTTCGCAGACGTTGCTTCGGAAGACTTCAAAACATGACTTCCCGATGGCTTCCTGCCTGGGGATACCGGTGATTCTTTCCGCGGCCTTGTTAAAAAAGGTGACGCGCCAATTCAGATCGACCGCATAAACACCATCGTTAATGCTGTCCAAGATGATCTGATATTGATCTGAAAGTTTTATTCCAGGTCGCGTCATTGCGTCGGACTTTCCATTATTTTCGCCCTTAACCTGCCGGGGCGTATCGATAAACATCGACATGCCCGGCCCTTTGGACGGTTCATTCTGTTCCCTCTCAGCAGGTCCATCGGGAACAATTTGGTACCCTTCTATTAAGACTCTTTCTACTGCTTCGTCAAGGCTTTTAATAGATTTAGCTATATTTTCTGTGGGTTATTAGTTCCTTTGGTCACGGTTCGAGGTCTGGCATTTATATTGCGACGATACGGTTAACCACTCTTTCCGCATTATTCTTTCTTAACCAATTTGCTCTTTTTGAACCCAAACACTTAAAGGAGGTGCAAACAATGAAGACACCGCTGTCGTGGCATAAACCATTTTTAATCGTAATCTGCGCCGCCTTCATCTTTTGTGGTTTTCTTGTGGTTGGAAATGATGGCGTGGCAATGCAGGAAATGAAAAGCGGAAAAAAAGTCACCCACCAGAAAGCCTATCGTGTTCACCAGAAAAGATGTCTTGGTTGCCATGTTTCCGTTGCGGATCCGGAAAAACCGGGCCGGACACGGGACGACTGGCATTTGGTCGTCCAGGTGATGCACCAGTACGGCCTTGATCTGACCGATGATGAAAGCGAGATGATTATCGATCTGCTCTATGACCTGCGGCAGGGCATGGAAAAAGAAGCTGGCTAACAACTAGTGAACCATCAAAACCTGGAGGCTAATCAATGAAACGAAGAGCTTTTTTAAAATCCATGGCGGCGACGGGGGTTGCCACCTCCTTGACAGGTGCGGGTGCTCTCACGCGTCAGGCTCAGGCCAAGAAAAAGGTCGACTTCGGTGAAATCAAAAGCCTGCGTGTTGACGTTCTCAGTGAAACCAGTTGGTTCGACAATGCCAACCTTAAGAAACATATCGTCGATTACGGCGGTGCCATGACCAACCAGTACACCATCCCGTGGGATTGGGACAACGCAGGGGGGTATATGGCGTTGCTGACCATTACTACGCTGGAGGGAAAAGAGAGAAAGATTCTCATGGACAGCGGCTGGAACAATGACTGGGTAGATTACATCTATGAGAAGAACAACATTCCGTCCATGCTCAAAAGCGGAGAGATCGAATTGATGGTGCTCTCCCACTGGCACCTGGATCACTATTGGGGCATTGAATCAACATTGAAGCATAAACCGGACATTACCATGTATGCCCCCCAAACATTTTACCCGGAAGATATGCAGCTGCTGAAGGGAGGTCATCTGACGGCCAAAAATAAGGAAGGCAAGGATGTCCACATCTGTAAAAATGATGTGCCGCATACCGGTAAACTTGTTCTCTGTAATCCCGATGGCGACAAAGGCGACGGCATTTACCGCCTGATGCCGGGAGTGGTTGTAAGGAATTTCGATGTGCCGATTCTTCTGAGGGTGCGAGGCGAAAACGTGCTTTATTTCAATGTGAAGGACAAGGGAATCGTCACCGTAACAGGATGCTGCCATCCGGGTGTTTTATCGCTGTTTTCCTACGCTCGGAAAAACTTCAAGGGATACAAACCTTACGGGTGCTACGGCGGTCTTCACATCACTCTTTTTGAAAGCTGGGATCCCAAATTCGATGACATCATCAAAGGCGTCAAGGCATTCAAGATTCAGAAACTCGCCTGCAATCATTGTACCGGATGGATCTGGGCCGAAAAGGCTGCTGCCGCAGGCATACCGGTCGTCAAGGGAACCGATAAGTATAAAACCTACAAGAGGCAGTCGACAGTTGCCAAGGCGAGCAATGCTTTTCTGACCAATGGGGATCATGTGACTTTTTAGCAACCATTGAAGCCCATTATGCCAATGGCCCTATGGGGGGAAAGCGGTTGTCCGTAAACGCTTTTCCCCTCTCCCCAATCATGGAGGGTTGAACCCGTGGATACAGCTGCGGAAACGAAAAATAGTTTTAATTATGTATTCGGTGTGATCAATCTGGTGGCAGTTTTTTGTATTGTTTGGCTCCTTTGGTATATTTTCATGAATCCGAACACCATCATGAAATTGTATACACCAATGTACGGGTTTTCGCTGGTTGTCGGGTTTCTTGCCGCCATCGTACTATTGAATAACGTTGCCGGGGCCTATCCCTTTCCGGAAACCGCAACCGAAACAATGGGGCCCGCAACAAGAGGGTTGCTGATGACCGGGAGCGCTTTCCTACTGATGCTCTTCCTGGTTTACATTTTTTTCTGGGGATTTATCGGTAAATTCGGCATCGCCTATTTCAGCCCGCAATCCATCATTGCCTCCGGCGGAATGGGGGCGGAAATATTCAATGCCAGGGAGAATGCATCCACGGCCATCGTTTACTATTTTACTGCTTTTTTATGGATAGCGATCTTCTGGAGCACTGGTTTCGGTAAATGGCCGTGGCAGAATACAAGCAGAGGAGTTATCGCATGGTCGCGGCTATTTGCCGTTATCTTTTTCAGCGGCATTATCTACACGGTTCTTTTCCATCCCCATATCTGATACCTGTTTTATCCAGCGCAGGACAAAGCCGGCGTGGAATCATGGTGGGCAGATTTTGCGGGTACGGGAAGTGCTTTTTTTGGACTCGGACTCGTCCTTTGTATCCTGTTTTGGATCATCGCATCTGAAGAGTTGTGGGAGGGATACCCCTGGAAATATCTGGACAAGCAAGGTGAAGGTTCATGGATTAGGGGGTTCGTGGTCTTTATTTCGACCTTGATCCTGGGCGTCATCATTTTACTCATTTTGCTGAAAATCATGATATTCTTCTGGGACGAACCTTTCATGGGCGGTCAGTACACCGACGGTCCCGATTTCCGTTTTATTCACGCCGGAGAAATCTGCGGTCTCTTTATCCTGGCGACATTTATTCTTAAGAACTATTTCAATAACTTTCCGAATCTGAACAGCCTGTGGTTAAGGGCCGTCATACGCACGGTTATCGCCGTTGCCGGGGGGATGCTGTTTTACTGGTTTTATTATTCTCCGCTGTCAACTTTTTTCCTGGCAAAGGTGCCTGGTATCGCACAGCCTGGGGACACACCGCTCGTTTGGACCATTCTTTTTTTAAGTGTCATCATGATTCAAGCTGAATTTTTTAAAGGCTGGCCTTTAAAAAAACAGTAAAGCGGGTGCTGTATGGTAGATCAAAACAAAAGATTTTTTTGCCGAGATTATATTTTTCAGCAGGTAAAAAATGTCGTCAGAGGCTTTGAGGAAGGCCTCAAAGAGGCGCAGGACAGCCAGGCTTTTGACGAATTTTTTGGGTCCTATGAAACCAGCTACGCCTTAACACTTGCCTATCCTGACGACATCTTGATGGAGACCGCCCGCCAGCATGGTATTGAGATCCGGGGGCGGGATAAAAAAGAGATTGTAAAGGAGCTGTTTGAAAAACATGGTCAATACGGGGATTGATTACGACAGTTTCTTCCAGAACAAGATCGACAGCATGCTTGTAACAGCGTCCTGGGTCGATAGAGTTCAAGACTTGCTGGGGATAGAGGCGGTCAGTCAACTTTGGGGATACAAACCTGCCTGGTATGTCTGGATCTCTGACGCCCAGGGTGTCTACCTGCTTCAACTAGATGCAGCGCATGGGGACAGCCTGAAACAAGAAACCGCAAGGGGTATGTTTTCAGTTATATGCTACCCCTTTCCCGACGCTACGGTTTTGAACACCTTTTCCTATGAGGAACGGTATTTGATTCAGAGCCCACTATTTGATCATACCCATACGCCCCGATTTGAGGCTAAAGACAAAATTCCCGATCACTTGTTCAGAATCGCTGCAATGGAATATGAGATCAATCATGACGACGGGTCGGTGTGTTTTACCCTGGAAAGCCTTAGCCACTGGCGAAGCATTTATAATGCAGAAACATTTCATGAATATGACGTCATCGGCCGGAGCCATCGGTTTGCCGAGGGTGACATAGACCGGTCGGTACCAGGCTGGAAACTCGGGTACCCATTCTTTGATCGCATTTTATCCTTGTATGCTTTCTACAGCAAAACCAAACCGAATCGGATACGCATTACCCGTTCGCCGGGATTTGAGTTCGTCTATGATGGCAGCAAACACCCGGAGTGTGTTGATGCGTCGGATGTCTACTGTTACAGCGCATCCGTTTTCTTTGGCCCTCCGGGGAAAAGCGGTCCTTGTGCCGATGCTGAATACCATCGCTCGAACAAACCGGAAGTCGATCCATCCGATGGGGAGGTCATTTTCGACCACGTGCTGCATTGCGGCCATTATCATCCGCTCGAGGGAACAGATATTTCCAGGATGCCGGAGGGTATGGGAATCAACAAGCTATGGTGGACCCTGGCCGAGGCAGAATACAAGTCGGAACTTGCCTCTACCTGTGGTTGTTCATAAGAGCACCGGCAGACTGGGTATCGCATAGAAAAGAACCAGATCTTATCAGGATGGTTTGAAATGGTTCGGATAGGCATTCCAATATTCCACGATAGGGTTTCGCCCGTACTGGATACGTGCTCCCGGCTGCTGATCATCGATTTTGAAGACAACGTTGAAATTGAAAGACGCGAGGTTTTTACCGCGAACTATTCCGTTGCGAAACGTTTCGAACTTATTCAGAAAGCCAAGCTAAACGTCATCATCTGCTGTGGCATCAGCGACGTTTTCGATCGTATGCTTCAAACCACAGATATTCAACTCATCTGCGGAATTGCAGGGCGAGTAGATCAAGTTGCCGAGGCCTTCATCTGTGACAAGATCGACGATCCCTGTTTTTGGATGCCGGGATACAAAGGAAACAGATGACCGAGTCACTAAACGGATTGTCGATCACCCGGTTATTGGAATCCCCAAAAGGGGCGAAAAGTTTATCGGAGAAATGAGCTTGTCTCTGGAATAAGATAGAAACGCATAAAATCATCCCCGTCCCTCTTTTCCTTCCTCCCCCCTATAGAACTTTTCATCCAGATCTATAGAGGCTCGATAAATCGGAGTACATCTCAAGGATTTGTTACCTATGGCCAGATATGTGCAGCGTTTGGGGTCGGTAATTCTAATTGACAATGAAAATATGGGTTGATAGCCAATATTTATATCCCCCGCACAATTTCATAAGACAAAGCCAAACCTGCCGAAAGGCAGGGACGGAAAACCGCGGGTCCATCGCTGTTTGATGGTTCTGGTTTTTACTTAGATTTCAATTGGTATTTTGGATAGCCGGGTTGCCTTGGATGGTGATTCGGCTTTTTTGTTTTAGAGGACGGAGGAGATATGCAAAAAGATTCATCGCCGACAATTAAAGGCTTCAAGGTGAGGGCTGTTCGGGTGCCGATGGCAGAACCGCATCAGACCGCCAGCGGCGTGATTACCGAGTCGCCTCTGGTCTTGACGGACATATTAACCGACACCGGAGTCAGCGGGCACAGCATGGTGTTCACTTATACACCGGCCGCGCTCAAGCCGACTGCAGATCTGATTCAGAATTTCGAGGCCCTGGTGCAGGGTGACGTCCTGGCTCCGGCCGAAGTCGAGCAAAAACTTGCCAAACGGTTCCGATTGTTAGGACCGCAAGGGTTGGTCGGTATTGCGCTCGCTGCGATTGACATGGCACTTTGGGATGCGCTGGCTCGCGTTCATAGCATGCCACTCGTACGCTTGCTCGGTGGGGTGGAAAAACCGGTTCCTGCCTACGGTGCGGTCGGGTACGACGGCGTGACAGACTCCGGGAAGGGCGCCGAGAATTGGGCGAAACGGGGATTCACAGGAGTCAAGGCCAAGATTGGCTACCCCACTGTGCAAGAGGATCTCGCCGTAGTGCGCGCCATTCGGGAGGCAGCGGGTGACGAGATAGCCATCATGGTGGACTACAACCAGTGCCTCACTCCAACAGAGGCCATAGAACGGCTTCGGGTTCTCGACGAGGAGGGTCTTACCTGGGTCGAAGAGCCGATGCTCGCCCACGATTATACCGGGCATGCACTTGTAGCACGCGAAGCGCGAACCCCAATCCAGTGCGGTGAGAACTGGTGGGGAACGTTGGACATGCTGCACGCCATTGAGGCGCAAGCATCGGACTACCTGATGCCGGACGTGATGAAGATTGGCGGAGTGAGTGGTTGGCTCAGGGCTGCGGCACTCGCACACGCAAAAGGCATGCGTGTTTCCAACCATCTTTGGCCGGAGATCAGTGCGCGCCTACTGTGCTGCACGCCGACCGCGCATTGGTTGGAGTATGCTGACTGGTGGAACCCCATCCTGGCGGAGCCGCTCCGAATTGAGAAGGGTATGGCGATCATAGACGACGCCATCGGCACAGGAGTGGAATGGAACGAAGACGCGGTGAATCGATTTTCGGCATGACCCTTGTTTGGTCGAGCGGATAAGAGGCAGTGAACCAAGTTATCTTCCTAGTATGATGTAGAGACCATCAATATAAGCCTCAATTTTAAGCCTTAGAGCGCCAATTTTGTCCCCCAAACTAACTCTCTAATAATGCCATTTTTTGGAGATCTTATGTGAATCGAATTGTTGTATTATGCGACTATATGTGTTAGTTCTGCGATATGTTGAAAGGGGGGTGATGATATGTCATCGGCAGTCAGAGTTTCGGAATCTTTGATGAAAGCGGCTAAAATCTATAGCAAAATTGATAAGCGGTCCGTAACCGGTCAAATCGAGCACTGGGCCAGAATCGGGAAGTGTGCCGAGGAAAATCCGGATCTTACCTACAGCCTGATCAAAGAAATCCTGGTCGGCATGGCCGAATTGGAGCAGGGCGAATATTCTGAATACAAGTTCGGATAGCGGCACATGAAAATCATCCAATCGCGATCCTTTGAAAGCAGGGTGAAGAAGCTTGATAAGGCGCAAAAATTAGCCCTTGATAAGGAGATAAAAAGGATTGCCAGCCATCCTCATATTGGTGAGCAAAAAAGAGGAGATCTAAAAGAGGTTTTCGTTCACAAGTTCAAGATTGAAAAAGTCCAATACCTTTTAGCCTATCGAATTAACAACAAGACACTTGAGTTGATAATGATCGGCCCTCACCAAAATTACTACAGGGATCTAAAGAAATATTTGAAAAATAGGTAAGAGAACGTCCTCTAAATTTATAGATTCGACGCGCCCTTTAATGGCCGACCTTAACGATCGCTCTATTTCCCTTAGCACATCGGAAAACAGTCAATCGTCTCGCTTTTCATATCCCGAATAGGGAATGGGGAAGTATTTCCCCTTTCCCATATACACGGCTATCCCCATGAACTTTCCCTCACCATCATAGAATTCCGCCATATCGCCATGGGTTCTGCCGGGATGAACCTGTGAGGGAAAGCATACAGACAGCGGATTGTAATAGACCCGTATAAAATGAGTTGTGATACCGGAGGTTGTTCTGGAGATCGTCGATTTCGTTTCGGCCATCCAATGATAATACTTCTCGTAGAGGGTACAATCAGGCCATTGCTCATTGCAAAACTCGATCATGGCCTGCACATTGACTTGTTGGCCATCCATGGTTGTAATAAACTCTTTCACGGGTGCCTGCTGGATTTTTTCAGAAATCTCTACCATACAATCAGCCCCAGCGATTTCTGTTTTTGCGGTTTCCGTTGTTCGATCCTTCTCCTTTCCTTCGCTGTGCTAAACGTATAGCGCCTGTTCCAATCACGAAGGTCATAATCACTGAGAAGATTGGCTCCCCATGAAATTCACCGTTTATCAATGAATAGATAAAAAAGAATGCCAAAATTACAGAACACGTTAAAAAGAACCACCCCATCAGTTTAAGTGCGAAATTCGATAATAGTTGTTTTTTTTGCTTCACCCTGAAATTGATATCCGGGATCCAAACGGCCGAGTTTCTTGCTAAAGAAGAAGAACCGATGGACGGGGCTGGGCAGTTTCAGGCAGATGGAATCGTCGCTTCAGATGGGTCTCAGGAGTTTATTCGTGTGACTGGGGCTGTGGCTTGGAGCAATTATCCAAATTCAATTCCATGACCGGAGCAGCGGGTTTAAAACCAATCTGATTCTTTCGTCTGTCCCCACCCTGCCTTCTCTCCGGTATATGGAATGCATATGAGAACTGTCGTCTATCCCAGCCTGAACGCCTTTCTTTTTTATCAGGGTCTGACAAAACCGCCTCCACTGTTCAAGGGTTGTTATAAGTTCGGTAAACCTCGCGATGACCCGAATGCGGTTTATTCCACGTATGGGTCATATGCGTCTTGGTTTTCGTTTCTCTCCCTGGGCCGAAAAATCCTGGAGCCGGCAGCCTTTTTACGGCACGTCCCGGAAGAGATTCCTCTGCCGATAGAGGAGGGCCTAACCCGTGTCAAGCATTTTTTTAATGCTATCAATGAGTTGTTGTTTATAATTCGGCTTTCAGCGGATGGTCAATTTTGTTCATAAGTGAACAATGGCTCGAATTTCTTCGGGAATATTTCCACTCCATTGTTCATAAAATTGTTCATAAGATTTTTTCAGATTTAGCTTGGTAAGTTAAAAAACCCATCTCAGTAGAGCCACGAGTGGCGTTTTACCTGTTTTCAGGGTAGAATTCCAAAAACAGCTTGATTTACGCTAAACAAAAGCAATGCTTCGCGATGGTGGCAAGAGTGGTTGAGATGAATGAGACAGACGTTGCCAAACTTTCCTGGGGAAAATCCGTTCTCTGGGTTGCTGCCGGGGTAGTGGCAAGTTTCATTGGCCTGAAACTGGGGCCAAAGTCGCTGGTGGTGCACCGATGGTGGGTAGATGCTCCAGGGGCCGCACCGGACGATCTGGCCCAGGGCTTTCTTGCAATGGTTGCATGTAGTTTCCTTGCATCAACGCTCGTGCTTTCTTTGGGGACCCTGATCTTTCCCAAGTCTGGGACACTTCCTTTGCTGGTGTCTATCTTTGTTACGGTCGGGATGTTCCTGCTGGTCCTGGCAATTGTCGCGTTAGCGATCGCTGACGTAATGAAATGGGTTTGATGGTTATTCTCATCTGCATAGTCGCGATCTCATTTCTCGTGGGTGCTGTTGCCATCGTGCGCAACTGCCCGCCGAAATCAGGTTCACGCCGTTTGAATGCGGTGATCGCGATCACAGCCACTGCCTTACTTATTTATATCAGCACCCCATGGTCCGAGATCGCATTCAATAAATTTTCAAGTGAGGAAAAGGACACCTTGGCGCGAAAGCATTTTGATCCTGCATACGGCCTGGCACGGCAGTCGATTGAGACCTGCAGGTATTTTCAAAACCACATCGGCGGATTAAATTCCCTCGACATCTCCCATCGGGAAAGTTTCGTCAGACAGTCGGGCGATCGAACAAGGGGGTTTTTCGACTTTAACTATGTCGGAGCAGAGAATGCCGGGCGCCTCACGGTAGGATTTTTGTTCAAGGAATCTACCGAAAACAGCTTGACGCCCAGTTTTGATTTGGTCAATCCGTACGGTGATGACCCCCCAAAAGAAGTCAGAGTATTGGTCTATGCCGATGGCAAGTCGGAGCATTATGAGGTGAGATGCCCATGGGTGGATCAGCGGTGAACAGATTCAGTCATTTAGCTGGTTTGGCATGGGGTCACATCGTCACCTACACCTACCTTAGATCGCTTTCTTAGCACACCTGAAACCTCCTCATAATTGTCTGCACACCCCACCAATTGTGTCCATATGGCGCTATTTCTCTAATTATATGATGAAATATCAATGGGTTAAATTTGGCACGGTTCCTGCTTTTGATTAACTCTACAAGCAGGATTTTCGGCTGATATCCATAATTGGTTCTGAAATGCTAAGGAGAATACCGTGAAGAACATCAACCCCGATGAGATCGGTTACTATGGTCGGCCTGTCACCGACCTGACGAAAGAAGAGCTTCTGGAGCTTATCGCCGAGCTGTGTTCCATTCTAATGGAGAGCCATTACAAAGTCGTAGAGGATAAAGAAACGCTGAGCATTGAAACGTATGACCAATTACATTGAAGAAGGGTAGGAATTCGGGTGGTTTGAACTAAGGAAAATTAGGAAAAAGGATATGGGGACCGTTCCGTGATGATAAGGAATGGTCCTTCTTTTTTTACCGCCTAATTCAGGATGGACCATTTCTTCAGGCTGAATCGAGTGCCGGGCGGCAGGAATCCCATGCTCATATTGTTGAAGCGCAATGGCTGGCCTTCCGCCACGGAGCTGTAGTTGGAACCGGTGACCCCGGCGCTGTTTAGAACCGCCACCATATCCGCTCCGATTACCTCAAACTCATCATTGGGATCGATCAAAATTCCCGTATTCTCATCGAGGCCGATTCCTTTTTCGCACTGGCCGCTGATCAGAAACTGCGAGAGCCTCGAGAGTCGCTGACGAGCGGAAAAATGGGTGTCGATGGTTACCCCATCGATCAAACCGAATCCTTCCATGGATCCGATGGAACCTTTGAGCGACCCCTTGTAATCGCCGTCAAATATCATGGGGTTTCCGACGGCCGATGCACCGGCGCTGGTGCCGGCAATGTGAAGGTCTCCGGCATCAAACCGAGACCTGATCTGATCAAACAGCTTTGTATTGACTAATTTGGAAACCAGCCTAACCTGGTCCCCCCCGCTGAAATAGACCAGATCCGCCTCGTCCAAGGCGGCCAGGTGCTGTTTTCTGTCGGCTTCCGTTGCATCCCGTATATCCAGGCAGATCGTCTCCGGGATGTTCAGCACACTAAAGGAATCCCCGTAGTCGCGATGCACGTCCCGCGGATAACAGGACGCCGTCGGGATCAGAACGATTCTTTTTGCCCGGGTCACATCCAGAATCTGCTTCAGGATGGACCGATCACCTGTGTTGTTTTCAGCACCGCCGATTAGAAATAAGTAGCCTCGTTGCATTCCTGTAAAACGCCGCCTTTCATGTTGAAATATGTCGAATTATACATCAGAACCGGTACACGGACAACTCGGTCTAACCCTCACGTTGCATGAACTCTTTTCAGCGGATGGCTGAAAAGAAACAATATCAGGTTGTTATTGCCTCTGTTCGTGCAATGCCCGGGCTAAGTCAGTTCAATATCCTCTTTCATCGCATACAGGTGCTGAATCACCTGTTCGACCCTTCCCGACATGATGCACACCAGATCCTCCTTGCCGGCAATGGTGAGGGCATGATTTATGGCGTCCACCTCGTTTGGGATCCTATCAATGTGCTGTTCATCGATACCTGCCTGAAGGAGTGCCTGTGCAGACAGGTCCATCAACTCACCCTCCTTTCTGCCACGAAGGTCCACGTCTTCGTAAACGACCGCATGGTCGCAATGCCGGGCAATCATGCTGCACATCTCGCGGATGTCTTCATCGCGACGATCGCCCACCATATCAAAGACAACAATCCGGCGTTTGTGCCCCATGCGCTTCACCAGATCCAGGATATTTTCATAGGCTGACGGATTATGGGCGTAATCCAGCATGACCTCGACATCATTGATGGTGAAAAAATTTGTCCGGCCGGGAGTTTGTGACGGAGATGGGAAAAATGAGACCAGCCCCTGCCGAATCTCTTCTATTTTGAGGTTCATGGCATGGGCAACGGCGGTTGCGGCAAGGGCATTCTGAACATTGAATAAGGCTCGGCCTTCCATGGTCACGGGCATTTCCACGGCCCGTGCTACCGGAACCGTCATTTCTCCGGAAGCGATGGTGATATATCCGCGGTCATAGAGCACGGCGGTATTTTCATTTTCGATATGTTCCTGAATCACAGGGTTCGAAGGACGAAGCGAAAAATAGATGATCTTTTCACGGCAATACTGGGCCATGCTGACGCACTGTTCATCATCCGCGTTCAATACAGTCACACCACCTTTGCGAACCATTTCAGCCACCACCGATTTCACCTTGGCCAGGTCCTCGATCGTATGGATGCCCTTGAGCCCGAGATGATCCGCCTGGACATTGAGCACGACCCCCACATCGGCCATTTTGTAGCCCAGACCCTCTCGCAAAATACCACCGCGGGCGGTCTCCAGCACCGCACAGTCGACCATGGGATCCCGCAACACGACCCTGGCCGAATGGGGACCGCTCATGTCCCCGCTGACGATCAGTCGTTCGCGTAAGTAAATTCCGTCGGTGGTGGTCATCCCCGCATTGTACCCGACGCCCTTGAGCAGGTGGGCGATCATACGCACCGTCGTGGTTTTTCCGTTGGTACCGGTCACGGCCACAATCGGGATGTCGGAGGCTGTTCCCTCGGGAAACAGCATGTCGACGATCGGTTTGGCGACATTGCGTGCTTTGCCCTTGGCCGGAGCCAAATGCATCCGCAGCCCCGGAGCCGCATTGACTTCAATGACAGCCCCCCCGATTTTGCCCACTGGCCTGCTCAATGTTTCGGCCATCACGTCGATGCCTGCAATATCCAGCCCGACAATCTTGGCGATGCGTTCGGCCATGAAGCGATTGGCCGTGTGAACCCTGTCGGTGACATCTTCTGCTGACCCACCGGTGGACAGATTGGCGGTCAGCTCCAGCAGGAATTGTTCGCCGCTCTCAAGTACCGTCTGCATGTCATACCCGGACTGGGTTAACAAATGCTCGGTGACCGGAGAAATCCGCAAGCGGGTCATCATTTTTTCATGGCCGAAGCCCCGGTCGGGGTTCTGGTTTTCTATGTCAATCAATTCGTCGATGGTGTGCCGGTCGTCGCCGATAATGGCCGCCGGGACCCGTTTGGCAGCGGCCACAAATTTACCGTCCACCACCAGCATGCGATAATCGTTGCCGGTGAGATGTTGCTCCACGATGACCCGGTCACTGATTTCCTTTGCCCGGTCGAATGCCTCCACCACATCTGGTTCGCTCAAAATATTTGTGGTGACCCCTTTCCCGTGATGCCCGTCGTGGGGTTTGATGGCCACGGGGTATCCGATCCACTCGGCATCTTCGATCGCGCTCTTCAGTTTTCTGACCACCGTCCCCTTGGGCACGGGGATGCCGGCATCTTCCAGAATGGTTTTAGTCAGGCGCTTGTTGCCTGCGGTCTCCACGCCGATCAGACTGGTATTGGATGTCAGGGCCGCCTGAATGCGCTTCTGGTACTTGCCTTCGCCAAGTTGAACCAGATTGTAATCGTCGAGACGGATGACGGTGATTCCCCGCAGTTCCGCCTCCCGGATGATCTCGGCAGTTGACGGTCCCAGGTAGTATTCGTCTCGAATATCCTTCAATTCGGCAATGGTGTCTTCAAGATCATATGATTTTCCCGCGAGCACCGCATTGACGATGTTGACCGCCTCAACACCGGCAAACAGGCCGGCCTTTTCCACCCAGTAGCTGAAGATCACCTCGAACACCCCTTCTGTGTCCGTATCGATGGTTTTGCCGAACCCCACATCCATATAGGCGATGTATTGAAGCTCCAGGGCAATGTGCTCGATCACATGGCCCAGCAGGGTGCCTTCCCGCATCCGCGTAATCAGGCCGCCCTTGACTCCCTCTGAACAGCGATGATCTTCGAGACTGGGAATCCGTTCCAACAACTGGTCGACAAAGCCCTCGATCTGGTCGGTGTACACCTCGTTGTATTCACCCAAATCGATCGTCAAAACGATTACCGGTCGATAGCTGTAAATATTTGCCCCACGCAGCGCATATTTGTCCCGAAGTTCAACCATCGGGTGCTCCTTTGATTCGAGTTGATGAACACTCATGCTGACCTGATGGTTGATTACAACAAGGTATGTTTGAGTTGCAAGCGGGATTAACTGTTAAAAATTGGGTTTTCAGGATGTGGGTGGGGAGTTTGAAGGCACATGTTTTTCTCTTTTTCACTCAAACTACCCTAAAAGTCGTTTCTCAAATTTACGTTCCCACTGTCTCAGCCAACGGACCCATTTTCCCGGGCAAAATGCCGAACTTGACACCATCTCTGCGATTATTAGTGTAATATAATGTAAAATTTACAGTTAGTTGTGGATTGTCGTACCTAAACCATGGGATGGAAGCACAACTGAAAGCGGCCACCATGACCAGTCGAAACGATCAACCGCCGCCGTCGGGCATCGCACAACTCAAAGACTACCTTTTATTCAAAAAGTACATTATGCCATCCGTGCTGCAGCTCTTCTTCTGGGCAGGAATCGGCGGCACACTCTACGGTACCTGGTGGTTGTATGCCCATGATAATTGGGCCTGGGTGATGTCCTTGATTTTTGGAACCCTGACCACCCGTCTCATTTTTGAAAGCCTGTTGATCAGGTACCAAACGTATATTCTTCTGAAAGAGATCCATGAGAAGCTTGACCAACAAAGCTGATTTCTGTCTCTATTTGATCATCCTCATGTTTTTCTCTAACTCGGTTCATTCAGGGCAAAGCGTTTCCCTATCGGTCACGGTAATCGGCGGCAAACCAAACAAAGGAAAGATCATCCTCTCTATCTTCTCTTCCCCGGAGAATTATCTGAAACAGCCGGTAGCTGAAAAAGTATTGTCCTTGAACGAGAAGGGGGAGGCGCAGATTCAGATCGATGACTTGCGGCCGGGAACCTATGCGATCAGCACCGTGTACGACGAAGATGAGAACGGCAAACTAAATACATGGGGATCCCCACGGAATTGGTGGGTTTTTCGAACAATGCCAAAGGTACGTTTGGCCCGCCATCGTTTCGGGCCACATCATTCTCCCTCAGTGAGAATCGTAAAATAGAAATTTACCTGGGGAACGCCAAGGATTAGGGAGGGCTCGTCAGGATGTCTGTCAGATCCTATTTTATTGCCAAGTTTTATGATGCCTCCATGAAGAAAATGGAGGCGGCCTGCCTGTCCAGATGGCGCTCCGAGCTGCTGGCAAATGTCAGTGGAGATGTTCTGGAGATTGGAAGCGGAACCGGGGCCAACCTGCCTTATTATCCGGAATCGGTCAATCGCCTGGTGCTATCTGAACCCGAACCCCACATGCTTGTCCTTCTGAGACAAAACATAAGCAAAACTCGCGGGAATAACTGTACCGCAAAACGCAGTTCCGCAGACCAACTCGATTTTCCCGACAATTCTTTCGACTCCGTCGTTTCTACATTAGTTATGTGTTCGGTGGCGTCGTCAGAGGCTACGCTTGGTGAAATAAAGCGTGTCCTGAAGCCCGGTGGGAAATTCTACTTTATTGAGCATGTGCTGGCTAAAGATGCACCCCATTTGATCAAGTGGCAGAAACTGGTTCAACCTTTCTGGATTTATATGTGTGGAAATTGCCATACCACCCGTGATACAGAACAGCATATTTCGGATGCCGGGTTCAGGTTCGAAATCATCGATAAGGTAAGAGCATCCGGTGCCCCGTCTATTGTATCGCCGACCATAAAAGGTGTCGCGAGCACATGAACATCGCACTTTTTGCGGGTATTGGCCAAAATTGTCCGTTGAGTCGTTGATAATTCCCACCGCCGGATAAGTAACTAATAGAATTTATGTGATAAAATATTTTCATGCCCGGCGGCATGGAAGTTGCTGAGTTCCAGTATATTTGCCCCGACCCCAATCCGAAAGGTGAAGACACGATCATGGACGACAGCTCACACGTATATCCGGTCAAAGCGATTGATGATACCGATGCGTGGGATGCCATAGCCCGTTTCAAGGAACGTGCCGGTAGATTGATCGACCTCCAGGACGGCCTTTTTCCGGAGAATAAAACGGGTCAATGGGCAAGATTTGAACATACAACACCAAACGTAGCATCCCATATCCCCAGTAATGGAACCCTGAAGTCGTTTTATGATGCATTTCGGTTTTGTTATGCGACCCAGGAGCCATCGAATTTTCAAAATATCAAAAATATTATCGCCCGTGTGACGATCGGCGAACATGAACAGGCCTATTTAAAAAGCATCGAGTCTCAATGGAATGCTGCCGAAACCCGCATGCTTCGGGAGTCATTGATCGATCGGGATCTGAGTGGCAAGGAAATCATGGATCTATGGTTTGAGGAAGGATGTGATGATTCTGATATAGAAGAGCCGCAGAGGTTCGATACATTGAGAAACCTCTTACGCCAAGACGCCTCACGAATATTTTTGTTTCAGACTGTCCTTGCTGCGGGAGAATCCATCCGATTGCTGTACGATGTGGTTGAGCCGCTGGTTCCGGAAAACCCTGTTGTTAACGTACCTGACTACTTTGTTTCCTACGTTTAGTAATGCAAATCCCCTTGTTGTCCTTGACTGATCGCGCCAATTGATGGACATTTCGCGCCAACTTCGTCGATATTTAGTATCTCCTATTAATTCAAATAGTTATAATAAGAATTTGATTCAAACGATCCACGTATTATTTTGGGAAAGTGCGCTTTTCGAAGCTCAACCATCATCTTTCCAGAAATCCTTTGAACACCGATAGCAGAGAGGGGATCAAAAATGCCCTTAATTACGATAACCGACAGTTTCGGCGATACTGGGGTGGAGGTCGCAAACCGGGTGGCCGAAGATTTAGCCGTAGAGGTTTTCGATAATCATCAGCTTCAAGCCATCGTAGCAGACATGGGGATCTCTTCCGGATCAGGCGTTGAGTTTGATAAGCAGACCCCCGGATTCTGGGAACGCCTTCTGAGTCGCGAACCGCAAGTATATCTGGATGCCATTGAAGCAGCGGTTTACGATATTGCCCGCAAGGGGGAGGGAGTCATTATCGGCCATGGCAGTCAGATGCTGCTGCGGGATTTCGAATGCGCCTTTCACGTGCGACTGTTTTCCGACTTTAGGGCCAGAGTGGACAATCTAATAATCAGCCAGGGAATCGACCAGGTCGCGGCCGCGAATCTCATCGCAAATTCCGATAAGAATCAGAAGGGATTTTTCAACTACGCGTTTCAAATGGATCTGGATACGCCGTCACTTTACGATCTGATCATCAACATTGGGAAAATGAAAACAGGAACGATTGCGAACCTGATTGTCGGCGCGGTTCGGTCGGATGATATCCGATCGTGCGATCTGGATGCGCTTTCCTCCATGAAGAGACTGTCTCTTCAGAGGAACATTCATGCCGAATTGCTGGAAAACAATATCGATATGAGCACCCTCAACATTGCGGTACCCCAGATCGGAACTGCCGATATCACCGGAGTGGCGGCATCCCAGGACGAAAAAAATCGGATACCCGAGATCGTCGAGAAGGTACAGGGTGTCTCTCAGGTCAACACGGATATATCGGTTTGGGTCTATACGTTGTGATTCCGTCTAGACGAGGGGCCACGCAATCTTTCCGCGATGGTCTCTCGCGAATTACCCTTTGCTGAACATCTCTTGTTCAGCATGTCTTATGCCCCCAAGTCGAAAAATCATCTCAAACCCGTTTACATCCTGATAAGGATCGGTATACACTATCCCAAATATTGCATGAAATCTGTTCAGCGATTAACTGAAACAAAACACCACCGAGGCGTTAATATAGAGTCTTGGCGGTTCCGTCGATGTGCAATATGCAACGTTCAATAACTGATAAACGACCTGAAAAGATTTCCCCCTTCGGGCCAAACGGAGAGCTTCATGCCCGGCGTTATTCGAGGTTCGCGGTAGGGGGACTACAGCTTCACCTCGAAGGCCTTGGGCATGAAGCTTTCCGTTTGGTGCAATAAGCGGGCTAGAAGCATAATGATCAAGAAATCTGCCTTTCTGAGGACCACCCACCAGCTTTGGAAATTTGTTGTTGCTCTGCTATGCCCCATTCTGCTTGGGCTGGTGATCCTATATCAGGAGTGGTTCGGGGAAGGGATCTCGGCTTTTCAGGACAAACTGATCCCGCTGACCATCATCGCCTTCATCGGATTTGCCTGGGGGTGTTTGTCTATCACCTGTCCCAAGTGTCGTTGCCGGGTCCTGCAGCAAACCGTCAGTCAGAACAACTTCATCTCATGGGTGCGTTGGTTCTTTTCTTTTACCGAGTGCCCGAAGTGTCAGTATTCACCCAGTTAATTACCACATGTTCTCGTTGAACCACCCTCGGGGAATGCATCCCGTCTTTCTATACTGGTAAAAATGATGCACAGAAAAATGTGCACGCTGCACATGTTTCTGTGCACTTTCCGATGTTCTGAATACTTATTTTATGTAGATTTCAAGCGGTTACGCCTTTGGTACATATCTCGCACTGTGTATAACATCACTGTCCCCAACAATCCGGTTCAAAGCACATCATAACGATAGCAGAGGGAGGAGAACATGAATGCGCTGCATATCGCCTTGGCCCTTGCAGTCAGCATGCTCATCTTTTCGACGCTGGCCACGATGGTTGTCGAAATGCTTCACAAAGTGCTGGGAACGCGCCGCAGGGGACTCTCCAAGATGCTTGAAGCCTTTTATCAGAGCGAAGTGAAAGAGCGGATACACGCGATTCTCCAGCGGGATGGCGGTGCTGTCGAAGATATGCCCAAGTTCATCGAAAAGATAACGCTGAAGGCAGGCGACACCAACGTCACCACCATGGAATTTATCCGTCGGCTGGCCGGGACTGAGATCGGGAAGCGCATCGCCCAACGCGCCGACAGCGAAGTCAACGTCCTGATCGACGAAATCGCCGAGACATATGAAGAATACGGCCGCCAAGCGAGTCATCTATTTCGGCGCCATTCACAAATCGGCACGATCCTGGTGTCGATCATTGTGGCCCTGTGTCTCAACATCAACATTCTGATCATTTTTCAGACGTTTCAAAACAATAAAAAACTGACCCGGGCAGTTGCGCTCCAGGCCGAACAGGCAATGGCCACATATCAGATACAGGCTGAACTGCTTCAAACCGCCATCCGCGAAGCAGAATCTGATGACCCCGCTGTCGACATCGGCATTGAGGATCTGAAAGACAGCATGAAACGGTTCAGGGAGACGGTGACCGCAGCGGAACAGATGGGACTTCCCATCGGCTGGTCGAACAATGAGATGTTTAACACAAAAGATATCGAACAATTGGGATGGATCTTCTGGATACTTACCACTTCCCTGACCGGCTTTTTAATCGGATTGGGGGGACCATTCTGGTTCGACGTGGTCAAACGGCTCACGCCGGTGACCCAGTTGGCCGGAGCTCTGGTCCGTCAACCGCCAGACCAGGAAGATGGCGGCAAAAGCGCGCCTCCCAAAAAAGGTAGTGCGCCGGTCGTTCCGGACGATCCAAAGAAGGCATTTAAAGCAGCCATTCGCGCAACTCGTATCATTGACAATATGGATACGGAAGTCAGCGGCTCCCTGGCTCCTAAAGCCATACGTCTGTAGCATCCAAGATAGGAGGGATTATGGATCCAACTCTCGTCGTCTTTGGAATTCAAGCGATCCTGAGAGCCGCCCAGGCGGGTGCAGATCTTTTCGGAGAGCACGCCCGTGATCGTAAGGTGTTCCTGCCCAACCTGAAACTTCCACCGGGGACACGGTCGACCCAATTGCAATGGTTTCTTACGGAAAATCCTGAACTTGCCGGCAACGTGCCCGAACTGTCCGCTATATGGGACCCGGATCGAAAGGCGCTCAAGCCCGGTATTTCGGAAGATCAGATGGACACTGCGCTGGCCAGCATGCTGGAGCACGAGGCGTCCATTCAGCTCCAGAAAGAAGGCAAAAAAGCGAACGATGCCGAGCGTGAGGCAAAGATGCTGGCCGGCGGCCGAATGGTCGAGCAATGGCGGGAGGAGCGCAAGCCCCCCAACGCAGGGATCCGCATGGCGCTGACGCTGACAGATATCGGTCTGGAGTTTGCCGCCTCCAATCCATCGATTCTGGGGGTCGGCAGCCGGGGCGAAAAGCTGATTGTGGCCTTTGCCAATAATACGTCGGCGCTGATCCCGAGTGATGTGTCTGCGTTCGGAGCAAAAGCAGATTTTGCCGACCGGGTGTTGGGTATTTTCCTCAGGGCCGGACTGGGGACCATCGCCGGCAACGCCGCCACCGTATTCAAAAATGAGGATATCGCAAAACTCGTCGCGGGGGTGACCAAACCCATCGTGGATAAGCTGCCGACAGATCTTGTGGAACAGATTCGGTATCGAGATCTTGTCGATACCCTCGCCGGGCCGGCGGCCGAAGCGGCGTTCAGTTTGCTGGCGGAGAACACCGAAACCTATCTCGGAAAAGATTTCGCCGATGACAAGGCGCTCGGCGCGGTTACCTCCGCGCTCTTCGAATCCATCAAACAGACCACTCAAGAGAGCAACATCGTCAACGTGTTCAGCGAGCAGGGATTGATCCGGTTGTATCAGGCCGGCCTGGGGGTGGCGGTGGAACGGCCAGGCTTGTTCATCGGAGACGACGATTCGGTTCATCAAACATTATTCGAAGAACTACTCAGCGGCACCGCTGCAACGTTGCATGCAAATCCTCGTTTCGAAGGGCCCATCGGCGCATCCCTGGCCGCCATGGCAGTGGAAACGGTGGGACGGAACGCTCCGGCACTCCTTAATCTGAATCCGAACGAACCCTGGGAAAAAGTTGCCGTAACGGCGTTGGACCAGGTGACGACCGGTTTTGCCGAGGCCTTTAAAGATCTGGATGACAACGGCATGCCAAAAGGCGCCTTCAAGCTTTTTAATGATGAGCAACTGGTCGAGCTTGGGCGGGTGGTGCTGGAGCAGATGGCCCAAACACCCGGAATGCTGGGCATCCACCGGTCGGAGGTTCAGGCGATCGTCGCCGGTATGGCAGAGGCCATGGCAGCGGATGACAACCTGCTGTTGTCCGGTGACGAATGGATAAACATTGCCGGGGTGGCCGCTCAAAAAGCCGCTTCCAACCCGGGACGACTGTTCGGTCTGTCCGCGGACGATCAGGGCCGCGCCCTGGCTGTAACGGTGATAACGTCGGTGTTGAAGGTGGCCGGGGATTCATGGACCGCCGACGGGCGCAAGGATCGACCGTTGCTGTTCGGCGAAACCCTGGAGGCGGCATTGGAATCCGTCGTAGAAGGGCTTGCCGGGAACATCACGGAAGTGGCCCGAAGTCCGGAAGTTGTGGATCAGTTCCTTCAGCAGTTATTGGCGGACGCGGCCGACAATCCGGATAAATACGGCAGCGATGGTCTATTAACCATATTTAGAACGTTCATCGGCGAGGTCCTGGCCAGCGGAACGTTACCTACGGAAGACCAAATTAACACTGCGCTAACTGGATAGGAAATATATCGGGGATAGGAGATATACTGATGAAAAAATTTACCTTCCGGCTCATCATTCCTCTCGTCATGGTGTTGATGGCAGGATGCGCCACGGTAGAGGATGTGCGGCAAGCTTCGGACCTCATCCGCACCGACAACGAACTGACCAGAATTCTCCAGGAGGATCAGACGGTTGATGGGATCACACCCCAGACAGATCTTTCCAGCCTAGCGATTCATGCCAAAAGCGAAGCCGATGCATTGAAGAGTAAAAAAGGTAAAACGCCGGATGCCATTGCTTACTACCGCATAGCGGCCACGGCTTACTGGAAAATTGGTAAAGCCAGGGATGTGAATACGTTTTTTGAGGTGGTCAATACCGGCAGCCAGCTGTGTCTCGACATGGGGGATAAAGCCCCGGATCGTGACTGTCTTTTTCTGGGACTTGTGATCCCTTTCGCCGGCCTGGAAGAGAAAGCTGCGGAGAAAGACCTGGCCCAAATGCTGGATAGTGTAAAATTCACCGATGATCTTCATACGCCTGAGGAAATCGAGACCATGGGAGAAATCCGGGCCGCGTTGACCCAAACCAAGCCGCTGGTCCAAACCATCTTTGCTATCGGAAAAGACAACCGTCTCTTCACCCATCCGGGCATGCGGGAATATTACTGCAATAATGCAAAAACGGCGCAGTCCTACTTTTCTCCCATTGCCGCCATATTTGAAACCAGGGTGATTGAATATCACAACCAATTTGATGACGATCTCCTGGGGATCGACCCGGCTTTTGCCGGCAATGTCAGAAAACTGGACCCGGACATCCCGGAATATTGTCGATAGTGGGATTGGCGCAAGAATTGAGCGGGAGTTTCTTCAGCGCATCCGTTCGTTGCGTATCGAATTGTTTTGTATTAGCTTATCTTTCATTAGGAGGTGGTGCCAAATGACACATTCAGAATCGGGTACACGCTCCGGCAAGGACAGACGCAGTATATTCTCCTACAGCAGGGCTGCATCCAGACGACGAATCCATGGGGAAAGACGAAAAAACCCTGAACGGAGAAAGGGCTGGGTCAGAGTCAATAAATGGGCATCCGTATATCTGCCCGATCTAAAGCTGGCGAAGTACTTGCTCAAGGAGGAACGGTTAGGCCCATAGCTCCAGTTTTTGTTTAGCACATCTCAGACAGTTTCATCTGCCAATGTGCATCGGCCGCCGTATACTCAACCGGGTATTGCGGCCTCTTTCTCGCCTTCGCCTGAATCCCCTGCCTCTTGCTGCGGATAGCTTCATTGGAAATATAGTCCCTGCAATTATAGTGATCGCCATAGGAGCCTGTCCCGTAACCCCGATTCGTGCCCGGGGTCACGAGGGTGATTTTTCTGTTTTTTTCGGCTAAAATGCCGTCCTGTTATAAATTAAGCTATTGATATAATAATGAATATGAGCCATTCTATCTCCAAAATGACCAACG
>Ga0209363_1000144_pt1 | contig 24221 bp, 19 predicted proteins | sample WorMetexBAHAMAS3_FD_187385 | JGI IMG/M metagenome (GOLD analysis project Ga0209363, IMG submission 187385) | Marine gutless worms symbiont microbial communities from Max Planck institute for Marine Microbiology, Germany - Inanidrilus exumae... | ecosystem: Host-associated > Annelida > Digestive... | reverse complement strand
GCCACACATTGAGCCGATGACTGTAGACGTGCAGCTGCAGCATTAGCGTTGACGGTATCGCCGTCGAGTCATATTATGCGTTAGGTAGTCCTAGTGTACGGACAATGGACTTCTTGCCGTCGACATGTCTTGTTAGCTTACTGAAATGTGAGAATGTCATCTTGTATAATCCGGACGTGTATTGGGTTGACCAAATAGTATCAATAGAAACAATAGAGGAAGCTCCGCCAATTCCCGGGCCAGGAAGCCGTAATAGGCTAAACTACAGTGCGACCCTAGCGCCACTATATATTGATACTAATTGGGTTGACTATGTTTACGGACACGCAGTTTTGGCGACAGAAGCTTTGCTACTTTGCCTGTACGTGAAACCTACTAAGCTGTGACAGACGACCATGACCGGCTCTGGACAGTTCAGCCGAAATCTGAAATCGCATTTATTTAGGGATTTTATAAATCACAGCGCAATGTGACTGCATTTCTCACTTACTTACCTACATACTGACTTACGTATTATGCCACCCATTACTAGCAAGTCTGTCCACAAACCGCGTGGCTGTGTCTTCTTGTCTACGACAACGATGCTCGTCAGCGGACTCAGGTTGACGGCGATCCTACCGCGGGTGTGTTCCTTAGACTTGCGGTGGTATAGCACGTCTCTGTAGTGCAGATCGGTCCAGAACACGCGGTCCGCAAGTACAGCCACGGACGTCGGCGCCGGGCTGTGTCTGTACACCAAACATGCCATGCCGAGCGCAGGTGGTAAACTGATGCGTCAGACCTGCCACCTCACTCTGGGACCAGGCACCTCCTGGGTACGATCCAGCGCTTCAGCAACGAGATCCGGCAGCTTGATCACAGCTCATAGATTTTTGTCGCAGTGGCGTTTATTACGGCTCGGCAAAAATAAGGACACTTGCCTCTGAGACTTTTCCGAAACTCTGGACAGAGTCTGAACTTAGAATAAAATTTCGCAACTGCACGTTGACCGTCACAAATGTTGTCAACTTAGGAGGACGCACAGTGCGACAAATTGGCGACGGCCGTCGGTCACCCGTTTATCACACTGAGCGCCCACATTTGTGTACAACACGATGAGCGTAACGCAGCGCGTCGCGCGGGTCTGTCGGCGACAGATGAGACTCTCGTTTTAAAATCTGCATCAACTTCATCGACAGTGAACAGGTGTGCTTGCACCTGATTGGTACAATCTCGTGTCCAGTGACGTCGGCGGCGGAGATGATGGCTCGCTCTGAATCCGACCAATAGACGCGCTGCTGTCCCACGTCGACAACCAGTGACGTCACGCAGCCGTGCGGTGCGCCGAACTTTACCGTCGAGCACGTTTCCACGGCCATGTCGCAGATTCCGATGTGTGGAAAACGTCTCGAACAGTCCGAGTAGTAGAGGCGCCTGGGCGTAAACATCACTGCTGCCATGACAACACCGACTAAGTTAAAGGTTTTACGTCCTAGAGAAAAGGTTACTTCGAAGACTTCTTTTCCACTGATCACGTATTACCTTGGTACTGACGAAACTAAACAAAAGTAATACTCCGTCCTCGTAATATTGGGATAGAAATGTACGCTGGCCGCGTCACGCACTGCCCCATGGTAAGTATGCGCCGACGGGACAGACTAGACGGACGGACGGACAGACAGACAGACGTCATTCACCAGTAAAAACCTACACAAACATACTACAACCCAACAGATATAAAACATCAAAGCCTGCAGGTTTGGTCACTCGCATTGTACGACAATCAGCTCGGAAACGGATCGAGCCTATTCTTCTGAGCTACTGGGTTTGTTTTTTTGTTATTTCTTACTTTTTCGTGAAATATACCGTATCGTATCGTATTCTTACAACCATCCGGCCCGCATGCATGGCGCTGACTTCACAAATGACGATGCCAGAAACAGCAGTCGCAGAAAGTATTTAACGCTGGATCTGATGTTAACAGCCGTAACCTCCACGTAATGTAAAATATCCACGTAAGCTATAATTTAAAATCTACCTACCTTAAAGTTAAATGTGGCCAAAATTCATTACCTTAAAGCGGTTTAATACATTGACAATTGGTAAAAAGGGGAAGAATACATACTAAACTGAATGATTTTCAGTCTTTATACAACAAACATTCTGACAAAAAAAGCAGTGCAATAAATGTGCGGATTTATGTGGAAAAACGACAGGTCCGATCATATTTGATGACTTTTCTCGTTGAAAGCTCATGCAATTGCATTTGCGTCTGAATAAAATTAGTTTTTTAGGCATTGGATCAACGTTATTATATGCCACGCCGTCACCAACAGCGTTTACAGTAAGCCTGGGTTAGGGTTAGCCAATTTCAACTAGTTTCTTCCACTTGCTGTGAAGATATAAATGGCTCAGTTTTTCCATGGTACAGCAGTTCTTCCCGTCACCACGCTGGCAGGCAACTAGAAAAACTGTCTTTTATCGAGGATCGAGGTCAGACCAACCGCGTTACCATGCCCACACGCACTGGACTCCTCCGTCGCTGTTGGCCTCGGCCGCGCCACGTCGCACGCCTCGCCGCGCTAGCGCGCAGCTGATGACGTGACCATAACCTACTATTACGGCCGTCAGTCAATATTCATAGGACGCTGCAGTGCATGTAGCACACATTTTACACAATGACCTTGACTTATGACCTTGTGTTGACGGTCAATCCCCGGCGAACTATGGTCATGATCCATACACGTTAAAAGGTCAGTCGGTTGAAGTGTAAACAAACGGACGGACGGACGGACTGGACTGATGGCATTACATTTCCCGCAAACGCGGTCGGTAACCACGTCAAAGCAGTAAAGAAAGCCAGTTTCACACGCGTGAAAATCTGATAAAGTAAACACACGGCGTATATACTCACCGTTGAGTGGGATCGACGGCGATGGCTCTAATGTCTTCCATCAGTGAACCGTGGTTGCTGCCGCCATGTAACGTGGTTCGACAGCTCTTTTCCGGTGTTGCTCCGTCCAACTTTACCATCTCGATTGTTCCCTGAACATTCACAGATTAAGTTACTGGACGACTTGAGGTTTAACGCCGTTTTTCCAGGTGACCTTGGGTTAGCCAGTGTGCAGTTCTTACTTACCTACAGACTAGCTATGCTACTGCCACTTTCTAGCTAATGACCTTTAAAAACCAGCGCACATCGTATTTTAGCCTCCCTGCAGTCACCATCCATGCAAATAAGCCATAAGACCCCAGAGGTTACCGACCAAAGTTCACCAAATTTGTAGCCGTAGTAAGTTTTTTCATCGACTGTGTTAACGCAACAATCCGCGTTGCGATCCGTCCACCCGTTGTCCAATGAGAGGGACAACATTTAAATTGCCGCCGGTTCTGATTATCTTTTTAATAATCTTTTGCACATCCACTATAACAGTGAAAATAACTATCGAGAATGAATTCGCTCCTCCAAGCTCCAACCAACAGTGTCTGAAAGGAAAGTTATACGTGTACATACCTTTTCACTGTCAATCCAGTAGAGATTCTTTGATATCCAGTCAACGGCCATTCCAGTTACCGTTTTCACTCCGGACACGACGATCGAACTGAACACAAATTGCAACTGTTTGGATTTCGTCTTTTTAATATGTAGCTTATACGTGTACATCTAACAAGTCTCCGCTGCCGCTGACAGCCGTACGTGCCTCGCGTTCACTGTGCTGTAGTCGACAGCACCTGAGACGATCTACCGTTCAAGAGACATGTTTGGTGCCCACCCAAGTTGAAATGGTTCTCGTGACCTAACCACGCCCCTTTCAGCGATGGTTTGCCATCCTTGGGCTAGCACTTGCTACCTTTATCCTATCTACCAAATTTGAAAAGTCACTATCCACTCACTATGAAGATATGAAAGGCGAAACACAATGTCGAAAACGGGGTGGTTTGCGGTAGTTAGGGTCACTAAATGTCACTGGACATCCCAGCTCCCCCTACCGGGGCTTTGCCAATGGACCTCACTAGGAAACTTCTGTCCTCTGGAACTTCTGATGAACCCCCTCCATAAATCATGTATCTGACCCAGCACATTATGCAAACGCAACAGAATTAATGAGTGGACGAACGATGAGCAAGCTCGAAAATGCCGATAGAACTGCAAGAAAAGAGAACAAATGTCTAAAGTAATTTGGCAAAAGGCCGCATGGCCGTCTTGTCACCCCTTGCAACGGCAAATAGATTCGTCTGCCGCGTGCGCTGGGCAGGTATATCACATATACTGCTGCGTTAGGTACATTAGGTACGTGTGAAATCTGTCGAGAGTTCGCTGAAAAGTAACTGTATGTATTCGTCCAACACGGTCAACTTATAGTTAACATCACTTAACTAATATTTAATTACCACATTTGTGATTGTTACCACATTTGTGATAAAGTTGTTTGTGTTACCAGGCCACGGGTCTGAATATGTCCCCCTCAAACGTGTCCCTTACCTTAGGGGATTTACACATCCATTTATATATGCTTAGTTCTTTGGACCCACAAGAGTAAGTCCCCTAGACGGCATCTCGATCGGTTCAGCCGTTTTTGTAAGCTCACTCACAGACACACAGACACACACAGACCACGCTACGTGCAATAAGCAGCATCTAAGCACCGTACACGCGATGTGGCCTGAAAATACATCGAAATATCGTACGGAGTTCCCGGATTCTGGATGTTGACTGCGAAGATGCTTCCGCTGCTGACGCTGAGTCCGTGGACGCCCTCTGGCGACGCCGTGGCGAAGTAGAGCGTCTTGCCGGGAACGTCGACCGCCATCGCCGTCACGTTGTTGTCCGCCGCCACCAGCACCTCGTACGTTCGCAGACCGACCGCATCCGGCGCCAGCTTCAGCACGTGGTTCTTGGTGGCTATCAGCAGTCTCGTCTCGTCCCACACTTCTTCAATTATTCCACAATGCACCGCAGTTGTATTACGCAAATGTTGGCACGATCAGATCCCGTGTAACACTCACATATTATTAATCGCAAACTCTTAACTGTTGACACGTATACGATCATATTACTTATGTTTTTGTTCCTTCCCCGTTAGTTTTCTTGTTCCTCCACTTTTTCTGGAAAAAAACATTTGCAGTTGTTGCTTGTTGCAATTACTGCTAAGAGAATTGCACGCTTCCAAGATAATTTGGGTGACTATTAACCACGTTAACCCATTTTGTCCAGAGTTCTAAATTGACAGTGACTTAAGAGATTTGATGCCAGGCTGGCTAACTGACCATTTCGAGTTTTTGACTTTCCGACACTCTGACGCACAATCCCTGAATTAGTGTAGCTATTTTGCGAACACTCAGTTAACAAGTTGACAATTTCAGTTAGTTATATCTGGAATTACGAGTTACCAGTGCACTTGTGTTGGTCGTAGTCCAGTGTCTTGCCGGCTGAGCAAGCACACGTGTAGCCTCCTTGATCGTTCAGTAGACACACGTCACTGCAGTGGGCGTGGTCACACGCAGACATGCCTATAATACACAGCAAAACTATCAGCTTCCATTGTCTCATTGGGAACAACCGACGTCACTGTTTCTTATCGTTTTGTTTAGTACTGCAACACCGCATTCAATACTTTTCTTGATTTTAGTCTCAAATGCTTAACTGTAGAAATTGCCTTAAATAATGTTTTAAACAATTATTTAATTCACTGTAAAATCCACGACAGTAAATATTCTACAAAAATCCTGTTTAAGCTGAAGACACTGTTAGTGCTTCATGTACGACGAGCGCTTCATGGGCTTCACGATAAGCAATTCATCGTTTAACCCTTTCGCTGCCTTGCCCGCCGGATATTTCCGGCGGAGGAAATAAATAATAATCTTAAGACTGCCGGATAAATCCGGCGACGCTAGGTAGGCTATACTTATAACCGTGGTATGTGCGGTATTGGCTATTACCCATACACTGACTACGTAGGCTATTATATTTTTTCCGGTCTGGCAGTGAAAGAGTTAATGATATTTATGAAGCACGCAAAATATACAGCCATAAAATAAGTTTACATAAATCTGCAAACTTGTTAAATTCAATCACTATAGTTTTAATTCCATCATAGATTACAAGATTTTGTACCATATGGTAGTTTTTTAGTTAGGCCTATAGAGATGAAAGTTCCCGTATACTGTGAAAAAGTAGATACGATGAAGAGAGCATTGCATAAATGCATGCAAAATTTAATTAAACGTGACTGCTTGAAAGGAGAATCTAAACTTGCTATTTCTGATGTTAACCAATAAAAACGAAGATAAGTTTACTTTGCATTTGCATAGCGGCGTGAAAGATGTGAAGTTCGGAGGCGACGTCGTGCAGATTCGAGACAATCTCTTCCGGCTGAGAGTTGTTTGCGAAGAATATATTGGCGGTCAGGATCTTGTTGATCGACGTGTCGTCATGATAGTTGACCTGATTCGCCCAGTACAGGTCTTCCTCGAACAGGGCCAGTCCTGTTGGGTGACTGATGTACCGCGATTTGATTCGCTGAAATGCCACACATGTACCGAAAAACTTTATACCGTCAAACCGGAAAGCACAACACGATAATGACGCGGTAAGATACGTCTAGGGTACATAGTTTTCTTGGGAATCTGTCAGTGAAAAAATTTGAAAATCGGTCTACATTTGCCGAAGTTATGATCAAGAGTCAAGTGTATTGCAGCTTCTAATTGACTCACACTGTAGTTACTTGCTCTGTTTACCGGTGGACTATATTGCTTTGACGATCCTGGTTTAGTGACAGGAATAAATCCGAGTCTGCGCCAACTGTACCCACAAATACTCTTTTAGAATAGGTGAAGATAATCGAGGGGCAACCGTCTAACGCTGGTTCACCCAGTTGAACGTTCGCATTCAGGTAAATTCCGGTTCGCCGGAAAGTCGCCGTCAAGAACAGTGCACATGTGCGTGTGAGAATTACGTCAGTCTTTTCGTTTATCAGCTTTTCGATCAGCTCACATAAAACAAGGTGTCGCCCTAACGCGACGTAACAGTACTGGCCCGCCGTGCAGTGTCAGCCGCCCGACCGTCCACGCGCCCAGCGGCCGGCTGGCTGCCCGCCGGCAGCATTACAGACGACGACTACGACAGACGACCACGACAAACGACGACAGACGCCAGCCAACAAAACAATACTGGCTCATTAAACGGGCCAGTAACCATATACATCTCAATAACATTTTGCCTATGATCTACATTATTACACATGTTTGAGTGCTGCATGGAAGTGGCACAAGGTGTATCCCTTCAATCCAAAACTAAATTGCTACATATCATTCACGTGCGTCTCCTGGGCGCAATTTTCGAATATTAGTTTATCAATAATTCTCGGTTAATTTTTCAAAGGCGACATAGCGGTATGGCACCACCAGTAAACGCCAACAGTAGGTATACCGTATACACGTACGGTGTGACGTACCCTGCGTTTGGTTCCGTCGACGCCGATCGAGTCGATGAAGTTGAGCTCGTGTTCGGCCCAGTACAACCTTGATGTCGGCAGGTCAATGTGAAGGCTTGTCGGACAGCGAATTCCGTCGTCGACCAGAGTTCGAATGTTACTGCCGTCCATGCTCGCCTCTACAATCCGCCCTGCAGCAGGCACCGTCCTGCACTCGCTCCAGTACAGCTTCCTGTACAGCAGTCACAACGTGCATTCTTACCAGCACCGTTGTGGTCGATTTTTTGGCCGAGTCGCATGCAAGATGCGGCCTGTTGCTACAGTCGAAGTAGCGTGGTCTGTGTGTCTGTTGGTCACGTTCATGAGTACTGCACAAAACGATTGAAGAACCGATGGGGGGGGGGCTTAATCGGGTCAAGGAATCATGTATTAGATGGTTACCAGATCCCTCACGGGAAGGGGGCAATCTTGAGAGTTGTCCGGCCCGTTGAAAAGCATTGACAATTTGTGCTGCAGCGCTTTACATAGCAAAAATAACGGCGAAAGCGGGACTGCGACAACCGGCTGCAATGCTCCTGACTGATCGGGTGTCACATCGCATTGCCTACGTGAAAATTCTGCCCCTATAATTGCTTCACGTGCAACATAATCGAAACATGCAAATTTTATTCATATTCACACAACAAAAATTTCGTTAACTAATGCGTAACAGAAAAAGGTAACGCTACTTGCCCTTGATGTGGATTTAAAGCAACCGAACTGATGGTGCCAGCGGAAGGCATATGAACTGACGTACAGATGGACGTAGTTATGGCACAGACAATCATGCTGTTTGATCCCGAATCCATAACGTACAAGTTGTTGGCCAGCCAGTCCACGGCCATTGTATAAACCAAAGATAAACCTACAACAAAATTAACAAGAAGCTCACCTATCGCCGAGAGACCTGCGCGACGTTCTATCGGCCTATCAGTTGAAATGTTGTTTTACTGTTATACGAATGACGCAAACAGATGGCGTGCCGTTCAGCCTGAGAAGCACTTTCAGCAACTGTCACATTTTATTCCGTTACCTGCATAGTTTTCACTTTTGTACAAGAATCGTTGCACTAGGCACAATTATCGCACAGCGAGCATGCAATGCCGTGTGTGTATCAGCTATCAACAGACTTGCGTATAACCAATTTTGTTGATGTCAACTGGACCGTAACGGTGATCAACCAACGTCAACTACCACCAGCGTTGTTGACGACACCGCATATTACTCCGCCAGCGCAGCATCAGGGACGCGAACCACCGCGGCGGATGGACACAAAGGTTTCATACAGTAAAAGTGACCTTCAAGGTCACTGAAGGTCATTCGTAATTGTGCCATTCGATAGGCCATATACGATTTCATATTAGTCTTCAATTGCAACTATGTGTCTATTTTGCACCGTTTCCGAGATATCACCATTTATTTCCCAAAAATTAAAGAGGTCACGTGACCCTGAACACATCCCTTTCAGGGGTAGTCTATCGTGCATGCACTAGCACTACTCTGTATCAATCAGCGCATGAAATTTGAAGTGCCTAGCTTCACCGATCCAAAGATATGTTTGGGGCCAAAATTTAAATAAATTAGCCCCGTACAGGACTAATAGTCGACTCTTCGCAACTGACGTTTCTGCCAAGTTTGAAGTCACGTGACACAATTAAAAACTAGGACAAATATCAAAAATCCGGCCCGATCAAATTTACATCTTGATATTAGTGGTCAGTTGCCAGCTCCCATTGACAATTTGTAAATGGCGGAGGAGATAGCTATTGAAAACGGAAGGATTTCCAACTTTCAAAAGCTCGTGACCTTGACCTTGACTTTGGATCGGGTCATACTGCATACCGTCATGCATTAGTCATCGACTACTACGTACATGCCAAATTTCATTGAAATCGAAAAAACTGAACGGACGGACGTATTATAGGCTACGTACGCACGGACGGACTTACGAACGGACATTTTTTGAGACTGACTTCATTAGGTCGACTCTGTCGAAGAGTCATCCTAATAAAACTGGAAACTAGACATACCACGGAGGGCTATTTTGGTAGTGAGTTTATGGCGATCTGTAATCATTGCGGAGATATGGCGGTTTGAAGTCGCAAGACTTGAAAATTTGTTGAATATATTTTTTAATTTGCGTGTTTTTGAAAAAAATCCAAACTCTGTTCCTTAAGTTTTCACCGGGACACCGATCAACGTTGTTATGTTCAAATTTACCGGACCAAAACCAATTTCGGGTGCGTTTCAAACTGTCGACACGCAGGCCTACCGCATTTCAACTGCAACTCGTGTAGCTCAAGGAGTAACTACAGACGCAGGTGAAATAATCGAATCTATTTCTATGATAAAGACTAAAATGCCCGAAATTTTATGCAGTGATCTATTGCCAGTTCCAGTCATGTAGGCCGTAAAATCAAATTTAACTTCTCTATGATACTGCAACTTGTCTGAACGTGCTTCAAACATTGACAATGCATCATGCAGTTATTTCGCCTTTAAAGTTAAATGAATCACTCTTTCCAGTTCTGCTCCATAAGAAATGTTGAAACCTTCAAAAGTTTCAACTTTCAAACATTCAACTCGTAATAAATTGCACACAATGAAAAAAGAATAGCCCGTAGTGTTCTGCCATTCCTTTTGTAGCACCACAGCTCCAAATACAATTACTGTATTACTCGAAGGACGATAAATTCTTCACCATTTGTGACGAACTGCCTGAAGTTGGTACCGTCGGTGCCGACTGCATTTACAGCTTTCTCGTGTATGTCGTAGAAATAGACTATTTCTTCGTTGGAATCAACAGCTGTATACAAAATTACAAATTATATCAGACATCCGTCTAGAACAGTTAAGTGCATTTCAATATACACATCAGCTTCCAATTTCCATATCTGCATCATTAATACAGCGTTATGTTCGGTTTAATGCCTATGTAAAGCAAAGTAAACGTTATCTGTTCTATCCTCCTAGAAAGTAAAGTAAAGTAAACAGTGTATAGTAGTCAGAAGTTAGCATCAACTGAGCCTCACCGCTGCGGGAAACTCACATGCCATATATGGGATCACACTCGGCAGAGATGGGAATCCCACCTTTACCCCCAGCCGAAACAGGTACTCGATTTAGCGACCCCGGAGGGATTCAAGTTGGCCTATGCTAGGTGAAAGCGTCTAGCATAAACTTTTAAAAAATCGGCGTATATGCCTATGTGTTGCACGCATTCTGCCGGTAATTACTTATAAAGTGGCACTTTTTACGTTACGTACTACACAGCTTCGGGCTTCAATGCATATTGAGTGAAGAGGTCGCGAGGTCTCTTAAACACTATGCAATATACTGGCGTCGAAAGCCGGCGTAGAGGCAGCAACGACCCTTCCAGCAGCTAAAGTCCGGTGGTTGATAATAAAAGGATAATGCCAGGCCACTGGTTATGGTTAGTGCTTTGACGCTGTTGGTTGAGTGACAAGGACAAAAGGCCTCTAGGAAAACCGGTTCCACTATTCCCTATCGAGTTTCTCTTCTGGAATAGATGGAGAACCAGAGGGGGAGCCGACTGGTCCATGTTCACCTGGAAAAACGACCTTAAACGGAAGTAGTAGTTTACTTTGTGAAATTCGTGAAATTACCGAATGCGAAGATGTCTCCGCGAGAGCGGTGGATAAGCGACGGCAAAGCGGACGTTCCGTGCTTGGCCGAGACCTTGTAGATGCTGTTCACCCGTGCGTAGATGAGGAACGGTGCTCCAGACTTCCACGCCAGCGCCTCGCAGTGCCTCTGATCGGCGGCCAGCCGGTACCCGGCCACACACGAACAAGTGAAGTGAGGCGACGAGTTGTTACACAGTTGACTGCATATCGGCGGATCGTAGGCGCACTCGTCCACGTCTGTAACGTAATACAGACCGGGGCATCAATCGTCTGACAAAATAGGCGCAACTCCCCCAACCATGTCCCTATCATAGCAACCTAGGCGCACAGCCCCGACCTGTCGCTAATCTGCAGCCGTAAAATAAATATTAAATTGTTAAATTATAGAAGATGTCGATATAGATAGATGCTTTCGCCATCTCGACGGCTTACTGTGACCTTGACCTTTTGACCTTTGATCTCCAGAATCCGATCAGGTCATGAATAAGGGATATTGAATATTCAGTGTTATTTTCATTGAGATTGCTCAAGCCTTTTCATGAGATATCGTGGTAACAAGATCTGTTCGGACAAACGAACGAACGCGGAGCTCGAATACAGCGCCTTCGCCGACGCTGTCGGGTTGCGAAAGCATAAAAAGATGTAATCGTCTGCAGTCTTGTTAAAAGAAGCAAAAGTACAGTTTGTGCGATTATTCGTCTGCAACCAAATCAAGCGCGAACGATTCTTATCACTTATAGCGGATATCTTAATAAAGTAGTTGGAAATACGTTAAAAATATTAAAAAAATATCGAGAAAGTGCATAAATAAGGAAATTGCCAAATTTCATGGAACTAGACAGCGCCCCTGCTAGAAGTCGCTCTGACAAGTTCGCCTTTCATTCCGTCACAAAGCCTATCGCCCACTGCAACAAATCACGTGACCCTGTAGACCTGTTGCAGAAGTTTCGCCTCCGTCGTATAAGCTCCGCCTATATAGTCAGTGTCTGGCAAATTTCTTTCGCTGAAGTTAGCCGATTTCGCGGACAGCCGTTTATTTTTATTTTTGGTCCGCGTCGCGGCCGTGAAATCGCGTGAAAGGTCGGTTACGACACGGGCGGGCTCACCTAAGCACGTGCGATTGTCGCGCGGGTCGAGATGCAGACCGACGTGACACGGTCGACAGCGAGCACCGAGTGGCGTCTGTTGGCAGACAGCGTCACAGTCGGAGGAGCATTTCTCACTACAGCGAGGCGACTCGTCGCTGCCGTCCGAGCATTGAGGACGGCCATCACACTGGTCCGCCGGAGATACGCACGTCGAGCCGTCGACGCACTGGAAGTAGCCGTGGTCGACCGGACACGTACCGTGCCAGTGGCTGTGGCTCGTCGGCGACGACCCTGTACCAAGTATACAACGCATCATGCACAAGGACAAAAGTATGGGCTGCCACGAGCACCAAACGCAGTAGGAATTTGCAACTGTGCAGTATAAGACTTTATGAAGCTAGAATATGGGACTTCGGCACCCCAGCGTCGACGTGGATAGTGGATACCTCCGCCACCTCGATGGCCTGCTTTGACCCTGACCAATTTGACCTCCAGAATCTAATCATGACATCTGTTGGAGGGGACTAATAAATATTCCGTGCAAGTTTAATCGGGATTGCTCAATTTGTTCACTAAATATCAACTTAACTACAAGTTGCACATGCATATTGTCCTCGCAAAACAGTAAATACTTATACGGCCGCTGCCACTAAGCTACAATTTTCATGATGTCCTTTCGGTTGGTTGGTTGGGAGATTAACGTTCCCTTTCGGCACAGAAATAAGCTATATCGGGGACAAGGTCTTGGGTGGAGATTTAGTTCCGCCAGGTTAAGGATGGCTAACAATACAGTAATCTCCCGACCTCGTCTTATTGTTCAGCGAAGCGACGACCCAACATGAGAAAGGATAGGGGAGGCTCATTTACGTTATTACGCTATCGCCTACAAAAGGGTGGAAACTAACCAACCATAACAAGACTTATTTATCTGTTCAATGTGATATATCGTGTAATTGCTGTTCTTCGGTTCCTCGGTGCATGATGTCCTTTCCAAATGGCCTTCACGGTCTCTTTCCAAGATGACTTATCTGCGAACGTCACTGCGCATAGGCTACTTATTTCAATTTTTGGGCCTGTACCCTGCGCATCACCAATGTCGAAATCGACATTGTCATCAAAAAACGGCAACAATGTCGAAGCGACAAGCACCCAACAAAGTTGCCAGTTGCTTCGACATTACTGCTGGTACGGACCGGGCTTAACACGCGCCGTCATAAACACCACGTGCTGGCTATTATTACCTGACGATACAGCGGCACATATGAACAGCAGAACGTTTATAATCACAGCCAACTTCAAAACACTGACTGCAGGCGGCGAATGCTCGCCTATATCACAGTTACGCTGTCTCATTTCGTAAACTTAGCTGTAAACTTGAACGTATATATACTAGCCGCTGAGAAATACACGTAAAACTTTAAACAGACCACGAGACTGAACTGGGCACACCTGCTCCGTCTGCACTTTATATACGCGGTACTGCGGCAAGACAAAATGTACGGGAGGCTCAGAGGTGTGGACGAAAACGTGCGATAAACTGGAGTCTGCTGCCACGCACCGACAAGGTGGCCCTGCACCGAAGGCCTACTATACGGATGCTCGCGTTCTAACGTTGTTGATCTCACATACCTTACCGTCGTTTACCGATCTTAGTCAAATATCTTGGCTAACTTAGATCATTACGAGATCTACACTACGACAAAAGAACGAACGAGCAGTTTACAAAATGCAGCAAACATTGAAGTCATGGCAAATAAAGTGCAACCACGTAGTTTCTTCTTCCACAGAAAATTGCAATTTATGCTCAGAAAAAGTCTTTCTACAGAATATTACGTCTCATTGTGTTTCGTGTTTAGAAGTATGTTCCTTACCCAGAATGTTGCGTTTCTTACTCATTCAGAAATCGTTTCTTATTCAGAATACGGTTTCTTCTTCAGAAGAAGGTTAGCCGTTGTGTCAACTTGTGTGCCACCATAGTATCCTCTATCCGCGCAACACTAAAATTTTGTGTTTATCGCGAGTCTTGCCGCATGCGCACTGCCACTCGTTCATCTAAAAATGGCGAAAGACGATGATGGAGATTGGAAATTGTGTGTCAGAGCTATCTTGAGCTCATCACAAACGGCGTTCAGTAATAGTAATATTCCCAGCCTTGTCACGTTGATTACAAAGAGGTACGAATTAGGAGCGTTCTTTTTTGCTGTCGGTGTATGCTGTACTTTAACTCGTAGTTTCAGTTTAGCCGGTCTCCGTGCTGGCTTATTTGCGTTTTCATATTTTATTTGCTTGCACTGTGTCGAAATAGCCACCGAAGCAAACAACTACTGGTAGAGTCGGCATCAGTGAGTTGACCAGTCCGTGAGATGACAAGTCCACAAGTTGGCAATCCGTGAGTTGGTGTATCCGTGAGTTGTCCAGTAAGCAACCCCGACCCTTCAAATATTTGGGCTATGTTATGTTTACAGCGCTATTTTCGGAGTAATTTGTCTGAGTTATGAGGCCTTTTTGGCTGGGTGTAGGTAAATAATATGTTGGCACATAGGATGCTGTCAGCCAATATCTGAAACATTTATTTTCAATGTGAGCCGCAGTGACATTTAGACGTTCACAACACTGTCTCTAATTTGTGACTGATGTGTTTGATAACTGTATATGTGGTGTGTCCAGAGAGCTAGAAATACTACATCATGATGAAGATTTGGAGTCATTTTACTCTTCGTTTGTGGCTTTGGCAACACACTACATATGTGTTGGAATTTGTTCATGTATGTACAGTGTACTGTATTTGTCATTGTTTTGTAATAACAAAACAATGCATTATTTGTAGTATGTCATACTGCATTTTAGAATGAGATGTAATATTCAGAATGTAACCAATACTTTTATGGAAAAATTTGATCAATGTGAATAATGAAGATAACATTTTTAGTAAAATTTGAATAGTTGTTGAATAATATGGCATAATGGTTACAAGTCCAAGTAACAATGAGAGAGCATGGTTTTGATGTTCTGCTTCGTATCAGTTATGTGAGTTGTTTGCACCCTTCTTCTGTTGCCAAGCAATTTATTTTGTTTAAGTGTATTAAAATGTAGTATTGCAACCGCATTATTTTATTTGTAGGAAATAGAGGTTATTTATAGCAGGTATACTTGGAGAAAGTACTGACACGTCGTGGACTTGGTGTACTGTTTATGTTGTCCATAATCGCACTCATCACCCTCTACGATAATAGGTGTGACTGGCTTACCTGTGATCTCCTAGACAAGTGTCCAAAGTAATTTGAAAAAAGGCCATGTTGTCACCCCTCTCTGCTGCAATGGATTCATCTGATCTTGGCCCCCGTCTAATACATTATTCCTTAGACCCATATGAGTTAGCCCCCGTAACGACATCTCGATTGGTTCAACATTGGTGTGTACATCACACATATATTAACACACAGACCATGCTACGTATGAAATCTGTAGCAGTAGGCCACCCTGTATGCACTGCATGCATGCGATGTGACCAAAAAGATGTTTCTGTAATTTGTAATGAGTTTGTGTATGTTTGTGTATGGCACTTATGCCCATTTTTGCGATTTGGAGTAGCTCTTAAAAGCAGATACAGCTCTCGTGTTTTGAATCTCAGTTATTAGTTGTTGTCTTCTGTATTTCAGAATGTGGAATCCATTGATGTAGTTGATGATATACTGCATCGAACTTAATACTGCCTCATTTGTATTTTTTTGCAGTGAATCGGTCAAATGTCAGTGAGGTTGTAGCAGCCAGTAATGTGATACTGCAATTTCTGCTGGCGCGCCTTCGCCAGCAGCATGAACATTGCACGATCACCAAGGTAGGACTGTTTACTGTTACATAGTTCCAGCACTTCTGTCATTTTTGCTTTTAAACTGTCCTGTTTTGGTGGTTATCCATTCCAGTGGTAAGTTAGGTTGAGTTAGAGTGATATCTCAATTGATATATGTAGGTGCAGTTATGACACAGCTGGTTTATTTGTGATTAAAGACTTTGTAAACTGCAAAGTTATTGATGTCTCATTGAATGTGGTTCAACCGTAAAGTTAACTGTAACATGAACCACGAACAATCGCCATCTGTTAAACAGCAGATTTTGCCTCATATGTTTTAGTGTGCACTATGCAGTCACTGTTATTTTGTTTTAGTGTATTTGTCGAGTATTAGCCATGTATGTGTATTAAATATTCAAGACATGAAGCATGAGACAGCCATTGGCCATGCTCATACACACCATTTTTGTTTCACCAGCCGTGTTTGCTGAAGTAACTCCAAGTTGTCCTGATCTGGTGAAAGAGAACATTTGACATTATTGGAACCACTTTTTACCTACCTACCAGCTTCATCCTTTCTTGTTCTACCAACTGACTATTGAAGGAATGGTGTCACGCCTTTTATTCTGGCTGTCCAATGCCAGTATCAACAAACTGGTGTGACCCTTTGAGGCCTAACTGTAAGCAGCAGCCACAAACAAATCAGTAAGTAATACTTTCAGGAATATGCACGCATTTATGCGGATTTTGGCTAAAGAGGCCTACCCTACTAAAAGTGCATATATGTGTGGTTCGGCCTTAAGATGGTTAAAATTTGAGTGTGTAAACTTTTTAAGGTAAGTGAATTTATATCCTACTCACTGTTTATGGCACAGAAACACATGATGGTGCTGATGAGAAGCCTCTGTAAAGGTTCTTCAACCAGTTTGTTGCCGAAGTCTGATGTCATCACACTTACGGCACTGTTGAAGGCTGCCAAAGCACCTGCTGGATGCACCATTGCTGAATCTGGTATATATGTGTTGTGTTTATAGAATTTTTGGGTGCTCATTTGTAATTTGTTTAACAGACACCAGTTATCATCATCTTCTATATGCTAAAGTTTTTAATATATTTTTTGAGTTAATCCACATTATGTAAGCTCTATTCACGGAGAACCTTTGTGAAGGCTGGATGCTCTTGTCATCAAGCAGATGGCATCAGAGCATTGAAGAAGAAAACAGTCATCATTATCTAGTTAGTATTTTTCATTATTATTAGGCCATATCACATGCATTGCATAGATGCAGCCTGTTGCAATACACGTCATGCATAGTGTGGTCTGTGTGTCTGTCTGTTGGGCACAAGGGAGAACCCTGCAAAAACGGCTGAACCGTTCGAGATGCTGTTTGGCGGCTGACTCTTGTGGGCCCAAAGAACCATGTATTAGACTGGGATCAAGGTTGGACAAACCCATTAGCCACCACGAGGTGTGACAAGATGATGATGCAGTTTTTCATCCAAATGTTTTCATCACTACACTGGTGTATATTTACACTGCAGTATGTATTTAGCCTGCACCAAACGGTATCTATATTTTAAACCAGTAATTTATAAAGCACATCCTATATCATGGCACATCAGAAATGGTCGTTTTTATTATTAATAGCACTGCTACAGTTATTATTGTGGTATTAATTGTTATATAACATTGCATCTATCATGCTGCAATTAGCAAATGGTAGTCACATCTGTTGTTGAGGAGCATAAGTTAAAGTCAAGCTGAAGTGAAGTCTGCAGCACATTTTTAAGATTTCTGCTGTTTTGGTTAAGTCACCATGAACTGAGCTTCTGATGATAAGAACATATGCAGAGTGTGGATACGTTGGCTAAAATTTGCAGAAATTCTGGAGCCGGAGGAAAATGTGACGACTGTGTCATCACAGAAGCAGCGAACCCGCAGTGTCTCATCTGCTGCTAGCTACTTACAGATGACGGCCGTCTTCAATGACGTCGCGACATCACCAAAGAAATTCCAACTTAGTGGTCCGCCGTCCACGCTTGACACCTCGGAGACGGTCACAGTGGTGCATGCTGCTGATGACTTAGCGACGGTGTCGTCGAGTGGCGGTGGTGAGATCAGTGACATCTTTGCGGCTCTGAACGTAGCAACACTGCATAATCTCGGCGGTGGTGATGTTCTCCTTGAGGTGTGTGACACGGCACTCATTTACTTGCGTCGATATCGTGTTATCTACGAGGAAGATCTCACTAGCGGTCAAGATATGAAATTGCCAACAAATTTCTCTGATGTATTGTCCGTTCGAATGAGGTATGCTGTTTTATTAAGTCATACATTTTGTTTTACTTTTACTTGGATTAGTACTTTAAGGCTTTCTATGCATTAGGCCTTCTGCTGCATTAGTATCCACACCGTGCCTATAGGCACGGTGTGGATATATCGTTTACTGTTTGTTGGTTCGTTTGTATGGTTACAGATTTCTGTGCCAAGGATAAAGCTAGTGGCATCACATTTTGCTTGGCGGTTCATCGGCGTCCAAGGCAGGGAATCACACATTTTTGTGAACATTGCTCCCCAGAAGCCCAAAGTCGGACGAATCGGCCATTATTGTAGAGATGCGCCGACGTAAATGTCACGCTAGAGGTGTGCCGTTCGTGAAATTTTGACACGTTTGCAACATATCGCTCGGCGTGTGGATGTAGGATTGGCATGTGTGGATATACAATTATACATAAGTCCCATTCACCGACGTACTTGTTATCATTATTACTATTTTAGCATTCTGCCAAATATCTCATATGATATCCAGCAAAATCCGGTACTGGCTGGATCCCAAAAATGGAATCTGGTACATTCCTATCATCCTATGCCAGTCCAGTATATTGACAGCCAAACTGTTGTCAACAGGCGCCAATCGGTACTTGTCAGAGTCATGCTACTCATCGGCGGCAATACCTTGCTGCAGTGTTGTTGATTGAGTGCTCTCTCCCGCCATTTAGTGGGTGGCGGGTTGGTTTTGTTGGTCGACAGTCACATCAAAGGTAATTGCCGCTGCTGCCTGCCACACGGTCAACAGCCAGTCAGTCCATGCATGTGGTGCACTGAATGAAGTTGACTCAATTGCCATCAATGTTGCGGCTTGTACTGCTTGTTGGATGGTCTCCTTTTGTGGTTATAAGACATGCAGCCGGGCAAGTGCAATTGTTTGAAATGGACTCCCGCGTTTAAGTCGGTACGCGCTGCTGGTACGTTATTGATAACAACAAGTGGGTGGCGATTTGTTTGCTAATTACTGTCCATTCATTCACCCGCCTGAAACGCACGTGTGCAACGCAGCGTAATTCCACTGCCCGCATGTATTACGTAATGAGCTGTTGTCTGCCCGAAAAGCACCGCTAATGATTGAAGAGTGTGTATAAGTTCGTCTGCTGTCAGCTAGCAGCTGGGCATCATTATTGTCTGTCCGTGAAGAAAATTGTAGATTTGGTTATACAAAATCCCGATTCTGATTCGATTTTAAAAATAATTACAGCACTAATTTTGTGTGCATTTTGTACTGTGTGTTGTAATACTGGTGTGGCTGGTTATTGTGGCAGTATGCAGTCGGTTTTGAATGACATCTCAGTGGTGTGGCGTGTTTTCTCTCTGCCCGTCCTGGAACCAATGACTCGAGGACGACTTCAGAAGATCGTTGCAATCACCATGAGCTGTTTATATGCATCCCTGTCAGCAACCATGGCAACAAGTGTGGTTGCCATGGCTACCGCAAGTACTCAGCTGCGTACTGGTACAGGCTGCAAGGATGAAGAAATTGACGGATATGCTAGTAACATCGTGATAAAATCGGTAATGATTTTCACCAGTTGAATATTTGTCTCTTTGGTCTTTGCTGCATCATTGAGTTTACATGCTTGCGTTGTCCTTACTTATTCTCTCCGCGAAAGCAAGGGAGTATGTTTTTACTGGTGTTGGTTTTTGTCTGTCTGTGTGTGTGTGTGTGTGTCTGTCTGTCTGTCTGTGACCACGATAACTGAAAAGATTGTGGACGGATTTGTACCAAATTTTATGGAAAGGTTTTTAGAATGAAAGGGAATACTAAGTTTGTGTTTCGTCACGATTGGTAGAGGGGTGTGGAAGTATCGGTCAGAAAACTCCGTAAACCGGCGATTGTTTACATTTTATACTTCTTCGAATGATCACACCTGAGACACTGAATCATACCTTAACTGAAACGAAGTGGTTCGAGTTCCAACACTCGGAACTGGAACTGGAGTTCCAAGAATTTAGTAGGTGTGGCAAGTGTTGTCAAGTGTCGGCGACAAACGTTTGCGGGGAGCTGTACTCTCTCTGAGAACTTTCCATCTAGTTTACTAAGCCTGAAATCATTTCAAAGCACAGATTTTCTTTAGTGTGTGCAGTAGTGATGAGATGGTGTAAAATGTTGTTTGCTAAATAACAGCTGGAAATACTGAACTGGGTGTCGACAGCAATACGCAATTCTTCAAAAGGTGGTGGACATGTAAGCCGATGTTTCTCTTTTTTGTAAAGTTGTACATATCACTGTCTTTGATGCAGTATCACTTTATATTACTAATACTGTATGCTGTTGTTTAATTTGAAATTAAAACTCAAGGTGTATGCATAGTGGCTCAGTGTGATGTATTAGAAGTCGGTGATAAAGTGAGTGAGAGAGAGTTACTGACCACCCTTCGTTTTGTCTTTTACTCTGCATTAACCTCTGGTTAAATTTCTGGTTAAAAATCAAAGTGGCCAGTGAAAGTGGCTTGCATTTGTTCACTGATGATTTATGCTGTCAGTCTTTACACCCACGCCTATGGCAGTCACATGGTTAGGGTTTTTACGTCCATTTGTCTGTGTGTCTGTCTGTTTTTCCGCACGATATCTAAAAAATGATGCAGCTGGGATCAACTAGCTTGACGTAGAAATGTTCCACGATGAATCCTGGAGACCCATTTATTTTGGGGCTAAAACTTCTAAGTCACAAAACCATTGTTGGCGTGTGACTTTGAGTGATGGCTTCTTTTAGTTGTGACTCAGCATCAGGTCCTGTAATGATTGTCTTTCAGTTGAAGTAACATTTGCCATTCGTTTTTGATGACTTTCATTCACCATTCTGCTAGCTAGCTGGTCATTGTCATAATTTAATGTCTGCAACAACAAGAGGTCACATGATACTTGTCAATCATCAGTATGTTGGCAGGTGAGTCTGCATCTGATAAGCAATTTCCTTTGTGCACTGTGATACAGACTTAACCTTTGGTTAATAAATGACGTATAAATTAACCATGCTTGATGCACCAGCGTTGGGTATGAATCCACAACAAGGCAGTGACCACCAATGTTGAGTCGTGTGACAGTTCTTCTTTCATTTCTAAGGAAACTGCCAGTGGAGTTTGTAGATTTGTATGTGCCTTGACAGGTTCTACAGAACTTTCACATGTTAAGTGCGTGGTGTCTTCTTCGTGGCTTGAGTACCATCTTCCATTTTGGCCCAGCCGGTGGAATGCATGATCGTGGGAAGGAGTTCTCTGCTCCAGCAGGACCTGCATCCAAAACCAAGACTCCGACAGTGGCTGATGTGGGAGCATCCACAACAGCTTCCGGAGCAAAGACAGCTGCAGCAGCCACTGGCCGTCCTGCCACTGGCAAAATGTAAGCTGTCTTCTGTTGACTCTCAGTTGGGTTAGTGGCAACAGGTCTTTAGCAATAGGAATGTACCAGATTTAGTTTTTCAAAATCTAGTGCGATTTAGCCAGTCTTGTATTGACAAATATGGCTGAAACCATAGCCGGATTACATACTTAAACTTAAAATGTTATTATCACTTATGTAAACAACTGATAGATGCTGTACCATAGAGCCTCATGTTATTAATATTCATAAGGCATACGAGACCTCATTAAGCATATTGTTTGTGTTTACAATTAGAATTCATATTACTTATGTGACATGTTTTAAATTGCTAAATGTGCTACATATGTGCATCGGTTGGTTGGAGAAGACTAGAAAAAATTTCTGTTGTTTAGTTATGGTAAATTGTAGAGTTATTGGGCTGGTAAATGTGTTTTGTTGCAATATTTTTGCTTCGTTAATATCAAGCGATTAACTGATGAAACGGACGCTTGCAAAATGTGTACATCGTTCAGCAGGGTTTAAAAACAAAGCAGTCAGTTTATTTGCTTGTTAAATGATTTCTGATAATATATTTATCGTACAGCTAACGTTACTTCATTCACGAACTTTATATGATGAACTATTATTCTAAAGGCCCAATATAAACAGAATTGTGTTGTAAGTGCCGTTAAACTATTGTGAGCCAACTAACCAACAGGCCTGCGATACTCAGGATTTCAGTAACTGTTGTGTTGTGTCAAACAGTCATGCAGGATTTGGACCTTTCTGCGTCGCCCTTGCCGACCATGCACTGACATTGATGGAGACTATTATGGCTGACTTGAAACTTGAAAGTCTTTCTCCAACAGCAGTAAGTAGTCATCTCAGTTAGAAAACCTTATCACTTTAGCTTTTTTAAAATTTAACGAGTGATGTTTTGTATACTAGTTTGAATTCTTTTGATCTGTACAACTTGAATCGTGTACTCCTTCTCCTAATATAGGCAGAGCGTAATTAATCACCCAGGCTCTGGTTCTAGTGTAAAATGCAGGTATGATGCTTGCAGCTTGTCTGTATGTGTTCGTATGATGTGTAACTTTTTTTTGCTTAGACTGAAGTTACTGGAGAGTTCGAGGCGGAACTGACTCTGTTTGGAGAATATCTTGCAATTCAGAGAGTACGCAGGCTTGTGCACTGCGTCAGTATTACAAATCTTCTCACCTTTTTGCTCGGCCAGTCCTTCAGAAAGGTATACAATTTCAGTTGACACATTTATACTGCAGGTAACTGTATATGCTGTGGCAGTTCAGTACATTCTTCACAATCATGTGCTGTGTCACTATGGCTGCCCATGTGGGCTGTAGGGCTGTAATGCGCCCTGATTCATTTGTTGATTCCGACGTTATATAAATCGTTTACTTACTTATTTCCTTACTTAATGTTAGGCCTGTTCCATTTCCAGGTTAGAGGTCATAAAAGGTGACCTAACCTGGCTTTAGCTTTTTTGTGTTTGTATTGTGTATTTTGTTACTGATGTATGTTTGCTTTTGTTGTATTAGATTTAGTTTTTAGTACTAAGCCAATAGTGACTTATTTTTTGTTGTGTGGTAAGTAAAATCTTAACTCACGTCAAGTCAGTACGACTGAACTTGTCATTAATTGGTTTTCAGCATCTGATTGTTACATTTCTTGAGTGATCAAGAGGGATGCACAGTTTCTGTGCAACAACTGAGCTTCTTTTTGTTGCATATCTGATCCAGTCACTTGCTTCGTAGGTGATCGGTGGATATTTCCAGCAGCCATCAGGTGAAACATTCATTTGACTCCAAAGTGCCCGATGTCCAGCTTTGTCTTGTCAAGCCTGGCTACATTCCAAACAAATACGTAATGAATGGTTCGATGATCGAGTATAGTCCTGTATGTCTTGTGATCTTGATGTTAGGAATATTAATATTATGAATGCACCACTGATCAGCTCTTGAGAATATGTTGGATTCTGCTATGAACATGAGTCGGGTTACTAATAAAAATTGCACCGTATATTAACTGATGTTTTTTCTGACGTCTATCAATAGGGATTGTCTCTTGGGAAGCCACAGCATCGCCCGGAAGATGGGACAGTAGTGGAGATTGGGTCGGATGCAAACAGCAACAGTTCAGACTCCAATACTTTCTACGAGGAAGATTTCAGCAGCTCAGATGACGGTAGGTATTGTAGCTGTTTGCATGAATGCTGCTGTTGATGTTAGTGTCAGACGGTCGGTGTGTATGTGAGGTGATCAATGTAGATGTTAGTGACACACTCGCACTATCTCAGACTTTTTTATGTTCATTTTTTTCAAGCATGCTTTTCATGGGTCCATGGAGCGCCTCTGTAAGGAAAGATTTGGAGCGGAATTCTTAACACTTACTAGCATTCTTGTAGCGTACATGTATATACATCTCATTAGGTCGACTCCTCTGAGTCGACCTAATGACATTAGTGGGTCTCAAATGTCCGTCCGTCCTTCCACAAAAAGTTTCTTCGATTTTAATGAAATTTTGTATGTAGGTAGAGGTCGACGAGTGATGCATGACGGTATACAGTATGACCCGATCCGAGGTCAAGGT